>ERZ795057.73-NODE-73-length-101847-cov-6.038166_pt1 | contig 101847 bp, 81 predicted proteins | sample MGYA00375141_ERZ795057 | MGnify/ENA primary metagenome ERZ795057 (study PRJEB30186, sample SAMN05720163) | activated sludge metagenome | isolation source: Anaerobic digester | place: Hong Kong | collected 2015-01-26 ...
CTGGCCCAGGCGCTGCTCGCCCAGCTTCAGCTCCGCATCCACGAGGGATCTCTCACCCTGGCGGAGTTTATGGCTCCTTCCGGAGAAAAGCCTGAAACGCCCTCTCCCTCCTCTCCTCCTCCAGCTTCTTCTACCGAAAGAGAATCCCCGCGCCTCGATCCGGAGGAAGAAAAAATCCTCGCTCTGAGCCGGATGATCATGCGGGAAAAGGGAACGGATCGAGTTTTTCTCAAGGATCTCCGGTATCGCCTGAGCTCCCTCTCCCGAAGCGATATGGACCGGCATCTCATCTCCCTGCAGCAAAAGGGAAAGATCCTCCTCATGACATACCAGGATCCTCTCAGCCGTACCCGGGAGGACGACGCGGCGGCACTGCACCTGGGAAGCGTTTCCCGGCATGTGCTGCGCCTTTCCTAGGCCCCCTGAAGGAGGACGAACTCTATGAACTCATCTCTGGAACGCAACGTACTGCGCTCGGCGGATCTCGATTACGCCCATCGGCTGGATGACGTATGGGAGAACAACCCCTACTCCGTGGCGGAACTCCATGCTTCGGCCCGGGAAAGCCTGCTTTTCGAGCTGGAACACCTGAGCGCCGCCTCTCGAAGCCGGCTGCTCCGGGGCCCCGGAGGAGCCGGAAAAACCCATCTCCTGGGGACCCTGCGTCAGGCCCTCAAGGAAGCTCCCGGAGGAACGCCTCTTTCGGAAATCACCTTTCTTCTCGTGGATATGACCGACGTCACCCGGTTCTGGCATACCGTGCTTCTGGGATATCTCGAATCCCTTCACCGGGACGTTCAGGGGCCTCCGGGCACCCTGCAGCTGGACAGGGTGCTGGCAAAACTCTTTGAAGAACTTCCCCGGGGAGCCTCGCTGCATAAAAAACTGCGGGAGTGTTCCACCGAAGATTTCCCGGAGCTGTCGAAAAACATTCTCGGAAATTTGCATAAAAAATTCCGGGCCGAGGTGGGACAGCACCAGAACGTACTCCGGGCTTTCCTGGCCCTGGGAACGGATAATTTCGATCTCTCCAACGTGGGCTACACCTGGCTTCTCGGAGAATCCCTGGAGGAAGAGAAGGCAGCTCTTCTCGGCATTGGCGAGGGAGAACAGGATCCCCGGGGAATTCTCCGGGGACTCTCCTGGATTCTCGCCCTCCGGGGAGGCACTCTGCTCTGCCTCGACCAAATCGATGCCATCGTGGCCCAGGGAGCTCTCTATTCTCAGGAAACCCCTTCGGAGGATCTCTCCGATGAGGAGCGCAAAGCCAAGGGTATCATTCTCAATCTGGCCTCGGGACTCGCGGCCCTCCAGGACCAGACAGGGCGAACCCTGGTGCTTCTCTCGTGCCTGGAGGAAAGTTTCTACATTCTCCGGGACTACGCTCTCAGCTCCCTGATGGACCGCTTTTCCGAATCCTTCACGCTGAATACCGTTCCCTGCGGCACCATGGCCCGGAACATCATCGCCCGGCGCATGGCTCCCTCCTTCGAGATGCACGGCTTCACAGCTCCTTATCCTACCTGGCCCTTCGCTCCCCAGGCCTTCGAAAATATCGAGGGACTCTACACTCCTCGGGAGATTCTCCAGATGTGCCAGGAACACCGGTTGCGCTGCCTTCAGGAGGACCGCATTACGGAGCTTACCTCCTTTGCGGGGGCTCTACCCCGTAAAGAGGAGCCTGCCCTTCCGGACTCCCCTGAAGCCGAAAACCTTCCGGAAAAAGAAAAGGGAACCCCGGGAGAAACTCCGGAGATGCCCAAGCCCTCGGTTCCTCCGGTATCTCCCAAATTTTCCGCACTGGACCGCCGTTTCGGAGAGCTTGAGACCAGCATGGATCCCCTGGAATTTCTCGGAGAAGACCAGGAGGAGGATCTCGGAAACCTGCTGCGTCTGGGAGCCCGGCTTCTTCTCTGGGAAACGCCGCTTCAGCGCAACATGGATATCGAACTGGATCCCATCGGAAGCCTTCCTTCCGATCCCCTCCATGCGAGAATTCGCCTGATCTTCCGCTCCGAGGGAGATCGGGAGCAGCATTACTGCTTCCGGGTCATCCAGAAAAACAACCATAACGCCTATCGCTCCCGGCTTGCCAAGGCTCTTACCGCCTCGGGAATCGAAAAGGAGCTTTCCTTCCGAAAGCTCACCATATTCCGCACCCTTCCTCCGGTGGATTCGGGAGAACAGACCAAGAAACAGAACCGGGCCTTCCAGAAAGCGGGAGGGCGTTTTGCTCCTATAACGGAAAAGGAGATCCTCATCCTGGGAGCCTTGCAGAAAATGTTCCAGGAAAACGACCCCTATTTTCCGGATTGGATACGCAAACGGCGCATGGTCTCTCAGCTTCCGTGCATGCAGATAGCCTTTCCCTGGATCCTCCGGCTCGCCTCTCCGGGAAAACAAACCGAAACTTCGGCGGAAAAAGAAAACCTTCGGGGAAAAGCCGGAAGGTCCCTTTCGAAAAGCACGGAAGAGAATTTTTCCGGCAAGGTTGTTGAGGAAACTTCGGGAACCATACCGCGACCTACCTCAAAGGACGCCTCTTTTTTCCTCAAAGATACGGCAAACCCGGAAAGGCCTTCCCAGGAAGGTATTCTAACGAGGGTAAGCCGATGGTTTCGCAAGGAGGAACATGGCGTCACCACCGTAACCTCTCAAGGTTCTCCTTCCCCCGGAGGAGAGAAACGATCTTCCTCCGGAGAGGCCGGAGGATCTCTGCAAAAAGCCGAAAAAATTCGGGAAGATCTTTCGACAATCTCTTCAGAAGAAAAGGAAATTTCTCGAAAAGAACTTTCGGAAACCAAGGCTCCCGCTCCGGCACCGGAACCTGAGCCCGAAAAGGCCGGAGAAATTGCGGAGGAACCTCCTCTTCTTCCTTTTCAGGAAAAAAATGCCCGAGAGGAAAATCTTCCCTTTCGGGGAGTTCAGGAGAGGGTTCTGGTGGGCACCGAAATGATCCTGGGGGAGACCATCACTCTTCCTCCCCAAATTTTCGCACAGCACGGGGTAGTCCTGGCGGGGAGCGGAGCGGGAAAGACGGTGCTCCTCAAAAGGCTGGTGGAGGAAGCGGCGCTCTGCGGTATTCCGAGCATCGTTATCGACAGCGCCAACGATCTTTCCCAGATCGGCCAGCCCTGGAAGGAACCCCCTTCTTCCTGGGGAGAGGAAATGCACCGTAAGGCGGCGCTTTTCGAAGAAAATGTGGAAGTGCTTCTCTGGACCCCAGGACACACCGGAGGCAGACCCTTACACCTTTCTCCGCTTCCGGATTTCGAGGCCCTGGAGAACGATCTCTCCGGAACGGACACCGCCATCACCATGGCGGCGGAAAGTTTGGGAGAGCGGATTCTGCAGGGGAGTTCCAAAAGCGCCCAGAAGGGGCGGGCCCTTCTCGGGGAGGCTTTGCGGCTTCTGGCGCGAAAAAAGGGAAAGACGCTTTGGGAGCTGACGAACATCCTCCAGGAGGCCCCTTCGGATATCAGCGCGGGCATGCAGGATTACCGCAAACTCAGCCGGGAACTGGGAGATCTTCTGGCGGCGGCCCAATCTTCGGACCCCTTGCTGCACCAGGAGGGGGACCCTCTCTCGCCGAAAATCCTTTACGGAGACACCTTCGGGGCGGGGGAAAAAACCCGGATTTCGGTAATCAACCTCTGGGGGCTCCGGGAGCTGGAATCCTCCCGGCACTTCATAAACACTCTAGCCATGGCCCTTTTCTCCTGGGCAAAACAGTATCCTCCGAAAAACGCCCTGGGACTCCGGGGACTTTTCGTGCTGGACGAGGCCAAGGATTACATTCCTTCGGTGCGCACCAGCGCCTGCAAGGAAAGCCTCCTGCGCCTCGCCGCCCAGGGACGCAAATACGGCATCGGCCTTCTGCTGGCCTCCCAGAACCCCACGGATATCGACTGCAAGGCCCTGGCCCAGTTTCAGACATGGTTTCTCGGACGAGCCCAGGCTCCCCGGGCCATCGAACAGAGCAAAAAAATGCTCCAGGAATGGGGGCTCTATGACGGCGACGTGGCACGGCTCCAGAAGGGCACCTTCTATCTTCATTCGGGGGAAAGCATATCCTCTCCTCTGGAAGTGGCGGTTCCTCTCTGCCTTTCCGCCCATCCCGACCGGTCCCCCCTCTCGGAGGAGGAAATCCTCCGTATCGCCCGGGGAGAGAAGCTGACTCTCTGATCTCCGGAAGAAAAATCGTCGTTTTTCGCGAAAAAAGGAGCCTTCTTTATGCAGGCGGAGTTTCTCCAGTTATCTCGAATCCTGGACATATCCATGGAGATGGGAGCCTATACCTTTCCCGGAAATCCTCCTCTGGAAAAATCGGGCCCCCATAACCGTGTGCCCGGCCCGGCCCGGGAATACGTCTACGACCTGCGGCTCTGCACCCAGAGCGGCACCCATATCCAGAGCGGACACTACTTTCTGGAGGATGGAGAAACGCTGGATCAGGTAGCCCTGGAACGCTGCCAGGGATGGTGCCGCCTGATACCTCTCGTCAAAAGAGGAGAGGATACCACCCGGAAAGATCTGGAAGCCCTCTTCCGACAGCATCCTCTGCAAGAAAGAATGATTCTTTTCGTCACGGGGCAGATGGAGGACATTATCGCCACCGGAACATGCGCTCCCGAATCGCGGAGCGGTCTTTCTCCGGAAGCGGCGGCCTATCTCGTGGAAGAACGGGGGGTAACTCTCCTGGGAATCGATTCCTTGGGATTGGAATCGAGGAGTTTCGACGATTTCCGGGTAACCCGCTATTTGGGCTCCCGGGGGGTGCTGCTTCTGGAATGCCTGGTAAACCTGAAACAGCTCCCCCCCTTTTCCCGGGCCTACCTGGAGGCCTTTCCCCTCAACATAGCGGGAGTGGAGGGGACTCCCTGCCGGGCGGTACTGCGGATACCCCGCGAAAAGAGCTCGTAAAAAAATCCCCGGAAAATTTCCGGGGATTTCGCATCTATCCTTTTTTCTACGCCGGGCAGGTTCGCTTATGGCTATGCCTTGAGAAAATCCTCCACCTTCCGCAGATAAAGCCTGCGCAAATGCTGCGTCAGAGCTCCCGGCCGGCCATCGCCGATTTTTCGGGAATCCACTCTCGCAACGGGCATAACTTCCTTGAGCGTACTGCTGATGAAAGCCTCCTCCGCCGATTCGAGCTCTTCCATTCGAGGCGCCCGTTCCTCCACGGTCACCCCCGCCTCCCGGGCGAGATCCAGCACAAATTTCCTGGTTACCCCCGCAAGCACCTCTCCCTCGGGAGCGGTGACGAGTTTTCCCTTTAAAGCGAGGAAAAAGCTGCTGCTGGTACCTTCGGCAATCTCTCCTCCGGGACAGTAAAGCCCCTCGAGATATTCCGACCGTCCTCCCTTGGCCACGTAGGGGAGCATGTAGTCGATGCTCTTGATGAGAGGATTCGGCCGGGGGCAGTTCATGGTGAAAAGGGCCACCCCCTCGCTATAGTAGGAGGAGGGAAAAAGCTTTGATTTGAGAGCTTCGAAGAGAATAAAAAACCGGGATTCCGGAAAGATTCCGTCACGGTTGACATCCCCTCCGGTGCAATAAAGCCGCACCAGGGCATCTTCCTCTATGCGTCTCACTCCTTCGAAAACGATCTTCTCCATCTCTTCGAAGGCGGGAAGGCCATGAAGGCCCGAGGCTTCGGCGGAATCCAGGAAGCGCTTGATATGTTCCGCGAGAGCGAAGGGCTTTTCACCGTACGTGCGAAGGGAATCGAAGACCCCGATTCCCCGCTGTATGGAAAGATCCGTCACGGGGAGAAAAACCTCCTCCCGGGGCAGAAAAGATCCGTTGTAATAGCATAATGCCATGGGATTTCACCTCGTTCTATATTTGCAAAATCGCGCTTTTTCAGCCGCCCTAGTGTACTCCAGAGCCCCGCTTTTTCCAAGGGATTTATGAAAATTTCCCGTGGACTCTTCCTCGGCATGATACAATGCGCACATCATACAGAAAACCATGCTTTGAAAGGATTGATGGCTTTGAGTTTAAATGCGGAAGAACGGGCCTACCGTTCCATCCTCGCCCTGGTTCTTTCGGGAGAGTACAAACCCGGAGATTTTCTCCTGGAGCTCGACCTGGCTCCAAAAATGAATATGAGCAGGACCCCCGTAAGCCGTGCCCTGGCTCGGCTCGTTACGGAGGGCTTTCTGGTGCGCATGCCCAAAAAGGGATGCTATATCCCCTTCCCCACTCCGGAGGATGCGGAACAGGTATTCTTCGCCCGCATGGCGGTAGAATCCCAATCCGCCGCAGCGGCGGCGCTGCACGCCACGGACGAGGAAATTCAAAAACTCCGGGAGCTCCTTCCAGAGGATTTCAAGGCGGTGGAAACCCGGGAGAAGACCTCCTTTTTCACCGTGAACGAACAGTTTCACATGGGGATCGCCCGAATTTCCCGGAATCTCTATCTGGAGAAGTGGTGCCGCCATATTTTCTGGCGTTCCAACGTGTACGTTCTCTATTTCGACAGCTTCTACCGGACTCAGGAAAATATCCTCCCCCAGAAAACGCCGGGACAGCACAAAACCATTCTGGACGCCCTGGAAGCGAGAAAACCCCTGGAGGCTGCGGAAGCCATGCGGGAACACATACGCTATACCTACGAACAGCTTCTGATCAATCCCTGAAACATAAAATCCCAAGGAATTTTCTGCCCATGACATTGCAGTCCTTTCCCCCGGTTTCCCAGAGATAAACCCGAAAATTTTTCCAGAAATCCTTTCTCCCCCGAGGAATATTTCTCGGGGGTTTTCCTACTCCCTTTTTCGTTATTTTATTCTCTATAGGTTGAACCTTCGATATCTTTTGACAGAGAGAGCCTTTCCGTGGTATGTATTTCTCAAGATTCATTGATGAGCTTTTTGATGCATACATAAAACTCGGGAAATTTTTACGAAGGGCGGCGAACACATCTCATGGAAAAGAAACGGGTTCTGCAACTCGGATACGGCATGCAGGGAAAATGTGCACTCCAGGATCTGCTCCGAAATTCCTCCATCGAAGAAATCATCGTTACCGACTGTTACGAAAATTTTGAGAAGGAGATCGCAGCGATAGGAGATTCCCGTATTCTTCCCCGACGGGTAAACGCCGAGGATACTGCCATCCTGGCCTCCCTGATGAAGGGAGTTCACGTGGTGGTGGAACTTCTTCCGGGAATTTTCGCCCTTCCCGTGGCAAAATTGGCGGCGGAGCAGGGGGTTTCCCTGGTGACATCCATGTATCTCAAAAACCCGGGAGAACAGGATGCGGACCGCAAAAAAGAACAAGCCCGCCTTCTGGAAGAGATCGACAGTATGGCACGGAAAAAGAAAATCACTATTCTCCAGGAGTTCGGCATGGATCCCGGCATGGATCTCGTGCTGGGAAAGCAAACGCTGGAAGAGTTCGAGGAAGTCCAGGCCTTCCATTCCTACGGAGCGGGATTCCCCGAAAAAAGCGCCGCCACCAACCCCCTGCGCTATAAATTCACCTGGTCCATCATCGGAGTTATGCGCTCCTACCTACGCCCCGCCACGCTCATTCACCGGGGAGAAATTCAACACATCGAGGCGGAGGATATGTTCAGCTCCTCCTCCATGCACCATCTCGACATTCCGGAACTGGGAGGGCCCCTGGAATGTTTCCCCAACGGAGACAGCGCCCATTTCGCGGAGCTTTTCGGTCTTTCCGGCATAGAGGAGATGGGACGCTATATCTGCCGCTGGCCCGGACACGGAGCTTTCTGGGAAATTATGGCCAAGTGCGGTTTTTTGAAGGACTCTCCCCTTTCGATAGGAGATACCTCCATCGCCCCCACCGCCTTCTGCGCCGCCCTTCTGGGTTCTCAAAAACAGTTTTTCTACGAGAAGAACGAAAAGGACGTGGCCCTGATACGCACGGACGTGCGGGGAATCCGGCAGGGAAAACCCTGCCGGGTAATCTACCAGATCGTGGATACCCGGGATTGCGGGTCCGGGTTCACCGCCATGCAGCGCACCGTGGGCTTTCCCGTATCCATGGGAGCCTCCATGATTTTGGACGGAACTCTTACGAAAACCGGTGTGATCTACCCCATGGACGTCCCCTTCGAACCTTACAAAAAAGCTCTTGAAACCCGGGGAATCCACATCGTCCGGCAGGAGCTTCCCTGGAACGGAGACTGTTCCCCCGAAGCATAGGAAGAACGCAAAGGAGGTCCTCATGCGTTTTCTGAAAGGCCACATGGGAGGCAACACCATTCTTCTCCTTCTCGAAGAAGATTTGGGAGAGGAAGAGGATCCGCTGGAGAGAGTTCTTCGGGCCTGCTCTTCCGAAGTGCTGGCATGTCACGAAGCGGGTATTCTGGGCAGATCGCCTCGGAAAAACGCTCTTCGGCTGCGTATCGCTGCCCGGACTTCCCGGGCCTATATCAGCGCCTGCGGAGGACTTACCCAGGTTCTGGGAAGAGCCCTGGCCCTTACGGAACTGGACAAACTCCTGGGGCTGGAAATCCACCGTCCCGGGATCTCTTCGGTGCTTCTGGAAACTTCGGGAGGCCCCGTACCTCTTCGCATAGAGATAGGGGAAGACGGCATCACTACCTGGACGGAAATGCGTTCTTTCGCGGAAGAAATCATGGCTTCCGGCATGGAGCCCATGACAATTCGAGGAATTTCTCTTCTCCGAATGGGCAAGTTCCTCGTTCTGCAGGGGGAAGATCTCCAAAGAGCTCTGCCCGAAGCGAACATAGCCGCCCTGGATTCTCCCACCCGGCGGATTATCGAGGAAATCCAGAAGGAATTTCTGGCTCTTCGCCCTCAGGCCTCCAAGGACCTGGCCCTCTACGATCACAAGGGAAGCGGAGCAAGCCCCATCCGGGTAATTTTTCCTCACTGGCTTCCGGAAAATCATATCGAACCCGCCTGCGGCACCGGCACCGTAGCGGTGGGCATGGCAATTCTCCAACGCTCCGGTGGAGTTTCCCGAGGAGGTAAAAAGCTGAGTTTTTCCATGGAATCCGGAGGAGCTCCCATTCTGGGAGGCCCGGATCGAAGCTCCCTCGAACTTACCCTGGAAAGGGGAGTTATCCGGAAAGCGGCATTTTCTCACAGCTTCGTGGAACTTACCGCCCGGGGGGAAATTCCCGAAGGAGGTGATAGGGCTTTTTCAATGCGGGAGAAGACGTAAAAATTCCACAACCTATTTTACAAAGGAGGCGTTGTGCTTATGGGAGATATTGCAGCTAAGGGAGCGTTGTCCCTGGTTCCGGTGGTGTTGGCTCTTATTCTTGCTTTTAAAACGAAAAATGCCGTTTTTTCCCTTATTATCGGATGTTTGGTAGGAGTCGTTCTTGCGGGGTTCGATCCCGCCACGGGGCTTTCCAAGCTCTTTCAGACCGCTCTTGGAAACGGAGATTTTATTTGGGTTATGATGATCGAAGTCGCCGTGGGTATTATGGTGGCCTTCTACCTTCGGGCGGGGGTTATCGGAGCCTTCGCGGACTGGGCAAGTACGAAAATCCGCTCCCGCCGGGCCGCTTCGGGTTTCGGCTGGCTCATGGGGATATGTATCTTCTTCAGCGATTACTTCAGCCCCCTTTTCAGCGGCCCCATCGCCCGGCCTCTTACGGACAAACACAAGGTGTCCCGGGAAATGCTGGCCTATCTTCTCGATTCCGGCAGCGCCCCCGTATGCACCCTGGTACCTCTCACGGGGTGGGCGGTCTACATCGCGGGGCTTCTCGTGGGATACGGCCCCATCCAGGATGCCTCCCAGGGCATGGCGGTTTTCGTGAGGGCCATTCCCTATAACTTTTACGGATGGTTTGCGGTTATTCTGGCGGGACTTATCGCCTACGGCCTTATTCCCAACTACGGCCCCATGCGGAAAGCGGAAAAACGGGCAAGGGAAGAGGGCAAGGTTCTTCGGGATGGAGCCACGCCTCTTACGGGAGAGGAAATGGACCTTATCCAACCCGTGGAAGGTAAGGTTCCCAACATCTTCCTCTATCTCGTGGTACCGGTACTGATCGTTATCGGAGTGGCCCTGGGAACCTTCTTCTTCCTTGGAAGCACCAAGATTCTGGAAGCCTTCTTCGCGGCGGTCATGTACCAGGCGGTGATGATGAGTTTCGGAGGCTACTTCAAGGGGATCAAAGACGGCATGGACGTGGCCACCAACGGCATCAAGGCGGTGCTTCCCGCCATTCTCATTCTCGCTTTGGCCTACTGCATCAATACCATCTCCAAATCCCTGGGAGCCCAGCAGTTTATCGTATCCTTCACGGAAGGCTGGATGACCTCGGGCATGCTTCCTCTGGTGACCTTCGTTACCGGAGCGGCGATCTCCTTCTTTACCGGCACCTCCTGGGGAACCTACGCCATTCTCACCCCCTTCGTGCTCCCCATCGCCATGAACCTCTCGGGAGGAGAGATCAACTCTCTGGTGCTTGCCACGGTAGGCGCCGTAGTGGGAGGAGGTCTTTTCGGAGATCACTGTTCCCCCGTATCGGATACCACCTGCCTCTCCTCCTTCGGTGCCGCTTCGGACCATATGGATCATGTCACCACCCAGCTCCCCTATGCTCTTACCGCGGCAATTCTTGCGGGAGCGCTCTTTCTCTACATCGGCACCAAGGGGATTATTTCCTAGTTTTTCCGGGGCCCTTCGAGAAGTAACGGAGAGCCCCGGCTTGCAAGCTTTAACGGGCACTCTTTTCCAACACACTTTAAGGAGGTGATCGCATTGTCTTTCTCCGTTTCCGAAACATCTTCCCCTCTCATAGGCATTCTCTGCTGGGAGGGAGGAGGTACCACCCCCCGGGGGCTGGAACAGCTTGAAAGTCTGAAGGGAAACAGTACCAATCCGGAAACCTTTTCCTTTCCCGTCCTGTATCGGAGAGTTCCCGGGGCGAATATCGAAACCATTCTCGAAAACCCCGATCCGGGAGTGATGGAACGCATGATTCGGGAAGCCCGAGCCATGGAAAACCAGGGCATCCGGGGCATTACCACAAGCTGCGGATTCAACGCCATTTTCCAACGAAAAATCGCCTCCTCTCTGAAGGTACCCTTTTTCTCCTCCAGCCTTCTCCAGGTTCCTCTGATACGGCAAATGCTGGGCCCCGAAAGAAGCATCCTGGTACTTACCGCCAAAAAGGCGGCCCTTCGAAAAGAACACCTCCGGGAAGCGGGAATTGCGGAGGATACGAATCTGCACATTTACGGCATGGAGGAATGTCCCGAGTGGAATAAAATCTTTATCGCTCCCCGGGAAGAGGTACGCCTGGAAGTGATCGCCGAAGAGGTGGTTCAGACCGGGGAGAAAGCCCAAGGGGAACATCCCGAAGCGGGAGCCCTGGTTCTGGAATGTACGGACCTTCCCCCCTTCGCGGCAATTCTGAGAAAACGCACGGGACTTCCGGTATTCGACTTCGTGACACTTACGGAGTATATGCACAGATCTCTTTGCTGAAAGGAGCGCACAGTTCATTATGACCCAGAAGATTCTCGTCTTTGGAGCGGGCCGGGTAGCACGTCCCTGTGTGCAGTATTTGCTGCGCCAGGGATACGAAATTTTCGTGGCGGATTTATCGAAGGAACGGCTGGATTACGTTATCCAGGGAAATCCCCGGGGACACGGCATTCAGGATAACGCGGGAAGCCGGGGAGGAGAGATCCTCCGGCAGATTTCCCCGGACCTGGTGATCAACCTTCTTCCTCCGGAGCTCATGCCCGGAATAGCCCGGGAATGCCTCTCCCAGGGGGTACATTCGGTGGACCCCGCCTATCTGGATAAAGGCACCGCCTCCCAGAAAGAAGCCATCAGGGAAAAGGGACTCGTCTTTATCAGCGAACTGGGGTTGGACCCCGGCATCGATCATATGTCCGCCGCCCGGACCATCGCACATATCCGGAGCGAGGGGGGGGAAATACGCTCCTTCCGCTCCATCTGCGGCGCTCTTCCTTCGGCGGAAGCGAATACCAACCCCTGGGGATACAAGCTCTCCTGGGCTCCCGCCAGCCTTATCGGAGCAAGCCGCCGCACCGCCCATATCAAGGAAAAGGGACAGGAAATTCTCTGGCCCCTGGGGGAAACCTACAAACACTATAGCCTTGAAGAGATTAAGGGGCTCGGGGTTTTCGAAGTATATGCCAATGCGGATTCTCTTCCCTATCTCGATATATACGGCATTCCCGAGGCGGAGAGCATCTACCGGGGCACCCTGCGTTATCCCGGCTGGTGCGAAACCATCTGTTTCATGAATCTTCTTTCTCTCTTCGATGAAGGCGCTATTCCCCTTCGCGACATGTCTTTCCGGGATTTCACGGCCTCCCGCATGGGCAAGGGCTCTTCGGAAAATGTGGAAGCCGATCTGGCCTCGTTCCTGAAAATTCCTGCATGGTCTGCGGTCCTCCACAAATTCCGGTGGCTCGGTCTTTTCGACACCGCCCCCATTCCCTTCGAAGAGGGAAGCCCCCGGGACGTTATCGCCTGGCTCTTCGATAAAAAACTCGTCTACCGGGATAACGAGCGGGATCTCGTTCTCCTGAAGGACGAAATCCTTGCGGAATATCCCGAGGGTTCTTCGAAGAAGCATGAAAGCCTGCTCGTGGATTACGGCATTCCCGGAGGAGACAGTTCCATAGCCCGCACCACGGGTATTCCCCCCGCCATAGGGGCATCTCTCATTCTCCAGGGCAAAATTACCACTCCGGGCCTGCATATTCCCACCACCCGGGAGATTTACGAGCCCCTGTTCCGGGAACTCGAACAAGAGGGCATCCGCCTGGAAGAGCAAGTAATCCCTCTTTCCCGATAAAACAAATCCCTTCCGGGATCTTCCGAAAAAGAATTTCTTGTAATTCTCCGGAATCCCTTCCGAAAAAAGAGCCTCCTTCTCTGTGCCGTATGCAAGGGGGCTCTTTTTTGCTATACTCTTTTTCAGTATCATGGCTTAAAATTAATGATAGAGGAGGGTCTTTATGTACCGGCAAAAACACACCCTGGGGTACAAAGGAATACGTTCGTTTTTAATTCTGGTGACGCTCTGCTTCCTGGGAAGCTGTTTTTCGTCGCTTCCCGCTCTAGGAAGCGACGATCCCAAGGAGCTCGCAACCCTGGCGAACAAGGAAATTCGTCAGGCGGAAAAACTTCTCTTCGCGGGAAAGGCCGAAGAGGCCCGGGACATGCTTCTTCAGGGATTGGAAACCCTGGAAAAACTCAGAGGAATCGCTCCGGAAGACAGCAAAATCAAAGGATTGGAGCAGAAGGCTCAGCAGGTTCGCAAAAAGCTCGAAAAGAAACTGGGAACTCCCCTGACCGCCTCGGAAGTTCCCTCGAACCCCGACCCCACGCCAGTTCCCACCGTTCAACAGGATTTGCCTCCCGCAGAGAAGGACTCCGTGAAAAATCTGGAAAAAAAGATTTCCCAGGAACTTCGGAAGTCGGAAAACCTCTTTATGGAAGGTAAAAAAGAGGAGGCCCTGGCTCTGCTCATGGAAACCTGGGAAGAGATAGGGCACCTGCGCCGGGAGGCTCCGGGATCCTCCCAGCTTGGAAATTTCGAGAAAAAGGCACATAAACTCGCAGCGGATATAGGCAAACGCACTTCACAGAAGATCGACCTCCAGACCGGAAGCATCACTTCTCTGGAGGCAGCATCTTCGCAAAACCCTTCCCAATCCTCTTCCGAAGAAGCGTGGGGCCCCAAGAAACTTTCCTATCACCTCCGGGAAAAGCTGAAGGAGGCTTCGAAGCTGGAACGAGGTGCCGAAAGCTCCCTGAAATGGGTGGATACGTACAAAGAAAGGGGAGAATCTTCGGCACTCTGGCTCCCCAAAATCGAGGAAGCCCGGAAACAACTCCGATCCCTGGAAGAACTCCTGGGAGAATGTGATCAGGATGCCCTCGAGGAAGGAGCTTCGGACCATCCGGAGATCCTGCAAATTCGGCAAAACTGGCAAACTCTCGTTTCCCGGTGCGACGAGCTCGCAGCCGAGCAAAAGGGAAACCTGGCTCAGGAAGAAAAAGTCTCCCAAGAAGCAGCAGAGCGGGGCGAAGCTTTCATGGCCTTGTACACAGCCCTGGAAAAACAGTACGGAGACCTCTTTGCCGGCCATGCCCTGAGCTATCCCAACCAGGGATTTTCTCCCTACGAAAAAGCCCTGGAGCGTCTTGTAGATTTTCAATCCCGAGGACTCCCCAAAATACAGGAAGCCTTGGACATACTCAATCCTTTCTACGGCACCACCGCACCGGAAATCGAGGAAAGCATGCGGCAGGCCGACTACCACGGCGGCCACACACCCTGGCGCTTCTACGCCCTTCTGGAAGAGGTCCCTGGAAAGGTACGAGAAACCAGGATCGCCACGGGAAAAGACCTTGCCGCAAAGGCGGAGGAACAGCTGGGCTATCTTCCGGATATTCACGATTTTGCCCGGGAAGCCTCGCACGAAACCATCCGGGAGTACACTCGCCTGGCGGCGGCCTTTGCCCCTGAAGATCCCCACATACAGGCTTTTGCCGAGGAGTTGGAAACCCGGCTTCAGGAAGATGCCGCCATGCTCTATGCCGAGGTGGACAAGCGAAAATGGCCCGGCAGCATTTCGGGAAAGGATAAGGAAGAGAAGGCGGGCATGGCCTTTTTTGAAAACGATCCGGGATGGGGAAAACGGGAGGACCGCAACAGAATTCCCCGAAAGGTCGCCATCCGGGGAGAGTGGAACGTGCAGGAAAAGGACCTCCTGGGACAGCCCGTAATGTACGGCATTCCTGCTTTCGTGGCAGTGGAGGTTCCCGAGGAGGGGAAACGAAATCTTCTTCGGGTATATAACGTCACCCTCCGCACGCAGAAACAGGCGGGAGCGAAGCCGGAACCTCCCTTCGCGGAGATTACAGTGGGAGACAGCTGGTATATCCGTACCGAAGCGATTCAATAACGAAAAGAGCAAAAGACCATTACGGAAGTGATGGAAAAAGACGAAGCCGGTGCTCTGGGATGTTTCGGAGCGCCGGCTTTTACTTCGTTTTTGTCTATGGAACCGAGTTTTTATGCTGTATATCAGGCCATCTGGAAGGGGCGTTTTTTCAAGGGAAAGGAAGAGGCTTTTTTCTTCTCTCCCTCTTGCTCTCCCCTCCTTTCTTCCTCTCCCGAAAGCTCCCGTTTCTTCAAAGGTTCCTTTCCTCTTGCGAGGAGCTCTTCCAGATTGGCAGCACTTTCCCGGACAAGACGGATTTCGGAACCCAGCGAAACCATCTGTTCTTCCACGTGCCGGATCTTCTGCTCCGAAGATCTGGCGGTTTCCTCCACCGCCCGAAGGGACGAATCCACCCTGACGCTTTCTTCGGCCTGATGCACCGCGGCTTCCGCAAGATTGCGAATAACGCTTCCAATCTCTTCGGTGCGCTCTCCCAGTATTTCCAGAGATTTTTCGGTTTCCTCGAAAAGGGTCTGTCCCGCTACGCCCCGCCGCTCTCCTTCCCGGGAAGCGAGAAGCACCTCCTCCACGCCCTGAAGGATCATGCCCGCCACATCTCCCACCTTTTCCGCAGCCTTCCGGCTTGCCCCCGCAAGACCGCGAACTTCTTCAGCCACCACGGCGAATCCCTTGCCCGCTTCTCCCGCCCGGGCAGCTTCGATGGCGGCGTTCAGGGAAAGAAGGTTTGTCCGGGCCGCCACGGCGGCGATATTTTCCACTAAATTCTCGATCTCTCCCGCCTCCCGGGAAAGTTCTTCCGTCAGAGAGCGCACATGCCCGAAGGAACCCATCATGACATGCACCGCTTCCGAAGCCTGGAGGCGCCCCTGCTCCACCCGGCGCATCTCCTCTTCCAGCGATTCGGACTGTTCCAGGGCAATCTCCGCCAGGGAAGCGGAGCGCTCCGCCTCCTCCGCAATCCGTGCGGTAGCTTCTCCAGCCTCTTCCATGCTTTCCAGATTGTGCCCCATCTGAGAGGAGAGAGCTCCGCACTCTCCTCGAATCCGTTCCGCAATATCCCGAGTTCGGGAAGCCACCTCGTGCAGGCTATGGGATTCTTTTTTCATGGAGTCCTTCCCTCTTTGAAGCTGGAAAAGAAGTTTTTCCTGCACTCCCAAAGCCTCGTGAAAAGCCCGACCCACCCGGGCGATTTCGTGATTTCCCCGAAGAGGAAGCATTTCTCCGTGCCCTCCCTCGAGAACGTTTCGAGCGCAAAGATCCAGCCGGGCCAAAGGAGCGGCAATACTCTTCCAGAGAAAATAGAGAAGCCCCAAAACCAAAACTCCCGCGAGAAGAGCGGTTCCTCCCTGCTGCAGGGCCACCCGTTTTACCGGAGCCAGAAGAGCGGCTTCGTCAAGAAGGAAAAACACCCGCATTCCATGAGGAAGGGCATAGCTCCACACCCGCTTCCGAGCTCCCTCCACGGAAAGGCGTTTCATGCCCTCCTTCTGCAGGGAAGCTTCCCGCAGAAAGAGAAAATCCTCCGGAGAGCCTGCAAGAATTTCCTTATGTTTCCGGGACCCCTCTTTTTCTTCCTTCCGGGAAGAGCCCTTTTCGCCTTCATTCTGTCCATCTTGCCCGGCATATCCGAAATCGAGAGGATTTCCCCGGGCATCCATAAGGATCACCCGACTTCCCTCGGGAAGGGAGAGCTCCCGTATGGTCCGGGACAGGGCCTCCAGGGGAATATCCCCTCCGAAAACCGCCAAAAGCCTGGAATCATCGTAAAGCGAGAACACCGGCACCGCCAGGGTGAGGACCTGACCGCCCCCTTTGGGATCCTCCCGGAGGGATGTAAACACTGGTTTTTTGAGCTCCTCCGCCCTCCGGTACCACTCCTGATTTCTCGGATCGTACTCCTCGGGAGGAAACCAGAAGGTTCCATCCAGAAGCATACCGTTGGGAAGGGCAATATACAGATCCCGGAATCCGCTCTTTCCGGCATTTTCCGTAAGATCTCTCACGTAATCTCCCATGGTGCCAGGAAGAATGCCCAGGTTTTCTATCATGTAGGACATGTTTCGCGAAGCCGTATGAAGAAGGTTCTCCTGGCGTTCCATCCAGTCTCCCAAGGCGGAAGAGGCGTTGAAACACGCAGAATGCTCTCCCTTATCCGCCTGGCGGGTTACCAGAAAAACTCCCTTCCGATACGAAAAAACAGCCATGCCTCCCAGGGCCAGAAGAATGCCCAGAGAGATAATCAATATGCGTCCCCGGATGCTCATGAAAGAAGGTCCTCCCTTTCGATGTCCTCCGTATCTTCCTGGCGGAGCCAGAGGCTTCGCCCCTCCTTGGCGGTTTTACGCTTTACCTCGCTTTTGAGATCTGCCACGACTTCGGAAATATGAAAATTATCGGTTTTTTGCATATCCACCACCGCACAGCTCAGGGTCACGAGAGGAACGAAGGCTCTTTCTCCTCCCCGGGTTTTTGCGACGTACCCTCCCCTAAGGATGTCTCCCTCGTGAAAAAGGGTCTTTTTTTCTGCATCGAAAAGGCTGCAGAGCATGTGAAGGGATTCCTCCGAAGGACTTCCGGGACAAACCAGGACGAAATCGTCTCCTCCCACGTGCCCCAGGCGGCTTCCCGAAGGTAAAAAGGCAAGGCTTTTCCGTAAAATCGAAGCGGTGAAGGAGATCATCCGGTCCCCCTGGATAAAACCGTATTGATCGTTATATTCCTTGAAACGATCCAGATCCACGTAAAGAAGGCAAGCCTCCTCTCCGGCGCTCTGAGCCCTCGCGATCCATCCTTCGATACTCGTATTCCCCGGAAGACCGCTGAGGGGATTGCAGGACCGGGCCAAATCGATTTCGAGGGTACTCGCTCGCTGGATGATCCGTTTCATGGTTACCGTCCCCAAAAAGGCCCCCCGGGAATCTATCACCACCAGGGGGTCGTAAAGCTCGTTCTGTTCCCGGTCCATGGCTTTTCGGGCAGCCTCCGTCACGGGGCAGGAAGAAAAAAGTTTAAGGAAGCTCCTGTTCGCAATTTCCTCTACCGGGTGCTTCTGATAAAGATGGTATCCAAAGGCTCCTCCGGTACGAAGGCCGTACTCGTTCCGGGTAAGAAGCCCCGTGGGACACCCCTCCTTGAGTATGGTGATATGGTCCGCCTCCTTATGTTTGCGAAAAATTCTCCCCGCGCCCTCCACATCCAGCGTTCCCTCTTCCGCCACGAAGTTGCGCTCCAAAAGAGAAGCAACCCTTTCCAAATCCTCTTCCACGAAGGGCTCCATATTTTTGCGAAGTTCTTCAAGGCCCTTCGTAATTTTCTGAGGCTGCACCTGGTCATAAGCCAGAGGTCTTGCAAAGAGATATCCCTGGGCATAACGAAATCCAAGAAAAGCCAAAGCTCCCAGCTCTTCTTTGGTTTCCACCCCCTCCGCGATAACCCGGGACCCCAGCCGGGAGGCGAGATCCTTTATTCCCGCGAGAAGTTTCTGGCGACGAGGATCCTCATGGAGATGCCGTACCATCCGGATATCGAGTTTGATATATTCGGGAGCGCAGAGGCTCATGGTACGGATGCCGGAATAGCCCGCGCCGAGATCGTCCAGAGCGATGGCATATCCCATGCGCCGATACTCTTCTACCGCCTGGTATATATCGCCGTAATCCTCCGCCCGCTCTCCTTCGGTCAACTCCAGCACCAGCCGATGAGGAGAGAGACCGTATTGTTCGAGATGTTCCGGAAGCAGTATTTTTCGGAACGAGGGATCACAGAAAGAGGAGGGGTTGAGATTGAGGAAAAAACGCTCTTTTCCGAGGTCTTTCCGAAGCCCCAATTTTTTTATGGCCTGAAGACAGCAGGTTCTATCCAGCTGACGATGCAAAGACCAACGTCGTGCGGTTTCGAAAAGAGTCGCCGGGCTTTCCAGGGGGGGGATCCCGCGGGAGAGCACTTCGTAGCCGTAAATTTTTCCTTTTTGAAAATCCACCAGGGGCTGCAGAAAGGTTCGCAGAGCGTTACCCTCTATTACTTTCTGAAGTGCCGAAAGAGGGCTTTCTTCCGAGAGAGACCTCTCCTCCGGAACGACCGGCCAGAACACGCTTTTTTTCGACAGATCTTGTATCATGACCTGAGACATGGTCTTCCTCCTTCCACAGCACGAGCCTCACTCTATCTCCGGGACACAACAGGAAGATGACATCTTTTTTTCGGTTTTCCTACAATCGAAAGGCATTACAAAAATGCCCGGAAAGCATAAAGCTCTCTCGGGCACTTTCTTCAACCACCGCAACTACCGCAATTTTTTATTATTGCGTCAGGGCTCGATAACCACCTTCATACCGAGGGAAATCTTGGGCTTCAGCTCCCGCAAATCTTCGTTGGTGAGGCGGATGCATCCTTCGGTAACGTCCTTGCCGATGGAGCTGGGGTCGTGGGTGCCGTGGATACCGATTCCCTTCCAGGGATCCGTCTTTATTCTGATAAACCAGGGACCGTAGGCTCCCTCGATAGGCCCTTTTCCGTCTCCGAAATCGTGAGTCCAGTAGCTTGCATCCTGCATCTGTTGTATTTCGAAGCTTCCCTCGGGGGTTCTGCAATCTCCTACACGTTGTTTATCTCCGGCGTTTTTACCCACCGCCACGGGATAGCTCCGCAGAAGATCCTTACCATTGTAAATGTACATAGTATGCCGGCTTTTCACGATACGAATCCACATGGAGTCCTCGGGGATATTTTCCAGGTTGGGAACAGCTTTTTCCAGGCTCTCTCTCATAATCTCGGGGTTTTCCTCCTTCGGCAGAGGAACCGCCGCTACTTCCGGTATGGGTATGGGGGTAGCCGAAGGCTGGGGAACCGCAATGGTGGTACCTTCTTTCGGGGGTTCCGCCGCTTTGAAGGGCCAGCCCCCGCGAAAATACTGCACTCCTCCTGCCGCGAGAAGAGCTATAAAGAAAAGAAGAAGAGGGATCTTCCAGGGAGAACTTCTTTTTCGGGATCTCGTGTTGTAACGTCGCACGCCACCACCTCCGCTAGGCTTTGAAATTCCGGTTCATGATACCCTATTCTTCGGAGAACCGCCAAGGTTTTCCGAGAAGCTCTTCGTGCCGGAAACATGAGACCAGGTGATCATTTACCATTCCCACCGCTTGCATGTGGGAATACCAGATAACGGGCCCCACGAAGGAAAATCCCATGCTTTTGAGCTCCTTGCTCATGGTTCGGGAGAGCGGCGTTTCCGCAGGGACTTCCTCCGGGCTTTTCCATCGGTTGATCCTGGGAGTTCCCTCCACGAATTGCCACATCCAGGCGGCAAAGGAGCCGTACCGCTCCTGGACTTTCAGAAAGGCCCGGGCATTCATTACTGCGGAAGCAATTTTTCGGCGGTTCCTGACGATTCCCGCATGGCGCATGCGTTCTTCCTGATCCTTTTCCGTAAAAGCCGCCACCTTGAGGGGATCGAAATCGCAAAAGGCCTCCCGATAGGCCTCCCGCTTCCGCAATATGGTTATCCAGCTCAATCCCGCCTGAGCTCCTTCAAGCAGCAGAAACTCGAAAAGCTTTCCGTCCTCCCTTACGGGGACACCCCACTCCTCGTCATGATAAGCCACGTAAAGAGGATCATTCCCCGCCCAGGCACAGCGACAAAGAGATTTTTCCGATGTTTTTTTCATGCAATTTCCCTCCTGTCTTTCTCTTTGGGAAAACAAAAAATTCGAATTGACAAAAACGAATCATAAAATTTTTCGAAAAAACAAACAATACCATGCACTTCCTCATACTCTTATGGTATAATTTTAGGACTGTAAGCATATCGCCATAGGCGCAAAGTCATGACTTTATCCCCTTGTCCCCCAAAAGGGCCTCCTTGGCACAATGGAGCAATATCAGCGTAAGGAGATGGACACTCTGGTTTTCCGAAAAAAGAATTCCTTTCTTCTTCTCGGCCTGAAAATCGTGGGAGCGCTCTTTTTTCTTTCCTGCAGCCTTCTCCAGGCGGAGATATCTTTTTCATATGCTTCGGAACATGCTTCCCTTCCGATTTCCTCTTCCTCGGAAACCACCGTGGAAAAAGAGGAGGCCGGATCTTTTCCGGATTCCCTTTTACGGCGATGCATTTTCTGGACCGCTCTTCTGACGTTGGTGCTTTCCTGGGGAGGAGGACTGCTTTCATACCTTTTCTATCGGCATCATCAGAAAGAACACCGCCGTTTGACCCTGCACAGGGATCTTTTTCGCCTTATCTCGGAATCCGCCCGGATTCTTCTGGAGGAAAGAGAGCTTTCTCCGGGGTTCCGAAAAATTTGCAGGCATCTTCATAAGGAGATGCACGCCCGGGAAGTGCTTATGTTTCAAAACATGTCCTCCGAAAAGGAACTCCCCTTTCCCCGGCTTGCGGCATCATCCCTGAAGAAGGGAAACACCCATTCTCTTCCCCTGCTTTTTTCCTACGACATGGTTCCCCACCTTTCGGACACCCTCCGGCAAGGACATTCCCGCCTGGTGCCCGCTCTATCCCTTCCCCGGAACATGCAGGAGACGGAAAAAGAATCTCCTCTCCCTCCGGAAGGGACCTTTTTCTTTCTCCCCATACAGGTGAAAAAACGGTGGTGGGGCTCCCTGGTACTGGTGTCGGAAAAATCGGCCCCTCCCTGGTCCGATCAAAGCCACGCCCGATTCTGGGAAATTTTCTCGGAAATTTTCGGGCTTCACCTCATGCGAAGGGAAGCGGAAGAGGAACTCCGGGAAATGGCTACCACGGATTTCCTTACCGGGACCTGGAATCGGCGCAACTTCATCGATTCCGCGGAGCGCGAAATCCTGCGAAGTCAACGTCACGGGCACAGCCTCGCCATGATACTTTTCGATATCGACAACTTCAAGGACATCAACGATGCCTTCGGACACCCCGTGGGAGATCACGTGCTCCAGGAGCTGAGCGCCTTGGCCCTCAAGGGATTTCGCCGAGAGGATATGATAGGACGCCTGGGAGGCGAAGAGTTCGGCATCATTCTCCCGGAAACCTCCCTTTCCCTGGCGGAAAGCGTGGCGGAACGCTTCCGTTTTCTCGTGGAACAACACGATATGGCTCCTTCCCAGGGAACGAAAGAACCCATTCACATTACCATAACCTGCGGCATCGCTTTACTGCACGAAGAAGACTCCTTCTACGAGCTTTATCAGAGAGCGGACGAAGCCCTCTATCGAGCGAAAAAACAGGGTAAAAACCGCATTTGCACCGAGGAGGACTGCTCCCTCTCCTAAAGAGACTCTGCCACCAGAAGCAGAATGAGATCGTTCACGTTGGTTCCCGTAGGGCCGGTTATCACGAGATCCCCGGAAAGTTTCAAAGCATGGTAGGCATCGTTATCTTCGAGAAATTTCCGGGGATTTCCGCCTTCCCTCCGCAGCCTTTCCAGGGTTTTTCCGTCCACTCTCCCTCCGGCGGCTTCCGTGGGGCCGTCGGTTCCATCGGACCCCAGGGAGAGCAACACCACTCCGGGAAGATTTTCAAGGCCGAAAGCTCCAGCCAGAGCCAGCTCTTGATTCCGCCCTCCCTTTCCTTTTCCATGAAGATGCACCACAGTCTCTCCTCCTGCGATAAGAGCACAGGGAGGAGAGAAGGAGCTTTCCCCCCGGCGTATGGTCCGCGCCAGGGAAGCGAAAAAGGCGCCCGCTTCCCGAGCTTCACAGGCCAGGGAAGTGGTGATAATCCAGGGAGCAAAGCCCCGGCTTCGGCATTCCCGGGCAGCGGCTTCACAGAGAAGCCCCACGCCTCCGATAAGGCGCCACTCTCCCCGGGGAAGCTCCTTGGGGGTCTCCTTGTCGAGAGCTTGCCGCGCCTCCGGAGAGAGGCGAATCTTGTATCGGGAGAGCACTTCCCGGGCGGCTTCACAGGTACCCGCATCGGGGACTCCCGGCCCCGACGCGATGTCGTCGGGATAATCCCCCAGCACGTCCGAAAGCAGAAGAGAAAGCACTCGTGCGGGAAAGGCCCGCTCCGCCAGCCGTCCTCCCTTGACCCGAGAAAGGCGTTTGCGCAGACTGTTGATCTCCCGGATATCCGCCCCCGCTCTTAAAAGCTGCCCCGTAAGGGATTCCATATCCCCGAGAGTCACTCCCTCCAGAGGAAGCTCAAAAAGAGCGGACCCCCCTCCGGAAACCAGAAGAAGCAAGGTATCTTCGGAAGAAAGATTTTCCGCGAGAGCGAACCCCTTTTCTCCCGCCCGAAGTGAGTTTTGATCCGGCAAGGGATGCCCCGCTTCGATAATTTCCAGATCTCCCAGAGGCCCCCGGGAATGCCCGTATTTGGTAACCACCAGGCCTCGGGATATTCTGGAGCCCAGCACCTCCAAGGCGGCTTCCGCCATGCTCCATCCCGCTTTTCCCAGGGAGAGAAGAACCACCTCTCCAGAGAAACGCTCTTTCTCAAGGATGCGCATAACCCCTTCCCGGGGATTCATACGGCCCACCGCCTCCAAAGCCACATCCAACGCCAGATTCCGTAAGTTCATACTCTCTCCTCGCTTCGAACATAAACAATTTTATTTCTAAAAACATCTTCGATTGAGAAAAACTTTTTCTAAAAAAAGGCATAAAGCCTTGGAAAAACTGGATTCCCTGAATTTTCTTCTCGAAAAATCCGGAACTTTCGAAAACCTTCAAAAAAGATCTTGCATTCCTTTCGAAGCCTGCTATAATCGCGCCAAAGACAAAAGATTTTACACGGAACTATTCGCGTAAAACCCTTTGATTCCAAAGCTTTAAAGGAGGTCAAAATGCACAGGATCCTATCCGCAACAGGGCGGGAAATCTCCTTTTTTTTATCCTTTCTTTCATGAAAGGCGATTTTTTTATTTTCAAAGGAGGAATGAAACACGATGGATACTGGCGTTTCCCCCGAGGAAGTGCCTCCCCTGCGCGTAGGAATAACCTACAACCTCAGGAGATCTTTTCCCTCCTCCGAAACGGAGGATCTCTTTGAAGAATACGATTCCGAGGAAACCATCCTTTCCCTGGAACGGGAAATTCAAAAATACCACTGTACCCCTCTTCGATTCGAACAGGATCACACCCTTCAAAAACGATTGCAGCACAATCCGCCGGACTTCGTCTTCAATATAGCCGAAGGCCTGGGACAGGGACGCGGGCGGGAAGCTCAGGTGCCCTGCCTTTTGGAGAGCTTGGGAATTCCCTTCAGCGGCTCCGATTCCATCGCCATGGGAATAACCCTGGATAAATATCTCTGTCAATCCTTTCTGGCTCACGCACACATCCCGGTACCGGAGATGCTGCTTCTCTCACCGGAAAACATGGAAAACACCGAAGAAAAGCTTCTCGAAAAATACGGGAAAGTTCTTGTAAAACCCCGATGGGAGGGGTCCTCCAAGGGAGTTTTTGCGGATTCCCTGGCCACGAACCGGGAGGAACTTCTTTCGAAAGCCCGGCGCATTTGGGATCGGTACAATCAGCCCGCCCTGCTGGAGGAATATCTCCCTGGAGAGGAGTATACCGTAGCCCTTATCGGAAACAAGGCTCCCCGAATATCGGGAATCATGAGAATCCGCCCCAAACACGAGGAAAAAGATTTTCTTTACTCCCTTTTCCACAAGCGGGAGTGGGAGGAGCGGGTATGCTACGAGGGCCCGGAAGTTCTGGACGATTACACCCGGACAGCTTTGGAACACACCGCCATACGCGCCTTCCGCACCTTGGAGCTGCATGATTTTGCCCGTATAGATTTCCGTAAGGATTCTCAGGGGATTCCCCGTATTATCGATGTAAACCCTCTTCCGGGACTGCGCCCGGGATATGGAGATTTTACGATAGCCTCAGAACTTTCGGGGAACTCCTACGAGGAAATTCTGCGGGATATTCTCATGGAATCCCTGGAGCGCTGGGCTCTGCTGCGGAAAGAGAAGACCCATGTGGGAGCAGCATAAACCCCCTCTGGTGGTGGTTCTCGCGGGACGAGAACCCACCTCCCGCAGCGATGTTTTGGATGTGCTGCGATGCCGCCAGAGCGTTATAGAGGCCCTGGAAAGCCAAGGATACCGGGGAATTCCGGTGGATCTATCGCCCCGGGATCTTCGAAATCGAGGAAGATCCTTGCTCAAAAAGCTGGAAAAGCTTAAACCGGCCTGTATCTTCAATCTTTTCGAAGGATTCAGTTTCGACGCTTTTTCGGAAATCGCCGTATGTTCTCTGTTGGAGCATTTCGGCATTCCCTTTACGGGAAACGGCTCCCGTACTTTGGGACTTTGCCTGGACAAGGATCGGGCAAAGAAGCGCCTTGCTTCGGCGGGGCTTCCCGTCCCTCGAGGCTACGCTCTCAAGGGAGGGCAGAAAAAAATCCTTTCTTCGGGGAGCCTGGAATATCCACTTTTTCTCAAACCCCAGCACCAGGACGGAAGCCTTGGAATAGGGGAAAATTCACTGGTGCGTACTCCCAAGGAGCTTGAAGAGCGGGCCTCCCTGCTTCTCCGGGAATTTCCCCAGGGCATTCTGGTGGAGGAATTTCTTTCGGGTTCCGAATACAGCGTGGCCTTTACGGGCAACCGGGAATACCATCCCATGGGAATCTCCGTTATCGATTACGGGCAAGGAGAGCATTCCTTTCTGAGTTACGACTCCAAATGGACCCCCTCCTCCCGAGAATTTACGGAAATCCAGGTTTTTCCGGAAGACCGGATTCCCTCTCCGGTGAAGGAACATCTTTTCTCTCTCGCCGCCAGAACGGGGGCATGCCTGGGATGCCGGGGATATTTCCGGGTAGACTTTCGGGAACACCGGGGAGTTTTTCGGATTATCGACGTAAATCCCAATCCGGATATCAACGAAGACAGCGGCTTCGTCCGGCAGTGCGGGAATCGGGAAATATCCTACGAAGATCTCATATCCCGGCTGGTAACTCTCGGCATGGAAGAAGGAGAACGGAACCCTTATGGAGTTCGAACTGCTCGAAAAATGCGTACGCATGGCGGAAGATACCGGAGCCTTCCGGAAGGAGGAAATATCCGTACTCCGGGAAGTGCTGGAAGCGTGCTCGGAAGTCTCCGGGGATTACAAACTTCTGGTTGAAAGCTCCCCGGAAAAGAGCGGAAAAATTCGGGGGTTCCTGATCTATGGCCCCACTCCCATGACGGAGAGCACCTTCGATCTCTACTGGATCGTGGTGGACTCCCGGGAACAGGGCAAAGGAGTGGGGAAAAAACTTCTTCAGCGCATGGAAAAGGAGATTCTGCAACATTTTCCTTCCGCCCGAATCCGAGTGGAAACTGCGGGCAAGGAGGAATATCTCTACCAGAGACGGTTCTATCTCTCCCGAAATTTCCGGGAAGCCGGAAGAATCCCCGAGTTCTACGGGGCTGGAGACGATCTGGTTATCTTCTGGAAGGAACTCTCCGGATAACGTCAAAAAATGCAGCGGCCCCTCAGAAATGAAAGGGCCGCTCTTCTATTCGTTTTATCTTAACAAAAAGCTTTTCTCTCCTTCGGGCTACTTCTTTTCCAGGGCTTTCGCTACCTTGGCGCTCTTTTCCTCATCCCCGATCCAGGCCTTCCAGTTTTCGGGATACTCCTTCAAAAACCAGAGAGCCGCCCCCGCAGGATCCTCTTCGTTTGCCTTCATATAGGCCAAGGCCTTGTTGTTCTGACCCAGGGTGGTTTCGAAACGCTCCAAGAAAGCCCGCACCTCCGGATGCGCTTCGAGAAAGGCGGCATTGGCCATCTTCCACACTCGGGATCGGGGATAATCGCAGCCGTAATCCCCCTCTACCCAGCGTTCTTCGCTGTAGGGGATCTTGTCCTTGAGAAGGGTCATATCGTACAATCCCAGAAGCCAGCTCGGTTCCCAGTAGTAGATCAACACCGGGAGACCTCTCTTGTAGGCCGTAGAAGCAGCGGTGGAGAGAGCCATGTCGGATCCGGGAAAGAACACCTCGAAATATTCGTCCAGCCCGGTGGTTTTGAACTTGGTCTCGGTAATGGTACTGATGACCCACCCCGTAGGACCGTTGTAAAAGCGCCCTTTCTTCGGTTCTTCAGGAGATTTGAAGAGCTCCCAGTACTTGGGAAGATCCTGAATATATTCGAGATCCGGTGCCATGGGCTCGATTCCCCGCTGAGGATCTCCCTTAATAACGTAGGTAGGAACGTACCATCCCTGGGGGGCTCCGGGATAGTTCTCTCCCAGAGGGACGATCTTCTTCCGCTCCTGGGCCTTGGCATACCAGTCTCCGTAATTATCCACCCAGACCTCCATAATAACCTGGGCCTCTCCCCGTTCCACTCCCATGAGCCCCGGCAGGGTTTCCGCAAAGAGATATTCCGTATCGAAGCCGTAGCCCTCCTGGAGAACAAATCCCGCAATCCGGTTGAGCACCTGAATGCTATCCCAACTGTTGTCCACAAAAACCACTTTTTCCGCTCCTCCCGCAATCCAGGGAAGAAGAAAAAGCCATCCCGCCATCAGCAAAGAACAGAGCAAACGCCTTTTCACAAAACCATCTCCTTTCTTTTGAAGCTCCTCAAAAAAGCGAAAACAGAATATTCCTGGAATCTATCACCCTATTGTACATGAAAAAAGATCGAATTCCTATCAAGGTGCCAATCTATGCAATTTTTTCGCCTCTCTTCTTCATGATATGATGAGATTCCAGAACATAAGGACAAAAAACCTTTCCGAAAAGACAAAGGAGATGTTTTTCATGCTCTACCGGACCATGCCGAAATCTTCCGTACCCCTCTCCATCCTGGGATATGGCTGTATGCGCTTTCCCGAGCATTCCCTGGGGCGGATCGACGAGAAGAGGGCTCTCCCTCTTCTCTACCGGGCGGCGGAAGAAGGAATAAATTATTTCGATACCGCCTATCCCTATCATATGGGAACCAGCGAAGCCTTTCTTGGCAAGGCCTTCGAAAAAAAATACCGGGACAAGGTTCTTATGGCCACCAAGCTCCCCCACTGGTCCGTAGAGGAGCCGGAGGATATGGAACGTATTTTCCGGCAGCAGCTCCGCAATCTCCGGCGGGATCACGTGGATTTTTATCTTCTGCACAATATCAACGGAATTTCCTGGAACAGGCTCAAAAAGCTCGGCGTCCGGGAGTGGCTGACAAAACTCAAAACCTCCGGAGCTCTGAGATTTTTCGGCTTTTCCTTTCACGCCTCCTTCGGAGAGTTTCAGGGGATTATCGAAGATTTCGACTGGGATTTCTGCCAGATCCAGTACAACTACCTGGACGTGGAAAATCAGGCGGGCCGAAAGGGGCTGGAGTACGCGGCCTCCCGAAATTTGGGAGTGGTGGTGATGGGGCCTCTTCGGGGAGGCAATCTCGCCAAAAAGCCTCCCAAGGAAGTGGAGCGGCTTTGGAACGGGGAAGCTCAAAAGCGCTCCCCCGCAGAGTGGGGGCTTCGCTGGGTCTGGAATCATCCTCAGGTAAGCACGGTACTTTCAGGCATGTCCCGGATGGAGGAGATCGAAGAAAACTGTGAAATCGCGGAAGGAGCAATTCCCGATTCCCTGGAGGAACGGGAACGGAACATGCTGGAAGAGACCCGGAAAATCTACCTGGGCCTCATGCCCGTAGCGTGTACCGGCTGCCGTTACTGCATTCCCTGCCCCCAGGGAGTGAACATCCCCCTCTGTTTCGAACACTACAACAGCTTCAAGCTCTTCGGAAGCCGGCGGGCCAAGTTCTCCTACACCTCCATGCTGGGAGGAGCCGTGGATGGCTCTCCGGGGCTGGCATCCCAATGCGTGCATTGCGGAGCCTGCCTTTCCAAATGTCCTCAGAAACTGGATATCCCCAAACTGCTGGACGAAACCGCCGCCACCATGGAAGGGTTCTACACCAAACCTCTCACCTGGCTTATCCGGCAGTTTTTCCGGTTTCAGAGGAAACGAAGCTCCTCCGGGAAAGAGGAATAGCTCCCTTCTTCGCCGACCAAAGAAGGCCCCGGAAAGAAACTCTCCGGGGCCTTTCGCAAAGGGATCAACGAAGATCCAAAATTCTGTTTTTATCTATCCCTATTTCACCTTGTAGACGGAATCGATAATAGTGCCGTCCCGGTATTCCACCAGGGCCACCACTTTGTCCGTATCGAACTCCACGGGTTCGGGAACGCCCGTAAGCCGCTCCACCTCGTCCTTGAGGTCGTGAATATCCTTCACCGGGAGCTTCGCCGCCCGGGCAAGTTCGAGAAGATCTTTTCTCCTGGGATTGATGCAGATTCCCCGCTCCGTAGCGATGGCATCTACAGTCTCTCCGGGGGTAACCACGGTCTGCACCTGATCCTTGATGGAGGGCACGCCGCCACGGAAAGAGGGAGCCACCACGATGGAAAGCTTGGACCCTGCGGCGGTATCCGAGTGGCCTCCCGAGGCACCCCGGAGAACGCCGTTGTTCCCGGTGACCACGTTGACGTTGAAATCCACGTCCACGTCGAGGGCCGCAAGAATGACCACGTCGAGATTGTGCACCTGGCATCCCCGGTTGATGGGATTGGCATACCAGGACTGATCGATCTCCATGTGCCGGGGATTGTTGAGAATGGAGCTCTGCACATCCGCATCGAAACTCTGCACATCGAAGAGAGCCTCGAAAAGGCCATCTTCCAGCATCTGCACCATGTAGCCCGTGATACCCCCGAGGCCGAAGCTTCCCTTGATTCCCTTTTCCTTCATATACTGCCGCACATACTTGGCCACCGCCAGGGATGCCCCGCCGGCGCCCACCTGGAAGGAGCATCCCGGAGCGAGAAGCTCCGAAGCCACCACCAGCTTATAGGCATTTTCCGCCACCTTGAGATCCACGGGGTTCCGGGTAATCCGGGCGGCTCCGGAGGCGATCTTCTTGGGATCTCCCAGGCTGTCCACCACCACCACCTGGTTCACTAAATGTTGGGGAATGGAGATCTTCGGCATGAGGGGATGAGCCACCAGATTATCAGTGATGGCCACCACGTGCCGGGCATAGTTGGCGTCCACCTGAGCATAGCCGATGGATCCGCAGGCGGATTTCCCCATGGAACCCGTCATGTTCCCCAAAGCATCGCAAGCGGGAGCGGCGAGAAAGGCCACATCGATGGAGATGCTTCCCTCTTCGATGGCCCGGGCTCTTCCGCCATGACTGCGGATAACCGCGGGAATCTCCATCTCTCCAGCGGAAAGCATTTTCCCTACCTGATCCCGCACACCGGAAGTGAAGATACGCCGGATAAGCCCCTTGCGAACATAGTCCGCCACACAGTCATGAGCGCTGGTAAGAGAGCTGGGGGCAATGGTAAGATCCTTGAATCCCATCTCGTCCAGCACCGCCAGAACCTGGGGGAGCACGGCATCGCCGTTCCGGAGATGGTGATGGAAGGAGATGGTCATGCCATTTTCGAGGCCCGAGTTCTTGACGGCAGTTTTGATGTTTTCCACCACTTTACTTCTGGTGGGAGGCTCCGCCTTCATGGGAGGCGCCAAACGAGGAGCTTGATAATCGCTATGGATAACCCGAGAGAAAGGCCCCGCATAGGGAGAGAGTTTGCCGAGTCCCGGCACTTCTTCCGGCACGAGCCGGCCGATACTGTTTTTGATCATTTTCATGGAGTTTACGCTCCTTCCATGCCGCAGCTTTTGGCGAGTTCGATAAGGCGATGGGCCCGCTTGACCACAGGAGCATCCACCATTTTGCCATCCACCGCCACAACCCCTTTGCCTTCGCGCTCCGCCTCTTCTGCGGCGGCCACGATACGCCGGGCCTTGACGAGTTCCTTTTCATCCGGAGCGAAACCTTTATGAATCCAATCGACCTGGCCGGGGTGGATGGCGGCCTTGCCGGTGAAACCGAGCCCCACCATACGCCGGGTTTCCTCCAGAAGCCCCTCGTTGTCGTTCACATCCGCCCAAACCGTATCGAAGGCTCCGATGCCCGCAGCCTTGGCGGCAGTGATGACCCGGGTTCTTCCGTAGAAGAGCTCGTCCCCTTCCTTGGTTTTCCGTACTCCCAGGTCCGCCGTGAGGTCCTGGCCTCCCAAAGTGAGAGCGGTAACCCGGGGAGAAGCGGTGGCCACCTGGAAGGATTGCTCGATACCCTTGGCAGTTTCGATCATGGCGTGAATCTTGACGGTTCCTTCAGGGATACCGTTCGCCTTTTCGATCTCCGTCATGAGGCGATCCGCCCGCAGCACGTCTTCCGCGGACTGGCATTTGGGAATACGGATGGCATCGGGCTTGCAAGGCACCACTGCGGCAATGTCATCTTCGAAATAGGGGGTATCCGCAGCGTTGATACGCACGGTAACCACCATATCTCCGAAGTTCATAAAACGCAGAAAGTTACATACCAGCTCCCGGGCGGCGTCCTTTTCCGCCAGGGCCACCGCATCTTCAAGATCCAGAAGCACGCTGTCCGCTCCGAAGGCGGGACAGTTCTGGATCATGGCGGGGTTGTTTCCGGGAATGTAGATCATGGATCGAGTCAGTTTTGCCATAACCTTAGGCCTCCTTCGACGCCCGAGCGAGGGCCGTGGTTATCCGGGCCACCATGGTGGGCTCCAGAGCTCCCTGATCCTGGATCTGGATATCCGCATCGCCGATACCCTTTTCCTTCAAAACCTTCTCCACCAGGGTATGGGTACGTTTCTGGAAAAGCATGGCGTTGGTGCCGCGGTAATCCAGGCTGATTCCTTTGCCCGGGGATATCGTGACTACGCAATCCGATGATTCCAGCGTGCCCGCCTGGGCTGTGCGCTTGATCATGTTGCCACCGCCTTTGATTTGAGTTTGTTATAACCCTCCGAGAGGGTATGTACAGCTGGAAACTCCATTCCGGAGCTTTTGGAAAAACTGCTCCGGGCATTCCTTCCGAAAAAATACGAAATTTTAATAACAAGCCGCCCCATAAGGGATCCATGCCTCATGACTTCTCTTACTGGGATCACTCTGGGGCGGCTTTGGGACTGCTCATTAGAATCTTCTACCGACGATGTGGGAAATCCCGGACTCCGCTCTCGCGCCTCTCGTCTTTTCACGGGATTTCCAAAAAAACATGGTTCCGCCGAAGAAGAACAACCTTTTTGAAAAACTATTTTTTTAGAGAGCTCCGGAACATCCCTTTTTCCAGGAGGCCCTCCCGAAATCTTACAAATCCCGAACTAGATGCTGTCGACGATACCGTTCAGGGTAGTGCTGGGACGCATGGCCTTGAAGGTAAGTTCGTCCACGGGGCGGTAGTATCCGCCGATATTCATGGAAGATCCCTGGGCGGCATTGAGCTCGTCCACGATCTTCTTCTCGTTCTCCCTCAGGGCCTTCGCCACGGGAGCGAACTTGGCCTTCAGCTCCGCATCCTTGTCCTGGGCGGCAAGAGCCTCGGCCCAGTACATGGCAAGATAGAAATGGCTTCCCCGGTTATCCAGCTCTCCCACCTTGCGGGAGGGAGATTTGTCGCTATCCAGGAACTTGCCCGTAGCCTCGTCCAGGGTTTCCGCAAGAACCCGGGCTTTGGGATTATCGTTATGATCGGCATAATGCTCCAGGGAGACCGCGAGGGCCAGGAATTCACCAAGGGAATCCCAGCGCAGATGTCCCTCTTCGAGGAACTGCTGCACGTGCTTGGGAGCGGATCCGCCCGCGCCGGTTTCGAAGAGCCCACCGCCGTTCATGAGAGGCACGATGGAGAGGGTCTTGGCGCTGGTGCCCACTTCGAGGATGGGGAAAAGGTCCGTAAGGTAATCCCGAAGCACGTTCCCGGAAACAGAGATGGTGTCGAGGCCCTTCTTCATGCGATCCATGGAATAACGAACCGCCTCGGTGGGGGACATGATCTTGATCTCCAACCCCGAAGTATCGTGGTTGGGGAGATACTTTTTAACCTTCTTGATGAGCTCCACATCGTGAGCCCGATTCTCGTCAAGCCAGAAAATCGTGGGGACCTTGGTAGCCCGAGCCCGGGTTACCGCAAGCTTGATCCAGTCCTGAATGGGGAGATCCTTGGCCTGGCACATTCTCCAGATATCCCCGGCATCCACGCTGTGCTCGATGAGGGTTTTACCCTCTCCGTCCACTACCCGAACGGTACCGTTCTCGGTAATCCAGAAGGTCTTGTCGTGGGAGCCGTACTCCTCCGCCTTCTGGGCCATGAGCCCTACGTTGGGCACGCTGCCCATGGTGGAAGGGTCGAAGGCGCCATGCTTCTTGCAGAACTCGATGGTCTCCTTGTAAATTCCGGCATAGCAGCGATCGGGAATGACCGCCTTGGTATCCTTGGCATCGCCATTTTTATCGTACATGCGTCCGGAATTCCGGATCATGGCGGGCATGGAGGCATCGATAATCACGTCGCTGGGAACATGCAGATTGGTGATACCCTTGTCGGAATTCACCATGGCGAGATCCGGGCTCTTGGCATAGCAAGCTTGGATATCCGCTTCGATCTCCGCCTTCTTGGGATGATTGGCGATCTTGGCGTAGAGATCTCCCAGGCCGTTATTGGCATCCACTCCCAGTTCCTTGAAGAGAGCCGCATGCTTCTCGAAGACATCCTTGAAGAAAACCTTCACGGCCTCTCCGAAAATGATGGGATCCGAAACCTTCATCATGGTAGCCTTCACGTGAAGAGAGAAGAGCACACCCTGTTTTTTCGCATCCTCCACCTGCTCGGCGAAGAAAGCCCGGAGCGCCTTGGCGCTCATCTTGGTTCCATCGATGACCTCGCCGTCGAGAAGGGGGAAATCCTTCTTGAGAACCTTCACGTTCCCCTGGGGATCCACGAACTCGATACGCACCGTGGTAGCCTTCTCCACGGTGACGGATTTCTCGTTACCGTAGAAATCACCGTCGTTCATGTGAGCCACGTGGGTCTTGGAATCCGCCGTCCAGGGGCCCATGGAGTGAGGATGCTTCTTGGCATACTCCTTCACCGCTCGGGAAATCCGGCGATCCGAGTTCCCCTCGCGAAGAACCGGGTTCACCGCGCTCCCCTTGATCTTGTCGAACCGGGCCCGGAGAGCCTTCTCTTCGTCGGTTTTGGGATCCTCGGGATAATCGGGGATCTTGTACCCCTTCTCCTGGAGCTCCTTGATGGTAGCCTTAAGCTGGGGTACCGAAGCGCTGATGCAGGGAAGTTTCATGATATTGGCTTCGGGATCTTTCACGAGTTTCCCCAGATAGGCGAGATCATCGCTCTGCTTCTGTTCTTCCGTCAAATTATCCGGAAAAGCTGCGATGGTTCTTCCCGCAAGGGAAATATCTCTTCTTTCGAATTCCACTCCCGCAGTACCCGCAAAGGCCCGGAGAATGGGAAGAAGAGAATATGTGGCCAAACCAGGAGCTTCATCAACCTTGGTATAGACAATCTTGGACATGGTTCTTCCTCCTTGTGCTTTCTCTCGATATTTTTTGAGGAACCCCTGGGAGGCTCCTTTGCAGAGAAAAGGTATCCGAACTCCTCCGTCCTTTTCAAAAAAGGACGGAGGAGAAATGTTTCAAAAGAACCGTTCTCTTACTCGGTATCCCGAACCTTGATCCAGTTGAGGCGTCCGCCGGCCTTGATGATGTCGAGATCCGGCTGGCTCAGGGGGCATTCCACCTTGATTTCCTTGCCCTTGGTGGCGTTCTTGAGGGTCCAGGTCTCTCCTGCCTTGAGAACCTTGGTATCCAGCTCCAGCTTGTCTCCCTGGTCGATGCCGTCGTAATCCGCAGCATTCGCGAAGGTAAGGGGAAGGATGCCGAAGTTCACCAGATTCGCCAGGTGGATCCGGGCAAAGCTCTTCACGAGCACCGCCTTGACTCCCAGATACCGGGGAGCGATGGCGGCGTGCTCACGACTGGAACCCTGGCCGTAGTTTTCTCCTCCCACCAGGAAGCCTCCGCCCACTTCGAGGGAGCGTTTGGGGAAGGTGTTGTCCACCACTTCGAAGACGAATTCCGAGATGGCGGGAATGTTGGAGCGGAAGGGAAGAATTCTCGCACCCGCAGGCATGATGTGGTCCGTGGTGATGTTGTCCTCCAGCTTGAGGAGAGTCTCCCCTTCGAGCTTGTCGCCCATGGCGGTCATATCCGGCAGGGGCTTGATGTTGGGACCCCGGCGAATCTCCACTCTTTCGGGTTCCGCGCTGGGAGCGATGAACATGCTGTCGTCGATAAACATGGCTTCGGGCATTTCGAAATGGAAGGGTTCCAGTCCAAGATCCCGGGGGTCCGTAAGAACGCCCGTGATGGCGCTGGCCGCAGCGACTTCCGGAGATACCAGGTAGACCTTACCGCTCTTGTGACCGCAACGGCCGAGGAAGTTACGGTTGATGGTGCGGAGAGAGATGCCGTCGCTGGGAGGGGCGAAGCCCATACCGATACAGGCGCCGCAGCTGGATTCCAGGATACGGACTCCCGCAGCCACCATTTCCGAGATGGCTCCGTGTTCGGTGCCTTCCAGGATAACCTGACGGCTTCCGGGGGAGATGCCCGCATCCACGTGCTCGTTGACCTTCTGGCCCCGGAGGATATGCCCCACCACGAGGATGTCCCGGAGGGAGGAGTTGGTGCAGCTGCCGAACATGACCTGGTCGATCCGCATCCCCTTGATTTCGCTGATGGGCACCACGTTGCCCGGCTGGAAGGGCTGGGCCGCCATGGGCTCGAGCTTGGAGAGATCGATTTCGATGACTTCGTCGTATACCGCATCTTCGTCGGCCTTGAGTTCCACCCACTGGGCTTCCCGGGCCTGGGCGCGGAGCCATCTCCGGGTAATGTCATCGCTGGGGAAGATGGAGGTGGTGGCGCCGGTTTCCGCCCCCATGTTGGTGATGGTAGCCCGATCCGGCACGCTGAGAGAGTCCACACCGGGACCCGCATACTCCAACACCTTGCCTACGCCGCCCTTGACGTCGATCCGGCGAAGCACCTCCAGGATGACATCCTTGGCGGATACGAAGGGCTGCAGTTCTCCCGTAAGATGGACCTTCACCATCTTGGGCATGGTGAGATAGAAGGGCTCTCCTGCCATGGACATGGCCACATCCAACCCGCCAGCTCCGATGGCGATCATTCCCACGCCGCCCGAGGTAGGAGTGTGGCTGTCGCTGCCGATGAGGGTTTTGCCGGGACGGGCGAAGCGCTCCACGTGAAGCTGGTGGCAGATCCCATTGCCGGGACGGCTGAAGATGATGCCGTATTTCGCCGCGATATCCTGAAGATAGCGGTGATCGTCGGGATTACGGAAATCTCCCTGGATCATGTTGTGATCCACGTAGGATACGGAGAGCTCCGTCTTCACCTTCTCTACACCCATGGCCTCGAACTCGAGATATGCCATGGTGCCCGTAGCATCCTGGGTAAGAGTCTGAGCCATACGGATAGCGATACGCTCGCCCCGCTTCATCTCTCCCTCCACCAAGTGCGCCTTGATGATTTTCTCAAATACCGTCAGTCCCATAATTTTCGCACCTCCACAATAGTTTGAATCGCCGAAAGCAACAAAAAAGGACTACCAGACGGCAGTCCTTATAAAAGCACCCACAAAAATTCCATGCGCAACATTAGGAAGAGGATTCCCATGAAGTTTTCGGACGATATGGTCTTTTTTTCGCAAACCCGAAAAAGAGAAATGCCCCTTCATAAAACCCTCATCTCCTTTGAACAATATACTCGAGCCTCTGAACCTCAGTTCAAAAAAAGCGTATAAAGCACCAAGTCTTTCGAACTAAATGCACTTTACGGGAAAGGGGGTGATATGTCAATAGATACCGTCTAAATCAAAATTCTTTATACAATTTATTTCCCATTTATTTCTTTAGTTCCCGATTTTTCGTATCGCCTTCCTTCAAAGGGTTGAGGGAGCCGGGAACTCCGAAGAATCACCTTCTCCTCGTCCATCTCGAGAGTATGGAGCCGAAGAGGGAACATGTAGCGTCCCAAATCGAGAAGGGGCTGCAGCTCCTCCACCGCTCCCCGGGTAAGGCTGTCCGGAACGTTGACCTTGTTCACCCGGAAACGATACTCTTCCAGCCAGATCTCCCGCCCCTTTCGAAGCCCCAGAACTCCGTCGATTTCGATCAGCATATCGAAGGTAAAGAGAAGCTTTACCCGGTATTTCCCCTGAGCATGAAGGCCCCGGGGCGTAAAATCCAGGTAGATGTCGTGCCAGTCCTTCTCATCTCCGAACTTTTTCTGAAGAAGGTCGTCGTTCAAGTCCTTTTCGGTAAGCACTCCATCGGCATACGTCTGAAGGACCTCTTCCACTCTCACGGAATCCTCTCCCGGAAGGGCCCATTCTTCAACGGGATTGAACTGCACGTCCCAGGCCTCCACCGCAAGACGTTCGATCCGGACGCCTCCGAGACAAGGCCCCTGAAGATCGAGATAAAGATGCCGTACCCTTCCGTTTTGATCCGGCTCTTCGTCCAGGATCATCACCATTTTTTCCGGAGCCAACCGCGAGAAGAAAGCCTGAAAAAGCATCTCTCCCCGAGATTCCTCGGCGTTCCGGGCTTCCCCCGAAACCGCCAAAAAAAGGAAGACCGCGCATATGCCACACAAAAGGCTCAGATTTCTCGACAATCCCCAAAACCTTTTTTTCTCCATGAATATCACCTCGTTTGCAATTGTAGCATGGAGAAAAAAAGGAACGAAGAGAAAGATATCCTCTCTAGCCGATGGAACGCCTGCGGGTTTCCTCTCCCCAGAAAAAGACCACTCCTGCGGCTCCGAGGGAGAGGATACAAACCAGGGAAAGCACTCCCATCACACCTCCATGCCCGTCCAGCATCCACCCCGTCAGGACTGGCGCCACCATTCCCGCCAGGCGAGCGGAAGCTCCCGAAAGCCCCGAGGCACTTCCCCGGAGAGAGGTGGGATAGAGCTCCGGCGTGTAGGCATACACCACGCCCCAGGCTCCCAGGCAAAAAAGTCCCACTCCAAGGGCGGCAACGAGAAATCCCGCGGAGCTCCGAACCCCGAGAAAGAGAAGCGAAGCTCCCCCGGTGCCCGCAAAGAAAAATGTCAGAGAGCGCACCCGCCCCCAACGCTCCACGAGCCACGCCGCAAGAAGATACCCCGGCACCTGAACGGCCATGACGAAAAGGGTAAACCACCGTGCTTTTATTACGTCGATTCCGGAGAGGGCGAAAATTTTAGGAAGCCATAAAAAGAGGGCGTAATATCCGAAAGAAACCACAGCCCAAAGGAAGAGAAGCACCAGGGTTTTGCGAGCGAACTCCCCTCGAAAAAGGTCAAGCCATGCATGAGATGGCAGAGATTCCATGGTAGCCGGAACCTGGCCGTACCGATCCAGAAGAGGCTGTTTTTTCCCCTTGGCAAAGAGATACCGGGGGCTTTCGGGGCCAAACCAGAGAGGCAAAGCAACCACGCCAAGAAGGACGGGAAAGGCGAGAACACTACGCCATCCCAGAAAGGAGAGAACTCCCACCGCCCAAAAAGCCATCCCCAGGGAACCGAAGGCCCAGCACATTTCAAGGAACACCAGCACCCGGCCTCGATTGATGCTTTTCGTAAAGTCACAAAGATAGGAAAAGAGCACCGGCCCCAAACCTCCGTAGGAGATTCCCGCCACGAAACGCCACCATCCCAGAGATTCCGGAGTTTTCGCAAAAATACAGGCTATGCCTCCGAGACATCCTAAAAGAGTAAGCCCCGCCGCAAGAAGGCGTCTTCCCCAGAGGTCCGCAAACCACCCCCCGAGAAGAGCCCCGAGGAGCATGCCGAAAAAGGTTTTCCCCGCCACCACGCCTCCCTGGGCTCCCGAAAGCCCCCATTCCTCGATAATTCCCGGCAGGGCAAAGGAAAAGGCCATCACTCCCGAGGCCACGAACCCCCAGGCGAGACCCGTTACAACAAGAGCACGAAACCAGTCTTTTTCCGCCGCCACTTCATCGATAAAACGATCCATATCCATGTTTGTCTTCAATTCCTTTCTTTAACGATAGTCCGAGGACTTCAAAGTCAGACCAGCAAATATCCCTTTTCTCCCAAAGCTTTTTCGATAGCATCCAGGGAGGCTTCGCTTTCGGCTTCCACCGTATGGAGATGCACGCCTCCGGAGAGCACCAGAAGCGGTTCTCCTCCTCCCGCCTTCATGCTCCCCACGAAACGAAGCACGTCTTCCCGGGAGGCCACGTCGATATTGCCGCGGATCTCTCCGTAAAGAGGATGCTCCACCAGCACATCCAGCACCCGTCCTCCAAGAGCGACCACCGTAAGAAGCTCCTCCGCCACGTCCTCTTTGGAATGGCAGAGAGCGAAGAGGCGGCGTTTCCGTACTCCCCCCTCCCGCAAAAGATACCCCCGAGGAGTGGCCTCCACGGGAAGTCCCCGGCTTCGTAACAGCGCCACATCCTGCACGATAGCCTGGCGGCTTACGCCGAAACGCTCCGCCAAATCCTTTCCCTGAACAGGGCTCCGGCTTTCGCTGAAAATTTCCGTCAACATGTGTAAACGCATATCTCTTTCCATAAGGCCCTCCTGACACTTTCAGCTAGTTTCAGGAAGTATACTCCGGGTTTTTCAAAAGAGCAATCTTTCCTTTGGGGAAAGATCTATGCAATCGCGGAAGATATGGTATCCTTGGGGCAAAGATAGGGACATTACGAAAAGATCTTTCGGGGGAAACGAGGGAGAAAAATGAACGAAGGCCATGCCTCCCAGGAAAAGGAAATCCTCATTCTTCTGCGGGGAATTTTGCGCATCCAACGCCATGCGGATGAACAGGTGGGAGGAATGTTTTTTCTCATCACGGGGAAAACATCCTATTATCACCATGCCATAAGCCTTTCCTTGCACGAAAACACGGAAACCTCTCCTTTTCCCTCTCTGGAGAAAACGGAACTTTTTTCCTTTCTCGACAAGGTCCTGGAGGGAGCTTCACAAAGCGATTTGGATAATCCCTTTCTTCGAAATCTCCGGACGAACCTGGATTATGTACTTACCCGATTTTTTACTCCCCGAGATATCGATCACGCCTCGAACGATCTTGAGGGAGGACGCCGGAATACCGCGTTGAATTTGGCGAACTACCTGGAAAACAACTACGGCGTGGAGACCTCCGTGGACGTTCTTTTCGAAAGAAGGGAGAAAAAGGAGCTCCGTAAATATCTGGGAGGTTACTCCCCTCCGGCATCTCCGGAAAACGAGGGCTCCCAAGAAACCGCTTCTTCGGAGCCGGAAGGCGATCCTTTGCCGCCCTCCGGAGAAAAAACTCCGCAAAAACCTCTTCGGCCCTGCTCCCTGCTCATCGATCCACTCCACGGGGTGGCGGTAAATTCTCTTGCAAAGGGATGGCGCCTTGCGGTGGCCTTTCCGGAGAACGCGCCTCTTCCATCTTCCGCAAAGGAAGCCCTTCCGGGATCTCTCGGGAATCCTTTTCCGGGAACCGTGACGGCTCTCTATCCCTTGGAAGACGGGGGGTACATCATACAGCTTCTTCTCGACGGCGATCCTCCTTCTGCCTGCGAAGCTTCTCTGGACGGCAACTATCGGATACGAATCTGGCAGGACCCTCCATCCTCCCCTTCCCGAAAGAATAAGGCCTCGCAAAAAGGGGTTCCTCAAAGCGAAAAAGCTCTTTTTTACATTGCCCTTACCATAGGCGTTGCAGCGGTCCTCAGCTTGGGATACTACTTTTTTCTCACCCCCTGATGCGGATGCCGCATGATCTGGAAAAATGCGACGAACGTCCCCGGGAGTTCCGCTTCCGGGGACGTTCGTCGCATTTTTCCTGCGCTCTTTTCTCTTCTCTAGAAGAGCTTATTCGTGAGAGTGTCCATGAGAATGAGAATGGGAATGTTCTCCTTCTTCCTTGAGAACCCGCTCCTCCGCTTCCCGCATGGTTCGGTAAAGGCTGCCGATCACCATGCGCTTGTTCTCCATGGCATGCATGAGAGCGTGCTTCGCCTCGGGGTCTTCGATCATGTGCCAGTGCGCCATGAGATCTCCCATGGAGGTAAGTTCCTGCACCAGGCTGTCTCTTACGAGTTCCGCCACTCCGATAGGAGTATCCACGTGGGCATGCACATGCCCTTCTCCTCCGCCATCGGGAGTAATAATTCTGCACATATGCTGTTCCTCCTTTGCAAAGGTTCCTCTTTTTGAGAAAATGGAACCTCTCGGGAATCTTACCCGATAAATGGAGGATTGCAAGAGGGCTATTCCAAAAAGATTCACTTACCCTAAGGAGGTTCTATTATGTCTGAAAACTCTCCCTGGAAGGAACATCGCAAGGCTCACGCCCAGGCTCTCGGCCCCCAGGTAGCCGCTCAATGTACCAAGAAGGGATTCCACGCGGTTTACGTGGATTCCCCCGAAGAGGCCCTGGAAAAGGTTCTTTCCCTGATTCCCGCAGACGCATCGGTGGGAATTTCCGGCAGCGTTTCGGTTCGGGAAATCGGGGCGGTGGAAGCACTGCAGAAGCGGGGCAATACCGTAGTGCAGCATTGGGATCCCAGTCTCAAAACTCCGGAAGAGCGGAAAGCCCGGCTTCTGGAAGAGTTCTCCTGTTCCGTCCACCTTACGGGGACCAACGCCATGACCAAAGATGGCATGCTGGTCAATATCGACGGTACGGGAAACCGGGTGGCCGCCATGTCCTGGGGACCGGGAAAAATCATTTTTATCGTGGGAATCAACAAAATCTGCCCGGATTTGGAGACCGCCATTCAGCGGGTGCGGGACGTGGCCACTCCTCCCAACGCCATACGATTGAAGCTGGATACTCCCTGCACCAAAACGGGGTACTGCGTCAACTGCGACAGCCCTCAGCGAGTCTGCCGGGCTTTACTGGTGCTGGAACGGGCGACCCTGGGCAGAGAATCTCACGTTATCATCGTGGGAGAGCCCCTGGGATACTGATTTTGCGTTAAACAGGCTGCTCCGCTTTTTCCGGGAGCACATGCATTCCCTCTTCTGAAAAAACGGGGCAGCCTGTTTTTCCTCTAATACGCTCTCTTCCATCCCGAACACAAACTCTTCCGGAGAGACTTGCCCTTGCAAAGGAGACGATTCATGAACATACAACCCACCCCTTGGGGCCATATTATCGCCATTTCCTTTCTGATTTCGGGAAACCTCCTGGGGGCCGGCATTCTTGCCCTTCCTGTCAATACGGGCTTTGCAGGGTTTTTTCCCGCTCTTGCGGCCATGATTGTCTTCGGAGGGGCCATGTTTTTCTCCGCTCTGGTACTTGCCCGAGAAGCCACCCAGGTACGAACGGAAAATTTCAATTACCCCTCGCTCTACGAAAAATATCTCGGCAAAACGGGCAAATGGATAGCGGTAATCACCAACGCCCTGATACTCTACGGCCTTCTTACGGCATATATCGCGGGAAGCAGTAAAATCGTGGCCTCCATGATCGGTTTTTCCCATGTTCCCTGGTGGCTCATGACCTCGCTCACTCTCCTCCTCACGGGAATTACCGTCCTGGACATGAGCATTATCAAAAAGTACAACGTTCTTCTCATGTGCGTTATGCTGGGAGCCTTCGCCCTGCTCATCGGCCTTGGAGAAAGCAAGGTACAGAGAGAGCTCCTCTTCCGAAAAGACTGGATTTTTCTCGCCACGGCGGTCCCCATTATTCTGACGGCCTTTCACTTTCACAATATCATCCCCACGGTCTGCAGAGACATGGCGTGGAATCTACGAGGAGTTGGCATAGCCATGTTCATCGGCATGGCGGGAGGTTTCGCCATCAACGCTCTCTGGCTCCAGGTGGGGCTGGGGATGCTCCCGGTAACCGAAGGAGGCAACTCCATTCTTGCGGCGGTGCAAGCGGGCAACCCCGCCACCATCCCCATGGGGCATATTCTGAAAAGCAGACTTTTCAACGGAGGGGCCATTCTCTTCACGGTTATCGCCATCGCTACGTCCTACCTTGCAAACGGCATCGGCCTCATGGATTTCATCGCAGATCTCACGGAAAACTGCTTTCATCGGAAAAACCGCTTTCTGGTAATAAGCCTGACCTTTCTTCCACCCTTTATTATCGCCCTGGTGAATCCGGATATTTTCCTGGACGCCATCAACCTTGTGGGAGGAGTGGGAATCGTATTGCTCTTCGGCATTCTTCCCAGCGTGGTAGCCTATAGGAAAGCTCTTTCCCGGAAGATGCGATTTTTCTGCCTCTCCCTGATGCTCCTCTTCTCCCTGGCTTTCTGCCTGGAAATCGCTCATGAAACGGGATTGCTGAAGCTTTCACTTCCAAAAGAGAGGGAATACTGGCACCTGGAACATGAAAAACCCATCGTGCCCTCTTCCATGGAATCCATCGGGGAGGGGGAAGGAGCATGAAATCCCTTCGAGAACTTTTCCGCATAGGCCTTGGGCCTTCGAGCAGCCATACCATGGGGCCCCATGCCGCCGCATCCCTATGGAAAGAAAACCATCCCGGAGCGGCATCCTTTCGGATTACCCTTTACGGCTCCCTCTGTGCCACCGGCAAGGGACACCTTACGGATAAGGCGGTTCTGAAAGCTCTCGCTCCTCTTCCGGCAGAAATTCTCTGGATCAAGGAAGCTCTGCCGGAGCATCCCAACGGCATGCAGTTCGAGGCCCTGGATTCTTCGGGGAACATTCTGGATTCCCGCATATTTTTCAGCGTCGGCGGCGGCGCCTTTCTCTCCCGGGAGGAAATCGGAAAACCTCGGCAAGACGCAGGAGAGATCTACGATCTTTCTTCCATGGAAGCTCTTCTGGAATGGAGAAGAAAAACCGGCCATCCTCTCTGGAAATACGTGGAAAATTGCGAAGGTAATTCCATCTGGGATTATCTCGAAGAAGTCTGGCAGACCATGAAAGAAAGCATTCGCCGGGGGCTTTCCTCTCACGAGGCCATTCCGGGGCCCCTGCGGCTGGAACGCAAGGCCTTCCGCATTTATCAGCAAGCCAAGGGCCTTGCAAATCCCCGCACCGCCCTTATGGCTTCCTACGCCCTGGCGGTTTCCGAAGAAAACGCTTCGGGAAACAAGGTCGTTACCGCTCCCACCTGCGGATCTTCGGGGGTTCTTCCCGCCCTGCTCCACTATCTGGAGGAATATTTTTCCCTGCCGGAAAAGGAGATTCTCCATGCTCTCGCCATCGCAGGTCTGGTGGGAAATCTCGCCAAGACCAACGCCTCCATATCGGGAGCCGAAGTGGGGTGTCAAGGCGAAGTGGGAGTAGCCTGCGCCATGGCCTCCGCCGCAGCGGCCTACCTGCTGGGAGGCACTTCTCTCCATATCGAATACGCTGCGGAGATGGGATTGGAGCACCATTTGGGACTCACCTGCGATCCCGTGGCGGGACTGGTGCAAATCCCCTGCATCGAGCGCAACGTCATGGCAGCTCTCCGGGCTCTGACCTGCGCAGAGTATGCCCTGCTCACCGACGGGAAACACTATGTCTCCCTGGACCAGGTGATCCTCACCATGAACCGGACGGGACACGATCTTCCCTCCATCTATCGGGAAACCGCCGAAGGAGGGCTTGCGCTGCTCTTTCCCGAGGGAGAGGAATAAAATCCCCTTTCGAGAGATGAAAAAAGCAGGGCTTTTGCGGAAATTCCCGAAAAAAGCCCTGCTTTTTTGATTTTTGCCGAAAAAGCGAAAAGACCCCGCTACCGTCTCCAGGTGGCGGGAAACAACAAAAGAAGTACCGTATAGATCTCCAGGCGTCCCAGGAGCATGAATCCGCTGAGAATCCATTTGCCCACGAGAGGTATGGCGGCATAGTTGTGTACGGGCCCCACCCCTCCCAAACCGGGACCGATGTTACCCAGGGTGGCCGCCACGCTTCCTATGGCGGTAGTTACATCCAGCCCCAACCCGGACATCAGCAGCGTTCCCAGTATAAACAATCCCATATAGAGAACGAAAAAAGCCGTGATCGATGCCACGATGCCATTCCCGAGGGATTTGCCTCCGATCCGGACGGGAAAGACTCCCCGGGGGTGCAGAAGCCGCATCATCTCCGCCTTGGCCTGGCGAAGCACCACCATGACCCGCACGTTTTTCATGCCTCCTCCGGTAGATCCCGCACATCCTCCGACAAACATGAGCCAGAGCAGAATAAGCTGGGTGCAGAAGGGCCAAAGCTCGTAATCCGCGGTAACGAAACCCGTGGTGGTGATAATGCTCACCACCTGGAAAGCCGCATAACGCAAGGCGGTCGTGAAATCGTGGTACACCCCCCCCGCAAGGGTAAAAGCCATGATAACCAGGATGGCCCCCAGAACGAGAACGGAGTAAAAGCGGAATTCCGGATCTTGCAACAGCATTCTCGGTTTTCCCCGGAGCACCATATAGTGCAGGGCAAAGTTCGCTCCCGCGAGAAACATGAAAACCACGATTACCCAATCCACCGCGGCGCTGTTATACTGACCCACGCTTCCGTTAAGAGGGGAAAAACCTCCGGTGGCCATGGTTCCGAAGGTATGCGTAAGAGCCTCGAAAAGATCGAGGCCGCAAAGGGAGAGGGCCCCAGTTTCCAGAAGAGAGAGAAGCATATAGACCCCCCAGAGGAAGAGAGCGGTCTGCTGTACCCGGGGAGTAAGCTTTTCCGGAATGGGCCCGGGGACCTCCGCCTTGTAGAGCTGCATTCCTCCTACGCCGAGAAAGGGAAGAATGGCCAAACTCAGCACGATGATTCCCATGCCCCCCAGCCAATGGGTAAGGCTTCGCCAGAAGAGAATTCCCCGGGCATTGGCCTCGATATTTGTAAGCACCGACGCCCCGGTGGTGGTAAATCCCGACATGGCCTCGAAAAAACCATCCGTAAAGGTGGGCACCGTACCGTTGAGCCAGAAAGGTAGCCCTCCGATGATAGAGGCGAGAATCCAGGAAAAGGTGACCACTCCGAAGGCTTCCTTGGGGCCCAAATCGGGAGCTTTGGCCTTGTGCCCCCACAGATAGAGGATTCCCGATATGCCGAATCCGGAGAACATGCCTATTCCAAGAGGCACGAGATCCGGGGTTTTGTCCATGTAGGCCCAACCCATGGGCCAGAGCATACAGAAAGAGACCACCCCGCCGATAAGAGCGAGCACCTTCGCCACAATGCGGACCCTCATGATCCTACACCCCCAGAATATCCAGAGCTTCGCTCATGCGATCCGAGGCGGCGAAAAGGATGACCCGATCCCCCGCAAGCAGCTCCGTATCTCCCCAGGGAACGAAGATATGTTTTCCCCGTTCCACCAGGGCGAGAATAATCCCCTGAGGAAGATCGAGATTCATGATAGTGCGTCCCAGGGCGGCGCTCTCCTGGGGTATAACCCCTTCGATCATTTCGGCCCCGATATTGTCCAGCAGGGAAAGCTGCCCCCGGCTCCGGGGAAAACGCACCTGCTGCATGATGGCGGAGGCCATGGAAAGATGAGGATTCACCAGGGCATCCACGGGAAGATGTTTTTCCATCTGCATGAAAGCCTTGCGGCGCACCACCGCGATGGATTTTGAAGTGCCAAGGCTCTTTCCCAATATTCCCAGCACGATGTTGGATTCGTCGCTGGCGGTGGTAGTGACGAATCCGTCCGAGGATCCCACGCCTTCGTAATTGAGCAGATCCTTATCCGCCGCATCCCCGCAGAGAACCACCGTGCGCCCAAGCTCCCGGGAAAGGCGGTCGCACTTCTCCGAATTCATATCTATAAGCCGGATATCCACGTTTTTATGATGCTCTTCGAGCCTTCGGGCTACCTGGAATCCCACCTTGCCTCCCCCCACCAGGAGAACCCGGCGCAGGGGTTTGCGGCGGCGTGCGCCGAAAAGATCTTCCAGCCTCCAGACCTGGTTGCGAAAGGAGACGGCGTAGCAGAGATCTCCCGGCAAAAGCACCGTATCGCCTCCGGGAAGAAATCCCGTATGCCCGCGTTCCACGAAAACGATAATGCTCACCAGGTCGGGATGACGCTTTCGGAATTCCTTGAGCGAGACTCCCGCGAGAGGTGCCTTTTCCGCCATTCGGAAGACGTAGACCCCCGCCCGGCCTCCGGCGATTTCCACGGTGCGCAATGCGGAGGATACTGCCAAAAGCTCCTCGATCTCCCGGGCCACGGAGCGCTCGGGGGAGATCATAATATCGATACCCAGCTCCCGGGCCCAGCTTTCGGAATCGGTAAACTCCAGGTTCCGGGCCCGGGAGATGGCCTTCTGCACGCCATTTCTCTTACCGATCCAGCAGGAGAGCAAGTTCGCCTCGTCCTTTTCGGTACAGGCAATCATGAGATCCACGGGGCTCTTTTTGGTAACCCCCGCCTGTTCCAGCACCTGGGGACGGGCTCCGTTGCCCCGAATCACCATAACATCGAGTTCGTTTTCCACCTTCTCCGCCCGGGCGGGATCCCATTCGATAACCGTGACATCATGCCCTTCCTTGGCCATCTGCCCCGAAACGGTATATCCCACTTCTCCCGCTCCCACGATGACAACCCGCATGTTTCAGGCCTCCCGTTCTTTCAGAAATACTCCGGTCCAGGCCCGGTTTTTCGCATCACGGCCCCTCTGGAGATTCGGTCTATCCCAAAAGGCACGATAATAACAAATTTGCACGGGATTTCCACCTCCAATTTGAGGATTTTTCATTTTTTCCTTTTAGTGATACACTCTCCCTGTTCATCTGAGGAGGTGCTTCCCATGATATCGGAGCGAGGCAAAATCGTTCTTGTAGGAGCCGGGAGCTACTGCTATCCTCCCGGGGTTCCCTCGCAACAGAGCCCCGAGGAATCGAAAATCGCCGCAACGGAACGCATTATCGAAGCCATTCCCTCTCTTCCCGAGAATACCCTTTTCGAAGTGGTGGAATGGAGCCGTCAACCCAGCAGTCACTATACCATACAAATGACTATGGACCTCATTGAACGCCTCCGGGGGCTCATCAAGAAGGGAGCCCGGGGGCTTGTGGTTTCCGCAGGCACGGATGTCCTCGAAGAGATGAGCTACCTTACGGATCTCCTCTGGATATACCCCCAGCCGGTTATCTTTACGGGCTCCCTCATTCCCTGGGAAAGCTTCGGATCCGACGCGGCCATGAACCTCTATCAATCTCTTCTGGCTGCGGCTTCGGAAAATACCTGGGGGCTTGGTGCGCTTGTCTGCGTGCAGGACCAGCTTTTCAGCGCTACGGAAGTGACAAAGGAAATCCCCCAGCGGCGGGACGCCTTTCGGGCCCCGGGGAAAGGCCCCCTGGGAACCATCGTGGGAAACCAGGTCTTCGTAAAACGGCGCCCTCATCGCACCCGTTCCCTGGGAGAATCCATTACGCCTTTTCAGAACATCCCCATCTTTTACGCAAGCCTGGGAGCGGGATCCTTTCTTCTGGATCACTGCGTGGAAAATCCCAAGGTAGACGGTATCGTTCTCGCGGGGTTCGGCCTCGGCAACATCCCTCCAGAATGGCTCCCCCCCCTGAAAAAGATCGTCAAAAACGACATTCCCGTGGTTATCACCTCCCGATGCCATCAAGGCACGGTTCTCTGCCGGGATAACTACGAAGGGGGAACCTCGAAAATTCTCGAAATGGGCATTCTCTCCGGAGGCAGTCTTTCCCCCGCCAAAGCGAGGCTACGCCTTGCGGTAGGGCTTGGAGCGGGATTGAGCCGGGAAGAGTTGAAGCAATATCTTCTCGAAGGCTCCTGATAACGAAGATAACGAGAAAGAGGCGGGATTGGACAATCCCGCCTCTTTCTTATTGCCCTTTGTTCGTTAGGAGAAGAGCGCCGAGTAGAGCATTTTCCCCGCACTGAGAAGAATGGCCCCCACAAGAATATACCGCAGAGCCCGATTCCCCTTCATTACCGTAAACCGCGCTCCCAGCACCGCTCCCAACATGTTTCCCAGAGCGAGGGCAATTCCCACGGAAAGGTCTACCATACCCCGGGAAAAGAAAAGCCCCAGGCTGAGTACGGTGTAGCTTGCCACGAGGGTGACTTTGACAGCATTGGCATGCACCAGATCGTTCCCCATAACCCCTACGAGAGCCCAGATGAGAAAAAAACCCACTCCCGCCTGAATGAAGCCCCCATAAGCGCCGATACAGAAGAACAAGAGCCCCACCGCCCATCGGGGCCAGGGCTTTTCTCGTCCTTCCTCCCACATATGAGGGCGAAAAACGAGCAAAAAAGCCATGAAGGTAATAATACCGGCAATCACCAGGCGAAGAACCTGCTGATCCATTTCGATGGCCACCAGGGTTCCTCCCACGGATCCCGCCATAGCAGGAAGAATCAGGGGCAAAACCTCCCGAAAATCCAGAACCCCCTTCGCCCGGAAACGCTGGATGGCCACCAGGTTCTGCAGCAGTATGGCCACCCGGTTGGTGGCATTTGCCATTCCTACGGGAAGGCCGAAAGCATCGAGAAGAGGGAGCGTGAGGAGAGAGCCTCCTCCAGCCACAACGTTGAGAAAACCCGCACCGATTCCGGTAAGGAAAATAGCTCCGTACCACCAGCAATTCATCCGGAAAAACCTCCTTAATATTAGGCACAAACAGGGACCTTTGGAAAATTTGCACATTCCTCTTTTTTTGTGATATTATAACCAAAAGGAAGTTTTCCCCTCTCGAAGGGAACAACTTCATCGTAAGCGGTACGAAGACGTTTCAGACACCGGATTTCTCCGCATTGTGCAATACCTTCTTTCCGGAGGAGTTCGGGGGCCATAAGGAGGTGAAGGTCATGCAGCATGTGACAACGCAAGAGATCGTGGCACTCCGTCTTGCGGAAGGAGACGAAGTGGTAGAAAGCATCATCCAGGCCTGTAAGGACGGAAGCGTGAATGCCGCGGTTATTCTCGGCGCCGCGGGAATGGTACGGGATGTAACCTTTGCGTGGTTCGACGGAACCCAACTTGTACAGAGCGTGGCGAAGGGCCCCTTCGACATCACATCCCTCGGAGGCAGCGTCAGCGTCCGGGAGCAGAGCCTTTTCGTTCACATGCACGGCTCCATGAGCGGCGAAGATCACGTATGCATAGGAGGCGACATCCGAAGGGCCATCAGCAACACCAATCTGGAGGTATTCCTCCTCCCCCTGGAAAAGGTGGCCTTCGTGAGAAAGATGGACGGATGGCTCGAAACGCTTCATCCCCAGCTCCGGGGAGAATAGAAGGTTTATCTCCCCTTCCATAGTTTCTCTCCGGGAACAAGGGACATCAAAAAAGAAAAGCATTTTTGCGGGAAGGGCTTGAAGCCCTTCCCGCTCTTTATTTCTTGAGATCTCCCTTGTTTCCCCGGGTGTATTCCCGCAGTTTTTCCGGAGAAACCGGGAAAAAGGCATGATCCGTCCCCGCCGCAGCCCATACCGTATGGTACAGGAAAAGGTCCTCGTCCAACAAAGCCGGAAGCTCCTCGGGATATCCCAGGGGCGGAACGCCTCCCACCTGGAACCCCGAGTATTCGTATACGAATTCCGGAGAGCACATTTTCACCTTTTTGGCCCCCAGAAGAGCTTTCACCTTTTTGAGATGCACCCTGTTGATTCCGGAAAGAAGTACCAGTACGGGAGAGTCGTCCACCAAAAGTACCAGGGTCTTCAGAATCTCTTCCGGAGGTACCCCTACTGCCTGGGAAGCGTCTTCCACGGTAAAGATGGTCTCCCGGGAAAAGACGATTTCCCCTTCGTACCCGAGCTCATCCAGACGGTTCCGTACTTTTTCCACCGGTTCAACCAGAGAAGTTGCCACGTTACTCATCCTTTCCTTTCCAATCTGCGAACTTACTGCTGCGTGTCACGTTTCCAGTCCCAAAAAATTCGGAAAAGCTCCCGCCTTTATTTTAGGGCCCCCGGTCCTCTTCATCTTCGGGAAGAGCATCCGCCGAAAGGGGCTCGACCTCCTCTTCCTTCGGGGAAGCTTCTTCTCCGTAGAGCATACGGTATACCGCATAGTTTCCCATAACCCGGTGCACGTAATCGTTGGTTTCGAGATAGGGGATTTCCTCGATCCACTCTTCCTGGTCCTTTCCTCGGTCCTCCCACTTGCGCACCGCTCCGGCCCCGGCGTTATACGCCGCCGCAGCCTTGGGGAAACTCTTGAAGAGCCTCATCCGGGAGGCAAGATAGGATGTCCCGAGAAGAATATTGGTGGCGGGATCGTAAAAACGGGGGTTCTCCACCTCAAGCCGCCGAGCCACGTCCCGGCCAGTGGCGGGCATAAGCTGCATAAGCCCCATGGCACCGACGTAACTCGTAGCTTCCGCATCGTAACCGCTCTCCTGGCGCATGACCGCCCAAACGTAATTCGGGGAAATCCCGAAGCGTTCGCTTTCCCGGAGCACATCTTTTTCGTAAGCCCGAGGATAGAGCATTTCCAGCACCTCCCGGGGGAGATACTCCAGGGTACGGACAACCCCGCTGAAGGTGTTCGCCAGGAGATAGGCCCCTCGAACATCCCCGTCCCAGAGAGCGATCCGGGCAGCCCGGAAGCGATCCGAAGCCTTGGAGCTCTTGGCGAGGGAAAGCCGGGCATACTGAATGAATCCCCACTCCTCGAGAAGGGAGGGAGAGCTCTGCAGCACCCGGGGAAGCTCTTTCTTTATAGGCTTGCTCCCTTCGGGAAAAACCAGAAAGGAATAATAACTTAAAGGATAGAGAGAACCAAGCTGTTTGCGAAAACGTTCCGCCTTGTCCGGACGTTTGAGGATGTCCTGGGTTCGGGCAATCCAGTAGAGAAACCGAGGGGGCCAGGAGGTTCCCGTAGCATGGGGAAGCCCCCGGCTCAGCTCGTTGGCCGCCCGCTCCAGATTGCCCTCCTTCCAGGCATCCCAGGCACCGTTCCAGTAGCTCTGCATGCCGAATTTCCCCGAGGGGAAGGATTTGCGCAGCTCATCCCTCCATTTGGGAAAGTTCCGAGAAGGGCCAAGTTCGTGAGCGATTACCATGAGATAATAGAGAGCGGTCTCCCGAAGGGCACCGTCCTTTTTCTCCGCCAGCTCCTCCAGGGCCTCCACGGCAGGAGTTTTTACGCCCCGGTAAGCACATATACCGATTCTCCGGGTAGAACTTGCTCCATAGGAAGCTCCTCGAAGGGCGATCACCCGCCACTGATCGAGAGCTTCTTCATAGCGCTTGAGCTGATACAGCGAAAAAGCCCGCCAGTACTCCGCCCTTCCCCGGGCTCCCGCCTCCAGGGCTCTGTCAAAAAGCTTCAGAGCTTTGTGATAGGAGCCTTCCGCATAGGCGGCATAACCCAGGGCGGTGAGGATCCTCGCCGAGGGTTTTTCCACCTCTTCGAGTATTTTCAGAGCCTCCCGATTAAGAGGAAAATCGTCGAGCATTCTCAGGGCATCCTCCGCCTTGGCTCCCGGAAGAGCGAGAAGCGCCGCGAGAGCGGGATGACGATAGCTCTTGGTTTCTCCCAGATCCGCCATGATACGGTACCACTTGGCAGCTTCCGCATTGTTGCCCGAAACCCTTTCGAGACGCCCCAGGGCGTAGGCCACGTAGTACCGGAGGAACTCGGGAGGAGGGGTTTTCCAGAAAGCTCGGGCCTCTTCGAGGGCTTTCGCCCTTTCACCGGTACGCTCGTATCCGAGAATTTGAAACATGCTGCAATAGGGGCGAATCTCCTCGGGAAAGGTTTTCTTTCCCGCTTCGATAAGTTCCAGGGCCTCGGCATACCGTTTCTGAAGCCACAAAGCGTTCACTCCAAGAGAGAGCTCCCTGGGAGGAAGCGACGTCACGTCCGGAGAAACCTGCATGAGAAGAGCGTCAATTTCCGCCCATTTCCGGGCAAGGAAAAAATCTTGCATGGTAGAAGCCTCAAGGGAAGGTACAAATCCCCCCATAAGACAGGCCAATCCGGCAAGGATCAACAAAAAACCCCGGCATCCTCTCCCGACTCCGGAGCATGCTCGACCTTTTTCCGAAACATACCTTTTGTGCGCCATCCTTGCATCCTCCTTCCCGTTTTTCCCGGGATTTTTTCGTTTTTCATCTCGTTTTCCCCACAAAGCCCTTTCAGGAAATTCGAAAACCCTCTGGAAGGGCTCGTGAAAATCCGTCCAAACCTCCGGGCATTGTATCATAGCCCTCGGAAATTCCCCGCCTTTTTGGAGAGCGGGACTTGCGAAAGCTTCCGTAAAAGGGTACTCTTTGTTCTAAGAAAAGAGTGAGCTTTTTTTGCAATTTGCCATCTAATTCCGAACTTTTGGAGGAATTTTTTATGAATCACGCACTTCTTCTCGGCGGTTTCGCTCATGCGGCGGCTCTGTGGGAAGTCTATATAGCCCCCAAACCAGGATTGGTGGACCGCTTCGGATCCGGAGCCCACCAGGATATGAACTATCTCACCTTCGTGAAAAGCGCGGTGGTTCTCGCCCCTTTCTGGAAAGAACAAAGTCTTGAGGGCCTGAAGGGTCTTGCCCCCGCCGAAGCCTTTCCCCGGCTCCGGGCCCGGGGGATTTGCATGGAAGAGAAAATGTTTCGGGCCACCTGCAATATCAACACCCATAAGGGGCTTATTTTCGTTCTCTCCCTGCTCCTTTACGGAGCGGGAAAAAACCGGGAAGAAGAAGGCAAGCTTCTTCCCCAAGATATCTGCTTCAGAGCAAAAGGCTGCGTGGAAGGCATGATAGAACGGGAGTTGGAGCCTTTGAGAAAAACGCTTCCCCCCCGAGCTCTCACGCACGGAGAACGGCTCTACCTGCAGCACCGCATTACGGGCATTCGGGGAGAAGCGGAAAAGGGCTTTCCCGCCCTTCTGAACGCCGGGCTTCCCTCCCTGGAAAAGGCCTTGGAAGAAGGGCATTCTCTTCACGATGCGGGGCTTTACGCCCTGCTGCATCTCATGCTTGCCGCGGAGGACAGTACGGTAATACACCGGGGAGGCTACGAATTCTGGAGCACCGACTATCGTAAAGCGCTCCGGGACGTTCTTCGACGAGGAGCTCCCTTTTCTGAGAAAGGCAAAAAGGCCTTGCAAGAACTGGATCAACATTTCTCACGGCTCCGCATCAGCCCCGGAGGAGCGGCAGATCTGCTTTCCGCAACCCTTTTCCTCCATTTCTGCCGCGAGGCAGGCCGGAAAACCGGGCTTTCCCGGGAAACCGCCACGGTGACGGTTTCTCAGGCGGAAAACTAGGATTTCGATTATGAAACGGCTCCCCTTTTTTCTCTCCATGGAAGGATGCCCCGGAAGGTGCAGCTACTGTAACCAGCACAGCATCACGGGCCAGACTTCTCCCTCCCCGGAAACAATAAAGGCTCTCCTGGAAAAGGAGGAATCCCCCCTGGAAGTTTGCTATTTCGGAGGAAGTTTTACCTGCCTTGCTCCGGAAAAACGCAAAGCCTATCTGAAAGCCTTCCGCGCCGCTCCGGAAGGAAGCCTGCTGCGTTTTTCCACACATCCCCTCGGAATTTCCTCCGCCATGGTGGAGGAAATTCGGGAATATCCTCTCTCCCAGGTGGAACTCGGCATCGCCTCTCTTCAGGACGAGGTGCTACGCAAAAACCTCCGGGGATACGAATCCCGGGAGGTTTTGGAAATCCTGACATTTCTCCTGGAAGCGGGGCTCCCCCTGGGATGCCAGATGATGATCGGCCTTCCGGAACAAACCCTGGAGGGAAGCCTGGAGGATCTGAATCGGCTCGGTTCCCTTCCTCACAGCCGGGGCATGCACCTGCGGCTTTATCCCTGCCTGGTCTTGCGGCATACGCTTCTCGCCACATGGATGCAAAACGGAAGCTACATCCCCCTCTCTCTGGAAAATGCGGTAACCTGGGGAGGCCAATGGCTTCTCAAGGCGGAAGAGTATGCCTTTCGGGTTCAGCGCGTAGGGCTCTGCGACACTCCGTCGCTTCACGAAGACACCCTGGCAGGGCCTCTGCATCCCGCCCTGGGAGAGCTTATTCGGGGAGAAGCTCTGGCGCGGAAGCTCCTCCGAGACAATCCTCAAGGTCCCTGGTATCTTTCCGCCAGGGAACGTTCCCAGTTTTTCGGACATGGCCGCACCGTCGCCGCAAAAATGGCGCGCCTGGCAAACCTCCGCGAGGAGGAACTTGTCCGAAGGATCATTCTGCTTCCTTCCTAAACCATCCCCCGGATAACCTGAGCCGCAATTTTCGTAGCTGCCCCGGGCTTCGCCAGGAGGGCCGCCTTTTTTCGCATTTCCCGCAACATTTCAGGATTCCCGAGAATCTTGCGGAGAGTGAGGGGAAGATCTTCCAAATGCTCGCAGTACAAGGCAGCTCCCTCCTTTTCCAGGTAAAAGGCGTTTTCCGTCTCCTGAAGAGGAATGGGAGAAATAAGCACCATGGGGAGCTCCGCACAGAGCGCTTCGGTAACCACCAGCCCTCCGGGCTTGGTGATCATGAGATCCGCCTCCTGCATGAGCCTCGGCATGTTCTGCACGAAGTCGAAACGCTCCAGCCGGATGCGCTCCGGAGGAACATAGCCGGAAAGCCGTTCCAGGAGGCCCTCGTTTCTTCCCGCCACGAGAAGAATCCGAAGAGGGGAATCCAGGTTTTCGATCCAGCGCAGTATCTGAATCACCTTGCCGTCGGACACCGCGCTTCCGGAAAGCAGAATCGTAAAGGGCTCCCCGGAACTTTTTCCCTTCTCTTTCGCGAGGGCAAACTCCTTTTTTACGGGAATGCCGGTAATATCGATTTTCTCCTCCCCCACTCCCAGAAGGAGAAGCATTTTACGGATATCCTCGTGAGCCACGAAGTAACGATCCACATCTTCATGCACCCATATTTTATGAAGCCCGTAATCGGTAATGACGGAGTAGATTTCTCCGGCATAGCTTCCCTTCCGGCGCATGGAAGCGAGCACCAGGGAAGGAAGAAAATGCGTGCAAACCGCCAGATCCATACGGTTCTCCTCCACGAACCCCGTAAAGGGACGCACATGGCGTTCGCAAAGCCAGTCGATGAACTGAATCAACCGGCTCTCGTCCCTGGGCTTGTCCATGAGCCGGTACATGGCCTCGCAGGAAAGGTGAGAATATTCCCCCATGAGGGAATAGGTTTTTGAATAAACCATGCGGAAAAGAGGTACCGAGAAATGGAGCACGTCCGTAATAATAGCTCCTCTCCCCTCTTCTTCGAAAGCCTGGCAAAGAGCCTGAGCCGCCGCACGATGTCCGTTCCCCGCAGAAGCATAGGGGATTAAAACGGGTTTGGAACTCATACCATTCCCTCCTGAAATAAACTTCTGGAACTCTTTTGTATATCCCCGGGAAATTCGAAGGCAAAGAATGTTATAATGCCTCTCGCCATCTCGGGGAAAATAGTGTCTCCGGCTCCCCCCGCACTCTTATTATATACGGGAAAGGACCTTAGATTCATGAAAAAAACCCAAAAATTCGTCTCCATGGGAGAGGGGGCCGTGGGAACCGCCCTTCTTCGACTGGCTCTTCCCGCCGTAGCCACCATGCTTCTGCACAACCTTTTTCACCTGGTGGATACGGTTTTCGTCTCCCGTTTGGGAGGAACCGCCCTGGCAGCCATGTCCCTCACTTTTCCCGTAATTTTCGTCATGTTCGCCCTTCTCAACGGCATGGCCCTGGGATGCACCGCCCTGATAAGCCGTTTTTTGGGGGAAAACACGTTTTCAGAAGCCCAGGATACCGCCCGATCCGGCTCCATCCTGCTTCTTCTGCTCTGTTTTCTTCCTCTTCCTCTTCTCTACCGCCCCTGGGGAGAGAATTTCTTTGCCTTTATCGGAGGAGCCCCCTCGGTCATTCCTCTTTGCCTGGATTACATGCTCTGGCTCTTACCGAGCCTTCCCTTCATGGCCATCACGCTTCTCGGAGACAGTGCCTTCCGGTGCCAAGGAAATACGGTAATCCCGCTCTACAGCATGGTTATGGGAAACGGAGTCAATTTGATCCTGGATCCCCTTTTCATTTTTACTCTGAACATGGGGATAACCGGCGCCGCCCTCGCCACCTTCACGGGAAGGCTCTGCAGCGCCCTCTTCGTGCTGTACAAACTGAAGCAGGAAAGCCCCTTGAAGATTCTCCCCTCCCGCGGGCTCCCGAACCGCCTTCTTTCTCGGTGGCATTCCATTATCCGCATCGGCTTTCCCGCCTCTCTCAGCCAGGCAAGCATCGCCCTGGGCATTATCCTGATGAACCGAGTGCTTTCAAATTACGGCCCCAATGCACTGGCGGCATGGCTTCTGGGAAACCGGGTGGAAGGACTCGCCTTTCTTCCCGTCATGGGAATCCGAAACGCCCTTACTCCCTTCCTCGGCTACAACCTGGGACTTTGCAGAGAAGACCGCCTTCGCGAAGCCTTGCGATGGTCCGTACAGGCTTCTCTTCTTATCATGATTTCCGTGGGAATATTTCTCTATGCCTTTCCCGGAGTCATTCTCGCCATTTTCGCCCCTTCTCCGGAGGTGGAGCAGATGGCCATAGCCTCCATCCGGGCCTCGGTTTTCGGATATCCCCTGGCGGCCACGGAAATTACTCTTATGGCCCTTTTCGAAGGCACCGGCAAAACTCTCTACAGCATGGTGATTCAGATGCTCCGGGCCCTTCTTTTCCGTCCTCCCCTTGGATGGTTCCTGGCGACCTTTTTTGGCCTGGGAGCCTTCTGGTGGTGCCAGCCCCTTTCAAGCCTCGGATCCTGTACAATTTCGCTGTTTCTCGCTTTTGCGCTGCTTCGCAGCCTCTCTTCACAGAAACAAGATACGATTTGACCTTTGAAATCGGAGAAGCTACACTCATAGGTGTTCAGAGAAATAAATCTTTTCCCTTTGCAAGTTTAGTTTAGCATGGAATCACAACCTCAAAAAAATACATGGAGGAATCGCCTTTATGGACAGTAACGAACTGCAGGTCCTGATGCAGGAGAAGATGATGGATCTCCCCAACAAGGCCCACCGCGTGGTATCCTATCTCCTCCGAAACATGAGGGAAGCCGCATTCCGCTCCATAGGAGAAGTGGCGGAAGAGCTGGATGTCTCCAAGGCGCAGCTCGTACGGGTGGCCCGGATGCTCGGCTTTTCCGGGTACACGGAGCTCAAGGAGGCCTTGAAAGAGGCCATTCTGGACCAGGTCAACCCCTCGGCCATGCTTGCCCGCTCCCAGGATATGGAGGACAATATCGCCCACACCATTCTCCGGACGGAGCACGCCAACCTCGAAGATACGTGGACCCAGCTTTCGGAAGACAAAATAGAAACGTTCTGCTCCATGGTCAAGAAGGCCCGCACGGTATACTGTATGGGCTGGGGGATCTCCTCCCTCGCTATGGAATCTCTCTTTATGCGCCTTCGGGTTATGGGCCTCAACGGCTATCTTCTCAAGCGGGGGAGCCTTACCCTCCAGGAACAGGCCCGGGGAATCACTCCGGACGATTTGATCATAACCTCAGCTCTCCCAAGTTACGTCTCCGAGGTTACGGAAGTATGCGAATTCTGTAACGGAAAAGAAATCCCCATCGTTACCATTACGGACAGCCCCGCCGCTCCGGTATGCCGTTTCGCCCAGCTGAGCTTTTACGTAAGCGCCAAGAGCCCCACCTTCGGAAGCAGTATCATCGGGCCTCTTTTTCTTGTTCACGTGCTTACCTCGGTACTGGCCATCTCCATGGGCGAGCGGGCGCGAAAGGCCCTGGAGGAACAGACCGCCTTTCTTCACGACACCCGGATTTTCCATCCCATTTTCGGCCTCAAATACTGATGGCATCGGAAAATCTCGCTCAATCTCGGCACATCTGGAAAAAAGACGCTTCCTCCGGATGGTATCTCAAGGAAGATTCCCTTATCCGGGAAGCGTTTTTTCGGCTTTTCTACGAAAATAAACTTGTCTTCCAAGGGCCTCTTTCACCGGAACATCTCGACGAATGGGGACGGGGGCATTTGGTGACCGAAGGTTTGTGTCCGCCGGAACAGCCTCTTTCCATGCTCCGGAAAGAGCAGGATCTTTTCTTCGAGAAAACCCCGCTTTCCTCTCAAAAAGAGATCTCCGGAGGACCCCGGCCGGAAATCCTTTCCTGGAGCATTCCCGAGGAGCTTCTCTTTCGGGGAATTCAAAAAGTTCAGGAGGGAGAGCTGTACCGAAAAACCGGAGCCGCCCACGTGGGAGCTCTCTTTTCCAAAGAGGGGGAGCTTCTGGTAATTCGGGAGGATCTGGGGCGCTACAATGCAGCGGATAAAGTTCTGGGTTGGGGACTTCGAGAGAGGATACTCTTCGAGAATACCTTTTTTCTCTTTTCCGGACGCATGCCCGAAAGCCTGGTGAAAAAAATCGCGGTTCTCCGCATTCCCCTGGCCGCAAGCGTCTCCGCTCCCACCTTCGACGGGGTAGCCCGAGCGGAAAAAGAAGGAATTACTCTCATCGGTTTTCTGCGCCCTCCTCGAATGAACCTCTACGTTCGGGGAAAAGTTTCTCTGGAGGGAATGTCTCTTTCGTAAAATTCAAAAGGGGAGCCCCTTAGGGGCTCCCCTTTTGAAACATCGCAAAAATTCCTTTCGAGGAAAGAGAGACACCTTACAGATCCAAGGTTTCTCCGAATCCGAGAAGGACAGTCTCCGCCGCATCCCCCACCTTTTGGGCAAATTCTTCAGGGCTCGCCTGAATAAGAGGAAAGGTATCGTAATGTATGGGCACCACCTTGCGGGGCCGGATAAAATCTACCGCCCGAACCGCATCATCCACATCCATCACGAAATTTCCTCCGATGGGAAGAAAGGCCAGATCGATCTTCTCCTCCCGGAGAAGCTGCATATCCAGGGTAAGCCCCGTATCTCCGGCATGGTAGATCTTTTTTCCTTCAACTTCGATTAGAAATCCCGCAGCCACGCCTCCGTAAAGAAGCTGATTATCTATAACCACTCCCGAGCCGTGGAGAGCGGGAGTCATTTTAACCTTGCCGAAGGGAAAGCGAAAGGTTCCTCCGATATGCATGGGATGGGTGGCAATGCCCTCTCTTTCCAGAAGAGCGCAAAGCTCGAAGTTGCTCACCAGGATAGCTCCGGTCCGTTTCGCCATTTCCACGGCATCCCCCAGATGATCCCCGTGGCCGTGGGTTACGAATATGTGCGAAAGCTCCCGGAAATCTCCCGGCGAGGAAGACGCCTGGGGATTGCCGGAAAGAAAGGGATCCACCAGGGCCTTCAGATTTTCTCCCTCCAGATATACCGCCGCATGACCAAGATAACGCACTCGTACCATGAGATATCCGCCTCCTCTCGTTTCTTTGGGGCTTCTTCGTTTTCGGATCAGTCCTCCCGTTCTTCCGAATTTTCCGGAAGAACAGTTTTTATGGAAAGCTCATCCAGCTGCAGGGGTTCCACAACCCCCGGAGCGCCGGACATGAGACACTGGGCCTTCTGCGTTTTGGGAAAGGCCATGACTTCCCGGATGGATTTGGCACCGCAAAGCAGCATCACCAGGCGATCGAAGCCGAGGGCAATGCCTCCGTGAGGAGGGGTACCGCTTCCCAGAGCCTTGAGAAGAAAGCCGAAACGCTCTTCCGCATCTTCTCGGGAAAAGGCGAGGGCCTCGAAAACCTTGCTCTGCACCGCGGGATTGTGGATACGGATGGAACCGCCTCCCACCTCGTTTCCGTTGAGTACGAGATCGTAAGCCCGGGAGCGCACCTCTCCGGGATTCGAGGAGAGAAGCTCCATATCCTCCTCCTTGGGAGCCGTAAAGGGATGGTGCACCGCCACCCAGCGATTTTCTTCCTCATCCCAATCGAGAAGGGGAAAATCCACCACCCAGAGGAAACGCCAGCCCTGCTCCAGGAGATCGTGCTCCCGGGCAAGCTCCAGCCGAAGCTGTCCCAGCACGGTACAGGCCTTTTTCCAATCCTCGTCGGCTACCACGAAAAGGGCATCCCCATCCTGGAGGCCCCCGAGTTTCCGAAGCTGCTCCTGTTCCGAAGAATTCAGGAATTTACAGAGGGGCCCCTTGAGAGCTCCTTCCTTTATTTGAAAAGCTCCGAGCCCCTTGGCTCCAAGTCCCTTGGCCCGTTCCTCCAGGAGGCTCAGCTGTTTGCGGGAGAGGCTGCCTCCCCGGGGAAGCGGAAGCCCCCGCACCGCTCCTCCCCGGGCCAGAAGCGCCGCAAAAGCCTCCATGGAAGAATGTTCGAAAACCTCCCGAAGATCCACGATCTCCAAGGGAATCCGGAGATCCGGTTTATCGCTTCCGTAACGGTTCATGGCCTCTTTCCAGGACATTCTCAGAAAGGGAATCTCCATCTCCTCGTCGAGAATTTTAGTGAAAAGGCCCCGGATATATTCTTCGAGAAGGGCAAAAATCTCCTCCTCCACCAGAAAGCTCATCTCCACGTCCACCTGGGTGAATTCGGGCTGCCGATCCGCCCGGAGATCCTCATCTCGGAAGCACTTTGTAATTTGGAAATAACGATCGCATCCGGAAACCATGAGAATCTGCTTGAATATCTGGGGCGACTGAGGAAGCGCGAAGAAATGCCCCGGATTTACCCGGCTGGGCACGAGATAATCCCGGGCTCCTTCCGGAGTGGAACGGGTAAGAAAGGGAGTTTCCACCTCGAGAAAGGCGCGGTCCGAAAAGAAATTTCGGGTATACCGGGCCACGTCGTGCCGAATACGAAGATTCCGCTGCATTCTGTCCCGCCGTAGATCCAGATAGCGATGGCGAAGCCGCAGATTTTCATCCACCCGATCCGCCTCATGAAGCTCGAAGGGAAGAGGAGCGCTCGGAGAAAGCACCAGAAAATCCTCCGCCAGGAGCTCCCAACGCCCCGTAGGCATGGAGGGGTTTTCGGTCCCCTCGGGGCGAACCCGCAAAGTTCCCTTTACCGCCAGCACGAATTCGCTCCGTAATCCCCGGGCCTCGTCCTGAAGCGTTTCGTCGAAATTTTCGGGATTGATCACTACCTGAAGAATCCCCGTATGATCCCAAAGCTCCAGAAAGAGAATCCCTCCGAGATCCCGACGGCGGCGAAGCCATCCGTTAAGAACGATCTTGCAGTTTTCCTCCTCGCGGCTTACGGAACCGCAGTAAACCGTACGCTTCCACGATGCATCGAAATGGCGCCTCTCCATAAAACGTTTCCCTCTTTCCGGTTTCTCTATTGTATATCCCCCTTATCCCAGGGGAAAAGCAATGCTTTCTCTCCGAAAGAACTTCAGAGAGAAGAGCTACTCTTTCATCATTGCGGCAAGATAGGAGGGGACCTTTTCCAAAGGCACGCTCTCCTGTTCGCCGGTACGGAGGTTCTTCACTCCCGCCACTCCCAGGGAGATTTCATCTCCTCCCAGGATACAGGCCGCCCGAGCTCCATCCTGGGCCGCCGCCTTGAGTTGGGATTTCATGGTTTTCCCCGTGTAATCCATGGAAGCGGAGATGCCGGAAGTCCTCAGCAACGCGAGAAACCCCATGGCATCTACCCGCAGAGAGGGTTCCGGCGAAATGATCGCCACGTCAATCCGGGGACGTTCTCCGAGGGAACATCCCTGCTGCTCCATGGTAAGCACGATACGCTCCAATCCTGCGGCAAAACCCACTCCGGGGACAAAGGGGCCTCCGATGGCCTCGGAAAGATTATCATAACGCCCGCCTCCGCAAACCGCATTCTGAGCTCCCAAATCCCCCGAAAGAACTTCGTAAGCGGTTTTCGTGTAGTAATCCAGCCCCCGGACAAGCCGCTTGTCCAGCACGTACTGAGCTCCGATGGCTTCGAGCCCCCGGCGCACCGTATCGAAGTGCTCCCGGCATTCGCCACAAAGGCTGTCGAAAATGGAGGGAGCTCCTTCGGTCTTCTCCTTGCATTCGGGCCTCTTGCAATCCAGGATACGCAAGGGATTTCTTTCGTAACGACTCTGGCAGGTAGTACAGAGATCCGGAAGAAGAGGAGCCAGGAATTCCCGTAAAGCCTCCCGATACTTGGGACGGCAGGCGGGACACCCCACAGAGTTAATGACCACTTCCAGGTTCGTCATGCCCAGCCTGCGATACAGCTCCAGAGAAAGATGGATAATCTCCACATCCACCAGGGGATCCTGAACGCCGATGGCCTCGAAATCGAGTTGCCAGAACTGGCGATAACGCCCCTTCTGAGGACGCTCATAGCGGAACATGGGCCCCGCACACCACAGCCTGGCAGGCTGCCGAACATCTTTGTTCATGCCGCTTTCGAGATAGGCCCGCATCATGGAAGCCGTACCTTCCGGGCGAAGGGTAAGACTCCGTTTTCCCCGATCCTCGAAAGTATACATCTCCTTTTCCACCACGTCCGTAGTATCCCCTATGCCGCGGCAAAAGAGCTCCGTATGCTCGAATATGGGAAGGTGCACCTCTTCGTATCCGAAATCCTCCGCCACCTTCCGGGCCATTTGAAGAACGTAGGCCCATTTCCAGGATTCGTCGGGAAGGATATCCCGTACTCCCCGGGGAGCTTTTATACTTTCCGCCATAGCGCACAACCTCCTTACAATTTATGAAAAGGCAAATGCTGAAGAGCATTTCCTTTCACCAAAACAAAAATTCCATACGGAGACATCCTGAGATGCCGTATGTACAACATATTCTCGATTTTCTTCTTCGAGAAGAATCGGCATGACGAACAGATATTCAAGGCGGGTAAATTCAAGTATGATAGCATAGGAAAGGGATTGGGGGAAAAGGATTTTTCCCGAAACCTCAAAAAACTTCGGATATTTCGCACGCTCTCCCGGCAAATGCCCTACTTCAAGAGAGGGAAGACGGGAAAAGCTCCGAGAAAATACCGCAAAGGCCCGGATACGGGAAGCGGCCTTCTTCCCGTATCCGGGCCTTTGTACGTAGCATCCCAAAAAGAGCGCTACCGATGTTCTATTTGAAACCGGATAGCCGTGCGCTCTTCCCCCTCGATCTCCACCTTGGAAAAAGCGGGAATGCAAACCATATCAATACCGTTAGGAGCAACGTAACCCCGAGCGACGGCAATGGATTTCACCGCCTGATTAACTGCCCCGGCCCCGACAGCCTGAAGCTCCACAAGCCCTTCTTCTCTTAAAACCGCTGCAATGGCCCCTGCGACAGACTTTGGTTGTGACTGAGCTGAAACTTTAAGTATTTCCACCCTATCCGCCCTCCTTCAAAGAAAAATCTCATGAGAAATGTGTGCGCCAGTATAATGAAGAGCTACAAAACTGCTCGGAAAGTAAATTATAAGTATTAATAAAAAGCTTTGCAAGGGGAAAAAGTCATTTTTTTCGAAGGAAGTAAACTTTTGAGTCTATAATACCATGTTTTTTCATTTTTTTAGGGATTTTCGGAAAATGCTCTTAAAAAGAACATTTACCCAGCCTTTCCTCTCGCCACAATTCTCTTGCATCACGAGGGAAAAGGAGAAAAAACAAAAAAAGAGACGCCTCTTTTAAAAAGAAGCGTCTCTTGTAGACGTACCTTAAGTTCCTGAAAATCCTTTTGGCTCCTCAGGACGTAAGGGGTTTTTTCAAAAAGCCTTGCCTATGCTATGCCTTCTGAACGTTTGCCGCCTGCATACCCTTGGCGCTCTGGGTAATCTCGAAAGTTACCCGCTGCCCCTCGCTGAGAGTCTTGAAACCGTCCCCTTCGATGGCACTGAAATGGACAAAGATATCCGTACCCTCGTCGCTCGTAATGAACCCATACCCCTTCGCATCGTTAAACCATTTGACTGTTCCCTGAGTTGCCAAAATGCTACCTCCAGAAAAAATAATTGTGTTGATTTTTGAAACCAACCACAGAGACTCTACTCTATCCCACCCTTTGTGTCAAGAGGCATAAAGCATTTTTATGCCAGAAATTCTTGGGATTCCCTTACCAAACACCTCCTCCAAGCCCGGGATTTCTTTCCAAAAACGTAAAAACGAAAAGAGTTTTTTTCAGGAATGCTCTCCCGAAAGGGTTGCATTATCCAGTCTTTTACGGGTATAACTTGTAGCAGCACCGTGCAGTTTACCGAGGAGGCCTCGATAACCTATGGAACAATACTATTCTCAAAAAATATCCAAGGAGCTTCATCTGAAGCCCGGACAGGTACGGGCGGCCATGAAGCTTTTCAGCGATGGCTGCACCATTCCCTTTATCGCTCGATACCGCAAGGAAGCCACTTCCTCTCTGGACGAGGTGGACCTAACCAATATCCGGGATCTCTGGCGTTCCCTGGAAGATCTCGACAAACGCCGCAAAGCCATTCTGGAATCCCTGGAAAAGCGGGAGCTCCTGACGGAGGAGCTCGAAAAGAAGCTGCGCACTGCCCCCAATATGACGTCCCTGGAAGACCTCTATCTTCCCTACCGGCCTAAACGGAAAACCCGGGCCTCTGCGGCCCGAGAACGGGGACTCGAAGCGCTTGCCCAAATTCTCTTCGCACAAAAAGGGGTAAACCCCGATGAAAAGGCCCGGGAATTCCTGGACCCCGAGAAGGGTATCCATACCATAGACGATGCCCTGGACGGAGCGGGAGACATTATGGCGGAATACATCAGCGAAACCCCCGAAGCTCGGCAGGAACTCCGGAAACTTTACGTTTCCCAGGGGCTTCTCCGCTCTCTTCGACCCCCTAAAAAAAGCGAAAAAGAAGCCTCTCACTATGCGGACTATTTCGACTACAAGGAATCCTTGCGCTCTCTCCCCTCCCACCGTATTCTCGCTCTTTTCCGAGGCGAAGCGGAAGGTATGCTCTCTCTCTCCATTCAGGTTCCCGAGGACAAAGCTCTCTCCCTTCTGACGCACCGTTTCGTTTCGGGAAACGGATTCGATTCGGAAGAGGTGCGGGACGCCCTGGAGGATGCTTGGAAACGGCTTCTCAAGCCCTCTCTGGAGACGGAGGCCCGGAAAGCCCTTAAAAACAGGGCAGATGCGGAGGCTATCCGAATCTTTGCCGTCAATTTACGGGACATTCTCATGGCTTCCCCTCTGGGAGAAAAATCAGTTCTCGCCATCGATCCGGGATTCCGTACGGGATGCAAGGTGGCATGCCTCACCCCCCAGGGAGAACTTCTGGAGCACACGGTGATTTTTCCGCACACATCTCAAAAAAAACAGGATGAGGCCCGGGAAATTCTGACGGAGCTCATCCGCAAACATTCGCTTCAGGCCATAGCGGTGGGCAACGGCACGGCGGGAAGGGAGACCATGGCCTTTCTACGCACCCTCAAGCTCTCCTCTCCTCTTCCGGTAATCAGCGTAAACGAGAGCGGCGCCTCCATTTACTCCACTTCCGAAAGAGCCCGAAAGGAATTTCCCGATTTCGATGCCACCGTACGAAGCGCGGTTTCCATCGGACGCAGACTCATGGACCCCCTGGCGGAACTCGTCAAAATCGACCCCAAGTCTATCGGCGTGGGACAGTATCAGCACGATGTGGATCAGAAAATGCTGCGCCAGGCTCTGCATGACACGGTGGAACAGTGCGTGAATGCGGTAGGGGTGATGCTCAATACCGCAAGCCCGGACTTGCTGACCTACGTCTCCGGCCTGGGCCCCCAGCTTGCATCGGGCATCGTGGCCCATCGGGAAAAACACGGCCCCTTCAAAAGCCGGAAAGAACTTATGGATGTTCCCCGGCTTGGAGAAAAGGCCTTTCAGCAATGCGCGGGATTTCTACGCATACGCTCGGGAAAGAATCCCCTCGATGCCAGTGCGGTACATCCTGAAAACTACTCCGTGGTAGAGCAAATGGCAAAGGATGCGGGATGTTCCGTGGAGGAGCTTATGAAAAATCCGGAAATCCAGGAAAAACTGGATCTCTCCCGGTACGTTACCTCCCAGGCGGGAATGCCCACCCTGGTGGATATCCGGCAAGAACTCGCCCGGCCCGGCAGAGATCCCCGGGAAGTTCTGGAACCTCTTCTCTTCGATGAAAAAATCCAGACCATGGAGGATCTTCTTCCGGGAATGGTGCTCCCGGGAATCGTCACGAACGTCACCGCCTTCGGAGCTTTCGTGGATATCGGAGTTCATCAGGATGGGCTCGTCCACATCAGCAAGATGGGAAACCGCTTCATCTCCAGCCCCACGGAAGTGGTAAAGGTGGGAGAGCAAATTCGTGTAGCGGTTTTGGGAGTGGATCTGGAGCGCAAGCGCATCTCTCTTTCCATGCATCCCGATGATTTTCCCGAAAAATCCACACAAAAAAGCACCTCTTCGGAGAGTGTTGTATAATAGGAGTGTTCCACGAGACTTCTCATGAGGAGGTGTTTTTCATGCCCAAAATAGAGGAAATCATTCCCGCCCAGGATCCGGGCCGATCCATGGCGAATATGCGTCTTTTTCAGGAAGTCGTAGGAGATATCGCCCGGGAACGGATCATTCCGAAAAAGATCTCCGCATCAAAAAACCCCCGCGTCTCCTATGCCGGAACGGAAGGGGGGAAAAACGAAGAGAGTTTCCTTCTGGATTTCGACTGGCATTTTCCTCCCTCCCATCCCCTGGAACCCGCAGCGGCGCCTCCGGGAAAAGAGGACAACCCGAATCGGCTGGATTCCCTTTCGAGCCTCCGGACCTCCGAAGAGCGCCTGGAAAATCTTCAGCGGGTACGGAATTTTACCAAAGAGAGCGTTCTGGAAAGCTTGAGAGAAACGTCTCGCGGAAAAGTCTCCTTTTCTTTCGGGCAAAACGCCTCTCCTCAGCTTGTTCTGAAAGATCCCATCACAGACCATATTCTATGGCAGGCACCTTTGGAAGAAGCCCGAAACACGCTTCTGCGGGGAACGCCTCTGAAGGGATTGAATTACAGCATAAATGCCTGAAAAAATCGTTCCGAGGAATGGCTTCTTCCGGAAGTTTCAATTCCCTTCGATTTTCTTTTCGGGGGGAATTTTTAATTTCCCTGAAGCATATTTTCTCTTTGCCTTCCTCATATTATAATGAAAAAGCAGCTTTTTCTTTTAATTTTTACACAAAGGAGGAATTATGTATGAAACGCAGAATCGCAATCTTCGCAATGGTGGCTCTTCTCTCTCTGGGGATGTTCTCCGTCGCTTTCGGAGCTCCTCGTTCCCTCCAGGAAATCAAGGATAGCGGCACTCTCCGGGTAGCTGTGGAAAACGAAACCTGGGGTGTTTTCCATATCTGGGAGGGAGAGCAGATCTCGGGCTTTGAAATCGACCTCTGCGACGGCATCGCCGCCGCCCTGGGAGTAACCGCGGAATACCTCCCCGTCGCCTGGGGAGAAGGAGAGGAAGGAACCATTACCGGAGCTCTGGAAAAGGGCGTATGGAAAGAGTGGGATATCATCGCCGCAGGAGTTACCGTTACCAAAGAACGTCAGGAATTCGTCTCCTTCGGCGAATGGATGTTCAACGCAGGGCAGGTTCTTATCGTTCGCAAAGACAGCGGCATCAAAGACCTTCCGGACGCGGCAGGCAAAAAGATCGGAGCCCAGCAAAACACCTCCAGCATGGAAGCTATCGCAGAACGCCTCAAGGGAGCCGAAGGAATGCCCTTCGAAATGGTACAGAACGCCTTTGAAGCCCTCCGGGAGGGATCGATTCAGGGAGTGGTTATCGACGCTCCCCTAGCCTTCCAGGAAGCCAAAGCCCATGCGGACATCCTTGAAGTGGTGGAACGCCCCATCACACGAGAGCGGTTGAGCCTGGTGCTTCCCAAGGATTGCGATCCGGAACTTCTTAAGATCGTGAGCGAAATCATCGTGAAAGAGCGTAAGAATCTCCACAAAAAGTGGTTTTAGAGCAGCGCTCTGAACGCTGAAAAATCTCGTTTTCCCAGCGCTTCCCCGAATTCGGGGAAGCTTTTTTTTTCCACACAAACCATGGTATACTCTAAAGGATAGTACATGCAATTAAAATAAAAGTGCTTTTTCATCAGAAGGGGGAGATCCATTTGTCCTTGCGCGTGAAGCTTTATGGAATTATTTTGGGAATGGCGGTTCTGGGTATGATTATCATGGGAGGCCTTAACTATACGGTGGCCAAGAAACAACTCATCGAACTGGCCCGGGAAAACCTGGAAAGTACCGCCCGGGAAATTTCCAAAAATGTGGCCCAGATTTCCGAACGCAACGCGGGGCTTGTTAAAACGATCCGACCGATTATCGTGGGGCTTTACGACCAGATGGCAGACGACATGATCATTAAAGATACGCTTCAGCAGGTGGCAGATGCAAATCCCCAGATACAGCAGATTTTCGTGGGCACTGCGGATGGAGAAATGCTTTTGATCCCTTCATCGGAGTTCGGTGAATTTGATGATCCCCAGAGCAAGGAATGGTACAAGCTTTCCGCCAACGACAAGGTTACCGCCCTGGGCCCCTACGAAGATTCGATTTCGGGACAAACCGTCATGACCTACAGCATGCATCTTACGGGGAACTACGGTGACGATATCGGCGCTCTGGGACTGGACGTTTCCATGAAAGCCTTTCAGGACCTCGTGGCCAACCTGAAAATAGGAAAAACGGGGAATGCGCTTCTGATCGACAGAAACAAGCGTCTCGTGGCGGATGCCAATGAAACGCATCTGGGGAAAAAAGTGAATCTTTTCGGTGTAGCCATGGAAGAGCTGGCAGATAAAGCTCTGACGGGGGAAACGGGAATCCGGACGGTTTCGGTAGAAAATGCAAAGAGGACCATCTACTACAGCCCGGTAAAGGGAACGGATCTTTTCGTCTTTGTCTGCCAGAACGAGCAGGAAATTCTCGCCCCCGCAAACTCCCTCTTTCGAAACGCCATGATCACCATCCTGATTTCCACCATCGTGCTGGGGGGCATCATCTGGATGGTGGGACACTCCATCATTCTTCCGGTAAAGCATACCGCCGAAGCGAACAAGCGACTTGCCGCAAAGGATCTTACCGTAACCTTTCCCCACATTCGGGACCCCCTGTTGCGACAGTTGAGCGATAGCTCCACGCTGCTCCTCGAATCCTTTCAGCAGCTCATGAGCAACCTCCGGCACACCACGCAGACCTTGCAGCACAACGCTCGGGGGGTATCCCAATCTTCCGAGAGAACCAGCAGTTCCGTACAAATCATAGAGGCCGCCATGGAGGCGGTTCGTTCCATGGCGGAAGCTACCTCGGCGGCCATCGAGGAAACCAATGCGGGCATCGAGGAAGTGGCTTCGGGAGCCCAGACCGCTTCAAAGGCTGCGGGGAATGCCAGCGAGGCCGCCACGGCTTTAAGGGAAAATGCGGAGGAAGCCGGAAAGGATACGGAACAGACGGTACTCCGGGTTCAGGAGATGGCCCAATCCTTCGACGTGGTAACCACCTCGGTGGATGAACTCAACGTTCTCGCTTCGCATATCGGAGAAATCGTAGGAGCCATTACCCAGATCGCGGATCAAACAAACCTTCTGGCTCTGAACGCCGCCATCGAAGCGGCCCGGGCGGGAGATGCGGGACGCGGCTTTGCCGTGGTAGCGGAGGAAGTCCGGAAGCTGGCGGAACAAAGCAATGAAGCAGCTTCCCAAATAGGCAAACTGGCGGAGGAAATCCTTTCCGGAACCGGCCTGGCGGTACAGAAAGCCCGGGAAGGAAAGGACATCGCCCAGAACGGCGTGACCTCGGTGGAACAGGTCCGCTTCCGGCTACATGAAGTGGTGGCCTCCATCAACACAATCACGGAACTCAATCAGGATATCGCCGAAGCGGTTCAATCCCAGTCCGCGAGCACCGAAGAGATGGCGGGAGCCATCGATCACGTGGCGGGGCTTACCCATCAACTGCACGAAAAAGTGGTGGAAGTGGATTCCTCCCTCAAGGAAACCGGAGAAGCCGCAAAGGATATGGAGACCGCTTCGGGGGAACTCGGCAAGGTCTCTGCGGAGATCGAAGCCATGGTAGCGGAATACAACCTGGGAGGAAAAACGTCTCCTCCTCAGCTCCATTCCTGATCCGCCTTCCCGAAGACGATCTTGATAATCTGAAAGAACGAAAAGAAAAGAGAGAGGATCCCGTTGTTTCGGGATCCTCTCTCTTCGTTTGCTTTACGCTCCTGAAAAGGGCGTTTTTTTATAAGGCTATTCCGAGACCTTTGCGTCCTCGGCCTTTGCATCTTCCGAAACTTCGGGAGCCTCTGTCTTTTCGGGAGCCTCCGAAGTTTTCTTCAGGATTTCTACGGGATATTCCTTCCGAAGTTCCTCAAGTTTCTTATAGAAAGCCTCCTGCTGCTTCTGCTGGGTAAGCATGGTCTTGATTGCCGCCGTCGCTTCTTCCAGAGGCACCACCGAGGAAGGCTGCTTCTCCTCCATTTCGATGATGTGCCATCCGAATTGGGATTTAACGGGATCGCTCATGCTTCCTACTTCGAGGGCAAAAGCGGCATTCTCAAATTCGGGAACCATCTGTCCCTTGACGAAAAAGCCGAGCTCCCCGCCTTCTTCTTTGGAAGGGCAGGTGGAGTATTCCTTGGCGGCATCTTCAAAGGGCTTTCCATCCCGGATTTCCTGCAAAATCTTCTTGGCTTCCTCTTCGTTCTCCACGAGAATATGGCGGGCCCGAACTTTTTCGGGAGTGGCGAACTTGTCCTGGTTCTCCTCGTAAAAGGCCTTGACGTCCTCATCCGTGGCGCTTACATCCATGATGATGCTCCGCACCGCATAGTCCCGGACGAGATTGCTCCGCAGCCTTGCCAGATCTTCCGCAAATCCTTCCTGGGTATCCACCTTTTCCGCTTCTCCCCAGAGGAAAAGAAGTTCCCGGTTGATCAGCTCTTCCACGACCTTCTCCTGACCTGCGGGGGTATTGAAAAAAGCGGCCTGCTGCGGAGGGAGCTGCGAAACGACTTCCGCCACGTCCTGCTGCGTTATCTCCGCATCCCCTACCCGGGCAATCACCTCTGCCTGTTCCGCCGCAAAGGCTCCGACACTGCACAACAATAACGCCGCAAGAGCACTGTAGAATATTCGATGCATTTTCATATATCCTAACCTCCTTAAAAATTTATGCCCGCCAAGTGTATCACGTTTTTTCCGGGAAACCATGGTAATTTTACGGGGATTCCCGGAAATCTTCTCTCTCGAAAAGGTGCCAGCGCCGCCCTACCAAATAGGAGATTCCGCAGAGGATGATTCCCGAAGGAAGTATGGCAATGCCGCAAATTTCCACGAGAAAGACCACCGCCGCCACCGGAGTGTTGGCAGCTCCTCCGAGAACCGCCGCGGCCCCCAGGAGAGCGAAAAGATCCGAAGGCAGGGCGAAAAGATGGGCGAAGAAGCTTCCTCCCATGGCTCCTACGAAAAAGGTGGGCCCCACCATTCCCGCGCTTCCTCCGGCTCCCACGGTGATACCCGTAGCGAGAGATTTCCAGAACCCTTGAAGAAGCACATCTTCTCCCTGGCCGTGAAAGTAGAGAGAAAGATGCTCCTGCCCGGTACCGCAGATGGTACCTCCCGAAAAAAAATCGATCAGGAGAATGAGAAGAGCTCCCGCACAGGCCCGTAAAAAGGGATTTTTCCAGATAAGGCGCATTCCCCGGCGGGCGGAACGCAGTAAAAGTACGTGGCAGATGGCGATACCTCCGAAAAAGAGCCCTCCTCCGCCGCAGAGCAGGAAAAAAAGGGGCGTTCCCTCGGGGATCGCAGAAAAAGGAGCCAGATGCGGATGTGGAGCCCAGGGGAGCCAGAAAAAGGCATATTTCCACGCCCAGAAGCTGCACCAGAGGCCTCGAAAGAAACGTTCCGGAGAAAAGGAGTAGCAGAGGGGCTTTTCCAGGCTCTCCATGGCGAAAAGAGTGGCTCCCAGGGGGGTGCCCAGAATAACCGCCACTCCTGCGGCAGCTCCGTAAAAGAGCTTTTCCCCGAGGGGCTCTCGCTCCTGGGAAGAGACTGCGGCGAGAGCGGACCCCACATAAGCCGAAGGCCCCACGATACCCCCGCTTCCTCCGGAAACGAGAGTGACCAGAGTACGGAACCCCTTTACAAGCCATGCACAGGGAGGAAAATTTTCGCCCTCGGAATAAATCCGCCGCAGGCTTTCCATACCGTGTCCCGCGACCCCCGGGAAAAAACGCACCTCCAGGAGAGCACACAAAAGGAGGGCTCCCGGAAGAAGAAAGAGCCTGCTTCGCGGAAAAACTCCTACCCGGGCCTCCCCGAGGCCGATAAGGCTCACGAAAAGGGATACCACACCTCCCACGAGAATGCCCAAAAGAGCCAGATGAAGGATTTCCACCATTCCCCGAAAGAAAATACGCTCTTTCGAGAGAAAGGGATTTCCCCAATCCTCCGGGGAGAGAAATCTCTGAGACACCGGCAACGCCTCCATGTTTTTCCAGCTCTTTCCAGAGAGCCTTTCACAATTCCGAAAAAATTCGAACGCCTTCTTCTCCTTCAGGAGGTATGATATGCACCTCCCGGAATCTTTTTCGAAAAAGGGCTTCTATACCAGAAGAATAAGGTTTTTCAACAGAGAACTCAAAGATTACGGGAATCCTCTTCCAAGAGGGCATGCATCTCCCGGAGCCCCCGGGCAAGCTCCTTCCGGAAGCGCTCCAGCGACGTTTCCAGAGAAAGTCTGCTGGAGAGGGAAAAATGAAGACCTCCGGAAAAAACCAGATAACGCACGCCGAACCCCTCGTCCACCACGGGGCCGAACCCCGCAAGCTCAAGCCCTGCTGAAACGCTGGTGCTGGTGGAAAGGACGTTACGTACCAGCATTTGCCATCCCGGAGAGAGAAACAAGGAAGGAAGACGTTCTATACCCAAAGACTCCCCCTGCCGACGATACATCTGCAAAAGCCCATAGAGATGACGGTCCACTCCGTGTCCATCCTTGCAGACTCTCCCCCGGCGAACATGTTCCTCCGCCGCCTCCCGAAGAGCGAGAGCCCGCTCCCGGAGGGAGGTATTCTCCTCCATGGAGGCTACGAATCGGCAGGATTGCCGGGAAACCGTCCGGATGGCTTCGGTACGGCCGTGAAGAAAACGGCGGGTCATGACGGGTTCGTAGCTCGTACAAAAACCCCCGAAGGTGCGATACCGGGCAAGCTGGAGAGCCATCTGCACGAAAGCGTCGGGACTCACCCGAAGAGATTTAATGGCATCCTTGCCGAAATCTTCGAAGAGGAGAGTTCTCATGGCGGTTTTACAGCAAAGCTCGTCATAGGCATCCGCAGCCTGCCCCAGGAGCTTGCGAGCATCCCGGGAAAGAACGGGAAGGAGCTCCGCAAAGGAAAGGGACTCCGTTTTTCCCTCCGGAGAAGAGAGGTGTTCCGAAAGATCCGACCCCAGGAACGCCGCAAAGCTGGACATGATAGATCCATCCGTACCGGAATGCTCCATATTGATGGCGGCCCTTCCCCGGGGAGTAACGATAAACTGCAGGGTTTTATCGAACCACCGGGAACGGCCGTTCCCGTGAAGCATAGAAGCCGCCAGGGCGGTGGTGTTTTCGGGTTCTTCGTGATCCAATACCACCACAAAGAGAGCCTCTTCCAGGGCATGGAGAAAGGCCCGATTTTCTTCCGGAGCTTGCTCCAAAAGGAGCTCCCGTGCCCGAGCCCAGGAATCCCTGTTCCAGGTAGTAAAAAGCCCCGGGCTCTCTTCATCCGGAAGAGGGGGGCGAGGATCCCGGATAATTTGCTCCAGAACCTGCCGCAGGCTTTCGTAGGGGCAAAGCTCTCCTTCTTCGTCCAAAAGAGAAAGAACATAGAATCGCCCTTTCCGGATAACTACCATGTGGCGGGGATTCACCACGGGATCTGCCTCGGTGGAAATCATGTTGCGGAGTACATCCCGATTCTCCCGGGGAATTCTGGAGGCTCCGAAAACGCGGCGATACTGGGACATGCAAAGGGGAGTTCCCCGCTCCGTGTTCGGGGGAAAGCGCTCCTCCCGGATAGCCCGATAAAAAGCAGCTCCCCGCAGGGCAAGAATTGCGGCCCTCTCCGCCTGCCCGGAAAAAATCTTTTCTTCCGGAGCCTCCAGAAGATAGAAAATGTTGCTGTAAAGAGGTAGAGAAAGGCGGCTGCAGAGATAGCTGTCATCCCAGAAAGGCTCGAGCCAATTCGGCATGTTTTCCCGGGAGGCATGAACCTCCAAAGCTTTTTGAAGAGAAGCTCCGGCTCCGGAAGGAGAGAGAAATTCCTCCGCCGCTTTTGCGGTTTTTTCCCGCTCCTCCTCCGAAAGAAGAGGCCCGGTCCATTCGAGGAAACGGCACACCGTTTCCTCCAGGGGCGGTACGGGAAGGCGCGGAAGCACATCCTGGTTTCCAAAGGTAGAGTTCTGTTCCGAAGGCTGCCCTTGCACGGAATTCATGAAAAAATCCCTCCTTCTGCAACGAAAGATATTTCCGCTCTCTCCGTTCGGGAAAATTTCCCTTCGCAGCTCTCGGAGCCTGATTTTCCGGAAAAAGCGGCAGGAGCGTACATCCCTCTCATCATAGCATTGATTGCCGGAAGAACTGAAAAAAAGAGGCTCCTAGGAGCCTCTTTTTTTGATCCTTTTCCAGAAAAACCCCCGGGAATTTTCGTTCCTATCCCTTCGGAGGCTCCCATTTCTTAGCCACTCCCTGAGTTATGCGGTCGATCACGATGGCCATAACCACCACGCTCACTCCGGCCTCGAACCCCCGGCCCACGTCGATACGGTTGATGGAAAGAAGAACTTCCTGACCAAGCCCCCGGGCACCGATCATGGAGGCCACCACCACCATGGCGAGGGCCATCATGGTAGTCTGGTTCACTCCTGCGAGGATGGAGGGCATGGCAAGAGGAATCCGCACATCCCGGAGAAGCTGCCATCGGGTAGCACCATAAGCTACGGCGGCTTCTTCCACCGCCGAAGGAACCTGGCGAAGCCCCAGGGCGGTAAGCCGGATTACCGGAGGTAAAGCGTAAATAAGGGTTGCCAGCACCGCAGGGACCTTTCCCAATCCGAAGAGCATCATGGCAGGAATAAGATAGACGAAGGAGGGCATGGTCTGCATGGCATCCAGCACGGGTTTCAACACCAGGGCGGCTCCGGAAATTTCCGCCATGAGAACCCCCAGGGGAATACCGAAAAAAAGCGCCAGAATAACGGCGGTACACACCACGGAAAGAGTTTCCATGGCAAGTCCCCAAAGACCAAAGATACCGATAAGAAATGGAAGCAATGCAAGAACGACTGTGGGAAAAATCTTTTTCGTGGTTCCCCATACGGTAAGAGCCACGAATCCGATAATCACCCACCAGGGAAGCATATCCAGAAAATCGTTTATTCCGAGAAGAACCTTGAGGATCCCTGCGGAAACACTATCGAAAAAAGGAGCGAAGGACACCACGAGCCAATCCACGAAATGGTTGACCCCCGGCGCGATATGATACTGAAGACTTTCGGGAAACATGGTTTTCTCTCCTCTCTATCCTGCGGCCTTGTTTGCCATACGCCGTTCCGCCCGGTTGAGCTGCTCCCGCTCGTCCTGAACGAATCGGGCCACGTAATCATCCACGGGATCCGAAACGATATCCTCGGGAGTTCCCACCTGCACCACCCGACCGTCCCGCATCACCGCCATGCGGTCTCCCAACCGCAGGGCCTCGCTGAGATCGTGCGTCACGAAGAAGATGGTTTTTTTCATTTCTTCCTGAAGCCGCATCAATTCATCCTGCAACTCCCGGCGAATGAGAGGATCCAAACCGCTGAAGGGCTCGTCCATAAGAAGAATGGGAGAGCCCATTACCAGAGATCGGGCAATACCCACCCGCTGCCTCATTCCTCCGCTGAGGGAAGCGGGATGGTAGGTTTCCCACCCTTCGAGCCCCACCTTGCGGATGGCCTCGAAAGCCTTTTCCCGGCTTACGGCCTTGGTCTCCCCTCGAAGACGGAGACCGAAACAGACGTTTTCCATCACCGTCCGGTGAGGCAGCAGGCCGTAGTGCTGAAAAACCATGGATACCTGGCGCCTCCGAAAGGCCACGAGCTCCGAAGGATTCATGGCGGTCACATCTTCACCGTTCACCTTCACGATCCCTCCGGTAGGCTCCACCAGCCGGAGAAGACAGCGAATCAGAGTAGACTTGCCGCTTCCCGAAAGCCCCATAATAATAAAGGTTTCCCCCGGAGCGACCCAGAGGGAGACATCCTTTACCGCAAGCACCGCATCGTCGTCATTTTCGAGAGCCTCCAGGCGTTGGGGATCATGCAGCACCTCCGCGCCATAGCGATTTTTTTTGGTTCTCGAATAGATCTTCCACAGGTTCTCGACTTCTATGGCTCTTCCAACGGATTCCACAGCGGTCATATTCTCCTCCTTCTTTCAAGAAACATGTATTTTTAAAGAAAATTTCTATAAGGGTGAAGACTTCCAAAGATACGGCTCTTTCCGGCAAAGATCCCTTTCCCGGAAAAGCATTTTCCCCCGAAAACATAGTATTAAAGCATCACCCAGGCACCCTGAAAAAATGTGTGAAGACACAACAGAAACTGGAGAGAAGAGCTCCCTCGAAAAGAGCTCTTTTCTTTTATAAACAGGAAAACCCCGAAATCCGGAGTTCCGGATTTGAAACGCTAGGATCAGCGAGAAAAAGGGAAGTGTTACGGCTTGTTCCGCTTATTATAACAAATACCCGGGAAGGATACAAAAAAAGGATCTTTCCCGTCCCGGTAAAGCAATACCAGGAGATCTATCCAGGCATGGATAAGCATACAGGGAAGCAGGGAATCCGTAGCCGCAAAAAGCAGGGAAAAGAAAATGCCCAATCCCAAGGCTTCGGCAACTCCCGGCCATCCCTGGTACGTATGGGCGAAACCAAAGGCAAGGGCTCCGGAAAGATGGGCGGAAACCGGGGAGAGACCAAGGGAGAGAAAGTAATGAAATACAAAAAGCCGGTAAAGAATCTCCTCGCAAATTCCGGCGGTACAGCAAAGAACCGCAAAAAGACAAGCCTCCCGGAAAGAAGAGGGAAAGAGAATCCGCACCTTTTGGGTGGTGCTCCGGAAAAAAGCCCGTACCTCCGAAGATTTTACGAGTGCCAGGGTAAGAACTCCCCCCAGAAAAAGTGCCGCAAAGATCAAGGAACATCCCTTTTCGGGAAAGGAAAAGAAAATCTTTCGAAGTTCTCCTTCTCCGAACTCCCCGAAAGAGACGAGAAGAGACAGGGCAATCCCTGTATAGAGCCACTCCCAGAAGATAAGCATCCGGTAACAGGAGCTCCGGGAAAGATGCCCCTCCGAAAGAGCCCTTTCCAGAACCGCAAACTGCCCCTTCCCCACAAGAGGAGCGGCACCGACAAGGAAAAGCGCAAAAAGGTGATAGAGATAGAGTATGGGATTTCCTCCTTTCGCCGCCGTGGTTTTCTTCCGTCACTCCCTTTGGGGAGGCTCCTTTTCGGCCTTGTGGAATTCCGGGGGTTTGTACCGCTTTATTATCGCATAGGAAAGGCCCTTCTCCACCCTCCAGCCAGGGTGACATCATACACATTCCGCTGTAAATCCGAAATTTGCTCCTTGCTTTATAAGACACTTATGCGTATAATCCCCCCTTGGCATCGTGGAGATATGAGAACGTCTCCGGTAATTTCCCGGAAGTTCTCGACGGATACATTTGTGTTCCTACGATGGTTGCAAGGGGATAGGGATTTTCCTTCCGGAGAAGCGAAGCTTCTTCTTTCGACGGGTTCCTTGGGCAGCCATACGGAACGGTTTCGAAGTTTCTGAGGCCTTTATGGCCGGTGGTAGTTCCTTCGTTAAGAAAAGACACTCCCTCCCCCATGGCGCCACAAAATCCACGGACACGCAGAATTTCCCATGCTGTTCCAAAAAATGAGGTTTGTTTATGATACGATTTGACGAATTCGGTTTTTCCCCGGAGATTCTTCGGGCCATCGAGGATCTTGGCTTTGAAACCCCCATGCCCATTCAGGAAAAGGCTATCCCTCTCGCCCTGGAAACCGACCGGGACATTATCGGACTTGCCCAGACGGGAACCGGTAAAACTGCGGCCTTCGGGCTTCCTCTCATCCAGAATGTCGACCTTTCCCTTCTTAAACCCCAGGGATTGATTCTTGCCCCCACCCGGGAGCTCTGCCTCCAAATCTGCCGGGATCTTCAGTCTTTCGCCTCCCATCTTCCGGCACTACGGATTCTCGCGGTATACGGAGGAGCCGATGCGGAACCCCAGATTAACGCTCTCCGCCGGGGAGTACACATCATCGTGGCTACCCCGGGAAGGATGAACGATCTTCTGAACAAACGCCGCAAGATCGACCTCTCCGCCATTAGCCGGGTAATCCTGGACGAGGCGGACGAGATGCTGGATATGGGCTTCAAAGACGATCTGGACGCCATTCTTTCCCAGACTCCGGAAAACAAAAAGACCTCCCTCTTCTCCGCCACCATGCCCCGGGAGATGCAGGAGATCGCAGAAAACTATATGACGGATCCCGTAGAAGTCAGCGTGGGAGTAAAAAACAGCGGCTCCGACACAGTGGAGCATCTCTGTCACATGGTACGTTCCCGGGACCGCTATTCCGCCCTGAAACGGGTGGTGGATTTCCGCCCGGAGATTTACGGTATCGTTTTCTGCCGCACCCGGCAGGAAACCAAGGATGTCGCTCAAAAATTGATCAACGACGGATATGATGCGGACGCCCTGCATGGAGATCTCTCCCAGAACCAGCGGGAGTACATCATGCAGAAGTTCCGGCAGAAGAATTTACAGCTTCTGGTAGCTACCGACGTGGCCGCCCGGGGACTCGACGTGCAGGGTATCACTCATGTGGTACACTACAATCTTCCGGACGATCCCGAGACCTATACTCATCGGAGCGGACGCACCGGCAGAGCTGGAAACGAAGGCATCTCCATCGCCATCATCAATCTGAAAGAGAAACACAAGATTCATTCTATAGAGAGAAACCTGAAGCGGAAATTTTCTTTTCTTTCGGTACCCAAAGGAAAGGACATCTGCGAGAAACAGCTTCTTCACCTTATCGACAAAGTACAGAGCACTCCGGTAGATCACGAGGAGATCGAACAGTTTCTTCCCATGATTTCCAAGAAGCTCGAACATCTTGGCCGGGAAGAGTTGATCAAGATGTTTCTTTCCCTCGAATTCGACCATTTCCTTAGCTATTACAAGGATGCGGAAGATCTCAGCGCCCCGGACCGTCAGAGAGATTCGGAGAATTTCTCTTCCCAGCGAAGCTCTTCCCGGGAGCGAGGCTCCTTCAATCGGCAGGGCAATTTCGCCAGGCTTTTCATCAACCTTGGCGCCATGGACGGACTTACTCCGAAGGAGCTTATCTCCTTCGTAACGGGACAGATGGGCAAGCGGGGACTTCCTCTCGGGAAAATCGACATCACCAAGAGTTTCTCCTTTTTCGAGGTTCCCCAGGAAGAAGAAACCCAGGTTCTCAAGGCTCTTCACAAGAGCACCTACAAAAACCGTAAAGTGGTGGTGGAGCCTTCGAACAAGAGCCGGGGAAGCTCTTCTTCAAAACGTTCCTTCCAGGATAAACGCTCCTTCCGGAACAACAAAAACCGCAAGGTTTCCATGGCTTCCTGAGAAACCTCCGAAAAACACTCAAGAGAGGAAGAGTCTTAAAGACTCTTCCTCTCTTTTTCTTTGCTCAAAAACCAGTTTAGGCCTTTCTCCGAACGTACCATTTCATGTTGGAATTCCGGGTTTCCACAAGGTCCCTCTTCTCCGCATCCATAATGAGCTTTTTCAGCTTGGGGTATTTGTATTCCTTTATGTTGATACCCCGATCGATAAGAGCATCGCTCACCTGGGCAAAGTGAATCCATTTTTGGTGAGGGCTTATGGCATAAATCACTTCCATGAGATGGCGAATAATGACGGGCACGTCCGAAGCCCCTTCTTCGGAGGTAATTTTGTAGGGCGAAAGGGTAGTTCCCTTAGGGGTGCTCTGAGCTCGGATTACATTACGCCGCAGAGCATCACCGATAAAATCTCTCCAGGAAGAATATCCCTCCACTTCACCGGAAAAATTTTCGTTCAGTAGCTGCATACGGACCTTCACGGATCCCGGAGTGGGGATTTTTTTTCTGCGGATCATAAGCTCTACCGCCTCAGCAAGAAGCGTAAAGGCATCTTCTCTCTTCAACGGCTCAAGCTCGTCCTCACCGTTTTCCTCCTCCTCATCCGGGATGAGAGCCCGATAATCCGTGTACTCGTCGGCAAACTCCAGCAAATGCTCCGAAGCGGTGTTGGAATCACAGACTACGATGATTTTCTTTCCGTGCTTCTTCAGGGTTTGCAGAAGCGGTCGAAAATCGATATCCCCCGTAAGAAGGATATAAATTTTGATGTGGGGATACTGAAAAATCATTTCCGTAGCCTTGGTGATGAGCACGAAATCGGAGCTGTTCTTTCGTCGCTTGCTTTTTTCCTCCGGCTGGGGGAGATGAATCAGTTCGAAACCCTTTTCCGAAATGTTCACCGCCAGAGTGTTGTTGATAGTGCTGCTCCAATTCCCGATGGCCACCGCCGAAGCGATATTTCCGATCTGCCGGGCATACTCCAAAAGCCCTTCCACAAAAAGAGAGTCCGCCGAGGGCGTTACATTTTCCACATCCCACAATACCGCAAGATTGACATCCACTCTCACACCTCCTTAAAAATATTTGTTATCCCTTCCGTATCATACACGAGAGAATCCTTTCCGTCGATTTTCCATCTCTTTTACCCGGAAAATCATAAAACTTTCGGAAAGGAGAAACCGGAAGATGCTCCCTTTTCAGGGAAATTTCTTCCGGTTTCGTCTTTCCAAAATCCTGAAAAACGTCTATACGTACGGGTCTACGAGGTGCCGGAGATCCTCCGGAGCATTCATGCCCAGGAAGGAACGCCGGTATCCCGGAAGAGGAGCGAAGGCAGTTTCCTCCACGACGGTCAACTCTATCCAGGGATAAAAACTTTTCACCTGCCTCTTTCCCTCCTCCAGGGCTTTTTCCACCCAAGGGAGACAGGAGCGGGAGTAAAAAGCGTGAAGAGGCTCCAGATACTCCCCCAGCCGGGCTACCAGGGCCTGGCTTTTCTCCTGCCGGCCTTTCCAGAGAGTACGCACCACCATTTCCTGAATCCAGGGCATGTCGCACCCCACGAAAAAACCCCATTCCGTGGAAAGATGCTCGAGGCTCCGAGCAAGTCCTTCCAGAGGGCCTTTTCCGGATGAGCGATCTTCCACAATTTTGAGAGGAAAGGGAAATTCTCCTCCGGAAAGAAGTTTTTCCAAAGGGTTCCGATCTTCCGGGCCTATGGAGAGAAGGATTTCTTCAAAACACGGAGCAAGGCGCAGGAGAATTCTGCCAAGAATAAGCTCCCCCTGAAGTGTTAAGAAGAGTTTGTTCCCCCCCATGCGACGCCCCCGGCCTCCGGCGAGAATAACGGCAGAAGCGGGAATTTTCCCGCCCCTGCCGCGCGTTTGTCCGTTAAACATGATAACTTCAGATTGCAACTACTGGAGATCCTCCAGTTTTTTCTGGAAAACCAGGTAGTAGAAGACCGCCACGAAGAGGATGCCTCCCACCATGTTCCCCAGGGTAACGGGAACAAGATTCTGGAGGAATCCGCCTATCCCCACGTTGGCAAGTTTTTCCGCAGGAAGTCCCGAGGCGGTAACCACGGCTTCGCTTCCCTTGACGAGCAATCCCATGCTCATGAAGTACATGTTGGCGATGCTGTGTTCGAAGCCCGAAGCAACGAAGGCCATGATGGGGAAGAAGATAGCCCAGATTTTGCCCGCCACATCAACTGCGGCCATGCTCATCCACACTGCCAGCACCACGATCCAGTTACAGAGGATGCCCCGGAAAAAACCTTCCACGAAGGGAATGCTCATCTTGCCAGCGGCGATTTTAAGAGCGTTGGCTCCCACGGCGCCCCTCCAGAGACCGGAATAGTAGATAAGCAGTGCCACCAGAATGGAGCCGAGGAAGTTGGCCACGTACACCCAGAACCAGTTCCGAGCCACTCCGCGGAAAGGCTGGCATCCGGCGAAACTTCCGAGGACCATCATGCAGTTCCCCGTAAAGAGCTCACCTCCCGCGATGACCACCAACATGAGTCCCGTAGAGAAGACCGCCCCGGTGAGGAATTTGGAAAATCCAACTCCCACATATTTGGAAAGGTCCTGGGAAACCACGGTGGCCAAAAATCCCGCAAAGGCGATATAGGCTCCCGCGAGAATTCCCATGATAATCATCTGAGGAATGCTCCAGCTGCTCTTTGCTTTCGAGGATGCACAGGCACCCTTGGCAATCTCCACGGGGCTCTTAAACGCAGTGTTCATTTTAAAAACTCCTCCCTTGTTCTCCTATATTTTCTGTATTCTGTTTAAAAAGGACGGGAACTAGCCCTTTGCGACCTTTACCGCACTGATCTTGTATCCCGGAGTTTCCGAAACCGGGTCTACCTCCGCCGAGGTAAGGAAGTTGGCTCCGGATTCCGCGAAGTGGAAGGGGAGGAAAACCATTCGAGGAGGCACCCGATCGGAAATCTTTGCCCTTCCCTCCACGGTTCCCCGCCGGGAAGACACAAAAAGGGGCTCTCCCGGCTCCACCTGAAGCTCCGCCGCATCGGTGGGATGGATTTCGATATAGAGCTCTTTCACAAACTCTCCGGGGGCGCTCCGGCGGCTCATGCTGCCCGAGTGGTAGTGGTAGAGCAAACGCCCCGTGGAGGCGAGGAAGGGATACTCCTCATCGGGCCATTCGTGAGGAATCTGCCATTCGCAGGGAGAGAAGATGGCCTTGCCGTTGGGCCGGGGGAATTTCCCCACGTGTAAATTCGGGGTACCGGGATGATCCGGGTTGGGACAGGGCCAGGAGAGCCCTCCCTGATCGAGGCGCGCGTAGCTTATGCCGGCATAACTCGGAGTGCATGAGGCGATATCCTCGAAGACCTCCGAGGCGCTCCGGAACTTCCAGTCCCCTCCCATACGATTGGCCAGTGCCGTGAGAATTTCCCAATCCGGCCGGGCCTCCCCGGGAGAATCCACGGCCTTGCGAATCCGTTGCACCGTTCGGGTGGTGTTGGTAAAAGTACCGTCCTTTTCGGCCCAGCACGCTGCAGGGAACACAACGTCCGCAAGCTGCGCCGTCTCGGTGAGGAAAATATCCTGTACCACGAGAAGATCCAGATTTTCCAGGGAATGACGGACATGATTGGTGTCGGGATCGGTAACCATGGGATTTTCTCCCATGATGTAGAGCCCCCGGATTTCTCCGTTTCCTGCGGCTTCCATCATTTTCACCAGGGTTTTGCCGGGTTTATCGGAAAAATCTGCGTTCTTCCAGAGACCCTTGAATTTTTCCCGGGCTTCGGGGCTTGCCACTTTCTGATAGCCCGTAAAGACATTGGGAAGAGCTCCCATATCACAGGCTCCCTGCACGTTGTTCTGTCCCCGCAAGGGGTTCACTCCCACCCCGGGGCGCCCCATCATGCCGCAGAGAAGGGCCAGATTGGCGAGGGATCGTACGTTATTGGTTCCCGAAGTGTGCTGGGTGATACCCATGGTGTAAAAAATGGCGGAATTCGGCCCCTGGGCATAAAGCCGGGCGGCCTTTTCCACATCCTCCGGAGCAAGGCCGGTAATTTCGCTCACTTTTTCGGGGGTATAGGCCTTTACCGTCTCTTTCAGAGCTTCGAGATTTTCCACCCGCTCATCCAGAAAAGCCTGGTTCTGGAGGTTGTCCCGGAGGATCACGTGCATCAAGCCGTTTATGAGGGCCACGTCGGAACCGCTCTTCTGGCGAAGATAGACATCCGCATATTTAGCGAGTTCGATCTTGCGGGGGTCGCAAACGATAAGCTTGGCTCCCTCGCGTCTGTGCTCCTTGATCCAGGAACCGATGACGGGATGTGCTTCCGTGGTGTTCGATCCGATAACGAGCATTACATCCGCCTCTTTGATGGAGGGGAAATCGTTGGTCATGGCGCCGCTTCCGAGGGTCTCGCCGAGACCCGCTACAGTAGCGCTGTGTCAGAGATGGGCGCAATGATCCACGTTATGGGTGCCCACCACCTCCCGGGCAAGTCTCTGGAGAAGGTAGTTCTCCTCGTTGGTGCAGCGGGCGGAGGAGAAAAAGCCCAGGGTATCCGGGCCGGATTCTTTTTTGAGGGTTCCCATCTTCTGAGCCACGTAATCGAGAGCTTCCTCCCAGGAGGCTTCCCGGAAGGAATCTTTCTCCCGGATAAGAGGCGTGGTAAGCCGTTCGTCACTGTGCACGAACTGCCAGGCGAAGCGCCCCTTCACGCAGCATCTCCCCTGGTTGAGAGAGGTGGAGCTGGTGTAATCGGTGGTAACATTGGCGATGCGCCCGGTTTTTTTGTTTACCTGGACATTGAGCTCGCAGCCCACGCCACAGTAAGAACAGATGGTCTTGGTGGTCTCCATCTCCCAGGGACGCCCCTTGCCAGCAGAAGTTTTTTCCGCCAGGGCTCCTACGGGACAAAGCTGCACGCACTGCCCACAGAAGGTGCAGTCGGAATGCTCCAGATCTTTTCCTACCGGAGGATGCACCATGGTATGGATACCCCGGTTCTGAAAATCGATGGCGTGATACTGGGCAAGGCTATCACAGGCCCGGATGCATCTTCCACAGAGAATGCACTTATTCATATCCCGAGTATAAAAAGGATTGGCGTCCTCCAGGCGATGCTCCCGGCAGGTATCTCCCGTTTCGGCAAAACGCGAAGCCTCGATTCCCAGTTCATAGGCCACGTTCTGGAGCTCGCACTTACCGTTGCTGGGGCAGGAGAAACAATCCAGGGGATGGCGCACAAGAATCAATTCCACCACAGCCCTCCGTGCTTCGAGGACCCGGGGAGAATGGGTAAAAATCTCCATTCCTTGAGCCACGGGGGTGGTACAAGACGTGAGCAGCTTGGGATTTCCCTTCATTTCCACGAGGCAAACCCGGCAGGCCCCTGCAGGGGGAAGCGCGGGATGATCGCAGAGAGTAGGAATATGGATATCCGCACTCCGGGCAGCCTCAAGGATAGTCATACCGGGTTTGGCGGTTATCTTTTTCCCGTTGATCGTAAGTTCGATATCATGCATTTTTTCCCGACCTCCTTATGGCTATTTCCTGGAAATGGCCTTGACAGGGCACGCTTCCATGCAGGCACCACATTTCACGCATTTGTCCTGATCGATGACGTGGGCCTTCTTGACCTCTCCTGAAATAGCTTCCACCGGGCAAACCCGGGCACACTTGGTACAACCGATGCATTTTTCGGGATCGATAATAAACCGGGTGAGAGCTTCACAGGCCCCGGCAGGACAACGCCCCTCGTTGATATGAGCCTCGTACTCATGTCGGAAATAGCGCAACGTGGTAAGTATGGGGTTGGGAGCGGTCTGGCCGAGACCGCAAAGAGAGGTTTCCTTGATCATCTTTGCCAGATATTCCAAATTGTCGAGATCTTCGGGCTTTCCCTTTCCCACCACGATACGATTGAGAATATCCAGCATCTTCTTGGTACCCTCTCTGCAAGGAACGCACTTGCCGCAGGATTCCCGCTGGGTGAATTCCAGGAAGAATCTCGCCACGTCCACCATGCAGTTATCTTCGTCCATGACCACGAGCCCTCCGGAGCCCATGATAGCCCCGGCTCCCGTGAGAGATTCGTAGCTGATGGGAAGATCCAGATGCTCCTCCGTAAGGCATCCTCCCGAAGGGCCTCCTATCTGAACGGCTTTGAACTTTTTACCGTTGAGAACGCCACCGCCGATATCGAACACCACTTCCCGGAGCGTAGTGCCCATGGGGACCTCCACCAAACCGGTGCGGTTTACTTTGCCCGTAAGAGCGAAAACCTTGGTACCCTTGGATTTTTCCGTGCCGATGGAGGAATACCATTCGCCTCCCTCCCGAAGGATGGTAGGAACGTTGGCCCAGGTTTCCACGTTGTTGATATTGGTGGGTTTTCCCCAAAGTCCCTTGTTGGCAGGAAAGGGAGGACGGGGACGGGGCATACCGCGCTTACCCTCGATGGATGCCATGAGAGCCGTTTCCTCTCCGCAAACGAAGGCTCCCGCTCCTTCCTTGATATGGAGATCGAAACTGAAATTCGTACCCAGGATATTTTCTCCCAGGAGGCCGTACTCCTTGGCCTGGTCGATGGTCCACTTGAGCCGTCGGATAGCCAGGGGATACTCAGCCCGGCAATAAACATATCCTTCATTCGCCCCCATGGCATAGGCTCCGAGAAGCATACCCTCCACCACCGCATGAGGATCCCCTTCCAAAATGGAGCGATCCATGAAAGCTCCGGGATCTCCCTCGTCGGCGTTACAGATAATATATTTCTTATCTCCCTTGGAAGCGGCACAGAAACTCCATTTGAGCCCCGTGGGAAATCCTCCGCCTCCGCGTCCCCGAAGGCCGGAAGTCTTGACCTCTTCCACCACCTGCTCCGGGGTCATTTCGGTAAGGGCCTTCACCAAAGCCTGATAACCATCCCGGGCGATATATTCGTCAATATTATCGGGATTGATATAACCGCAGTTTCTCAATGCGATACGATACTGCTTGCTGTAAAAAGGAATCTCCTTGTAATGGGGAATCTCCGTAGCCTTGAGAGGCTCTTTGTACAACAGGCGTTCCACGATACGTCCCTTGTAGAGATGTTCTTCGATAATTTCCGTCACGTCCTCGGGGGTTACCCGGCAATAAAAAGTTCCTTCGGGATACACCACCACCACGGGACCCATTTCACACATGCCGTGACAGCCCGTGGGAACGAGAAGCACCTCTTTATCCATCCCCCGCTTGGCGAGAGTTTTTTCGAAGGCCTCCATTACTTCCTTGGAACCGCTGGAAACACATCCTGTACCGTTGCAAACCAATATATGAGATCGATAGAGACTCATGAAGTTTCTCCTAATCCGTCCGGCCGATGACCAAATCGTCGAGGACCTGGCCGTTTACCACATGTTCCGCAATGATCCGGGATACATCTTCGGGAGCAACCTTTCCGTAGGTCACCCGAGACTCCCCTTGACGAATCACGTCGAGAAGAGGCTCCTCTTGGCACATGCCGATACAGCCCGTAGTCTCCACCGCCACATCCTTGAGCCCCCGCTTATCGAGCTCTTTCATTACTGCATCGAGAATGGCCCGAGCTCCTGCGGCAATGCCACAGGTTCCCATGCCGATGATAATGCGGGTTTTGCCTCCCGAGCGAGCAGCGGTAAGGTCCGTGGCCTGCTCCTTGATTTTTCGCAAATCCTCAAGATTCCGTATCTTGGGCAATACGTACACCTCCACATACAAAGTCCCTTCGGAAAACGGCTTTCTCTCAGACAAACCGATTCAGGCATTTTCTTCCTGAAAAGGCTTCGCCATCCAGAGCTACCATCTTCGGTAAGGGTTTTTACTGGAAATCACTCAAATTTCGCGAGTATTCCCTCCACTTTATCCACCGTAAGGCGCCCGAAAGTTTCATCGTTAACCATGATAACCGGAGCCAAGCCACAGGCTCCGATACAGGCCACGGGCTCCAGAGTAAACCGCAAATCCTCGGTGGTGCCGTTTTCCTCCACCTTCAGAAGTTCCTTCACTCTTTCAAGGATCTTGAGACTTCCCCGAACGTGGCAGGCGGTACCACGGCAAACTCTGATAATATGGCGTCCCCGGGGTTTTAAGTGGAATTGAGCATAAAAAGTCGCCACTCCGTAAATCTCCGCCAGGGGAACGAGCATCTCCTCGGAGATAGTTTCCATGGCCTCGGAAGGCAAATAACCGAAAGCCTCCTGGGTCGCCTGGAGAACGGGGATAAGCCCGCCCTTTTTCTCCTTCCAGGGTGCCACGATTTCCCTGGTTTTGGAGACGACCTCTTCCTTTACGATAACTGTAGTCATTCTCTCCCTCCTTCAAGACGAAAAACCTTTTTGTTCCTCCACCTATTCGAATTTCTGTGCTTCGGATAGTTTGTTAAAAAAAGCGCATATCAAAAACAAAAAAAGATCTCGCCACATAAAAACTCCCCTCGACCTTCCTGGCAAGAGAGCTTTTTGTGTACAACAGACTTTCTGAAACATTTTGAACATTTTTTTGGATCTTCCCAAGGATACCATCTTTTCCCGGAAAACGACAAGTCCTATAAAGAACTTTTTTTCAAAAAAATTTTCTTCTTATGGACAAAGAGAGGGCCTCCGGAAAATTTTTCCGGAGGCCCTCTCTTTTCTAGCTACACGACAACGTCAAAAAGGAAACGTTAAACCTTATGGCGCTCGAAATAATGGGTATGCAGGAGATGATGCGCCTTCTCGCTCATGGGCTTGCCAAGATACTTTTCGTACAGTTCCACGATATAGGGGTTTTCGTGGGATTTACGGATAGGCTTGTTTTTGTCTTCCCGATAAATCGCCTCGGCACGTTTCCTGATAATTTCCATTTTACCGTGATGATAGGGTTGGCCGCCACCGCCGATGCATCCTCCGGGGCATGCCATGATTTCGATGGCGTGGAAAGGTTCCACTTCCTTATTCCGGATGGAATCCAGAAGCTTCCGGGCGTTCCCCAAACCGTGGGCGATACCGATATGCAGTTTGAGCCCCGCCACTTCCAGCCAGGCCTCCCGGATACCTTCCATGCCGCGAAGTTCGTCAAAATCGATGCGTTCCAGAGGCTTTTCGGTAAGAATTTCCACGGCAGTACGCACCGCCGCTTCGATAACACCGCCGGTGGCTCCAAAGATAACCCCCGCTCCCGTGGAAGCTCCAAGGGGATTATCGAACTCCTCCTCCGGAAGAATTTCGAAGTTTATATTCGCCCGCTTGATGAGATGTGCCAGCTCCCGGGTGGTAATGGAAATATCCACATCGGGATTACCGTTTACGGAAAATTCTTCCCGGGAACATTCATACTTCTTGGCAAGGCAAGGCATAATGGAAACCACCACCATTTTCTCCCGGGGGATGTCCAGCTTTTCCGCAAGATAATTCTTGGCTACGGCTCCGAACATCTGTTGGGGAGATTTTGCCGAAGATGGCACGTCGAGGAGATCTGGATAGTTGTGCTCGAAAAACTTCACCCAGGCGGGACAGCAAGAGGTAAGGATGGGAAGCCGCACGCTGGTGTCGCCGTCGAGATGCCGCTTCAGTCTGTCCAGAAGCTCCGTTCCCTCTTCCATAATGGTGAGATCCGCCGCAAAGTCCGTATCGAAAACCCGGTCGAAACCAAGGCGCCGCAAGGCCGAAGCCATTTTGGCGGTTACGAGAGTTCCCGGCTCGAGACCAAACTCCTCTCCTAAAGCAGCCCGTACCGCCGGAGCGGTCTGGACCACCACGAATTTTTCGGGATCCGCCAAGGCCTGAACCACTTTCCATACGTAATCCCGCTCCGCAAGAGCTCCCACGGGACACACTGCCACGCACTGCCCGCAGAAGGTGCAGACCGACTCCTCCAGAGGCATCTCAAAAGCCGGAGCCACCACGGCCTCAAACCCACGGTTAATCGCCGAAAGGGCCCCCACGGTCTGCACGTCGTTACACATGGTTTCGCAACGGCGGCACATGATGCATTTGTCCATATCCCGGCTGATGGCGGGGGAAATGTCTTTTTTATAGGTGGATTGCTCCGCATCGGGACAGCGAATCTCCCGAAGCTGGAAACGTTCCGCCAAAGCCTGAAGCTCGCAATTTCCGGATTTGGGGCAGGTAAGGCAATCCTTGGGATGATCCGAGATCATGAGTTCCAACACGGTTTTCCGGGCATTGAGCACCCGAGGCGTGTTGGTGCGTACCACCATGCCGTCCACCGCTGGAGTGGCGCAGGAAGGAGCCAGACGGGGGCGCCCTTCCACTTCCACCACGCAAATCCGGCAGGAAGCCGTTTCGTTGTGCATGGGAGTGTTTTCCAGTTCCAGGAAACAGAGCGTGGGAATATCCACACCAACTTTACGGGCCGCATCGAGAATGGTGCTGCCCTTGGGAACCTGGACCTTGTATCCGTCAATGGTGAGAGTAATATTCTCCATTTGTCATACCCTCCACTTACTTCTTGGAAATCGCCGCAAATTTGCAGGCGTCCATACAAGCACCGCACTTGATGCACTTTTCCGCATCAATGACATGTGCTTCCTTAACCTTGCCGGAAATGGCGTCCACGGGACAGACCCGGGCACAGGCGGTACATCCCACGCACTTTTCCGGGTCGATAACGTAACGCACCAAATTTTTACATTTTCCCGCAGGGCAACGATGCTCCACCACATGGGCCACGTATTCATCCCAAAAATGTTCCAACGTGGAAAGTACCGGGTTGGGAGCGGTCATCCCCAAACCGCAGAGAGCGGTATCCTTGATCACCATGCCAAGCTCTTTAAGCCGATCCAAATCATCCATGGTGGCTTTTCCATCGCAAACTTTTCCCAAGAGGGCGGAAAGACGCTTGGTTCCCACTCTACAGGGAGTGCACTTGCCGCAGGATTCCTCCACGGTAAAGTCTAGGTAGAACTTCGCTACTGCGGGCATGCAATCATCCTCGTCGAGAACGATCATCCCTCCGGAGCCCATCATGGATCCCGCCGCAAGAAGAGTGTCGTAATCGATAGGGGTATCCAGGTGTTTCTCCGTAAGACATCCTCCCGAAGGGCCTCCTGTCTGAACGGCTTTGAACTTCTTGCCGTTCCGGATACCACCGCCGATGTCGAAGATGACCTCCCGCAGGGTGATACCCATGGGAACTTCCACCAACCCTACGTTGTTCACCTTTCCCGCGAGAGCGAAGACTTTGGTGCCCTTGGATTTTTCCGTACCGATTTTATTGAACCAGTTCGCTCCCTTGAGGAAAATCACCGGAACGTTTGCCAGGGTTTCCACATTGTTCACGATGGTCGGCTTACCCCAAAATCCAGCTTCCGCAGGGAAAGGAGGCTTTGTCGTAGGTTCTCCCCGTTCTCCCTCCATGGAGTGGATCAGCGCCATCTCCTCGCCACAGACGAAAGCTCCCGCTCCGTAGCGAATATCAATATCGAAGTTAAAGTCGCTTCCCAGAATATTGTCGCCCAGAAGGCCGTATCCCCGGGCATCTTCGATGGCCTTGGTAAGGCGCTGCACCGCCAGGGGATATTCCGCCCGGATATACACTTTGCCTTCCGAAGCTCCGATGGCATATCCCGCAATGGCCATGGCCTCCACCACCGAGTGGGGATCTCCCTCAAGAATGGAGCGGTCCATGAAAGCTCCGGGATCGCCTTCGTCGGCGTTGCAGATAACGTATTTCTGATCCGCCTCATTTTTATATGCGAACTCCCACTTAAGCCCCGTAGGAAATCCGCCGCCTCCGCGTCCCCGGAGCCCCGCAAGCTTCACCTCGTCGATAACCTCTTTAGGGCTCATGCCTTCGAGAATCTGCCCCAGGGCTTGGTATCCATCCCGGGAAATATATTCGTCGATGCTCTCAGGATCGATGAAACCGCAGTTCCTCAAGGCTACCCGAAGCTGTTTCTTATAAAAATCCATGTGCTTGGAATCCGCCACATGTTCCCTCGTCTCGGGGTCCACGTAAAGAAGCCGAGTTACCTGGCGCCCTTTGATGCAATGCTCTTCTACAAGCTCCGGAACATCTTCGGGAGCAACCTTGACGTAAAAAGTGTTATCCGGAGCAATTTTGACAATAGGCCCCTGCTCGCAAAATCCGAAACATCCCGACTCGATAACCCGAACTTCTTCGCCAAGATCTCTCTCCCGAATCTCTTTTCTGAAATTCTCAACGATCTGAGCGCTTTCGGAAGATTTACATCCCGTTCCCGCACAGACCATAACGGTAATTTTTTCAGCCATCAGGCACACTCCTTCCGCATTCTCACGATTAATCGTGAATGGTCTTGTACGCTTCGGGAATCACGCCATCCACAAGATTCCCGCCCATGACGTGTTTATCCAGGATCTCCTCCACCTTCTCCTTGTCCACGTAGCCATAAACTGCGGGAGGCTGGCCAGGGAGGGATACTTCTACGGTAGGTTCCGCATAGCAGTACCCCATGCACCCCGTCTGGGTTACCACCACATTGTCGAGATTACGCTTCTTGGCTCCCTCGATAAAGAAGTTCATGATTTCCCGAGCTCCTGCGGCAATACCACAGGTAGCCATGCTCACTTTGATCTGTACGAGGTTCTCGATATTGCTTCCCTTTTCCCGAAGTTCCGTAGTATCTTTTATCTTGTTCTTCAGAGCCCGAAGCTCTTTGAGGTTCTGTATCTTCGCCATAACCGCACCTCACTCCTCTACTAAATGCTAATCCTTATAGTTGGCAAGAATGCCATCCACCATATCCGGAGTCACCCGACCGTAAACCTTGCCGCTCACGATAACTACCGGAGCAAGGCCGCAAGCTCCCACGCACCGCAGCGTGTCGAGAGAAAATTTTCCGTCCTCCGTAGTCTGCCCCGGCTGAATACCGAGTTTCTTGGAAAATTCCTCCACGATCAGATCGGCTCCCCGAACGTAACAAGCGGTGCCCAAGCATATGGAGATGGGGTACTTTCCCTTGGGGGTCATGGTAAAAAACGAATAGAACGTTACCACTCCATACACCTTCGCCAGAGAGACCCCCATCTTACCCGCAATGAACTCCTGGACCTCCCTAGGAAGAAATCCGAAGATTTCCTGAGCCTTGTGGAGTACCATAATCAGCTCTCCCCGCTTGTCCGGAAGCGAATTAATAAACGCCTCCAGTTTTTCGTAGCCCCCTCCTGTCTCCTTGGAACAACAGGTCTTCATGCCAACGCCTCCTTTATTTGCCTCTGAGAAAAATAAAAAATCACCTTTTGCCGAATAGGCCCCTCTCAATTGCCACTCTTTTCACAAACAAAACATGGAGCATAGGATGCACTTTACGTCCTGAAAATGAGAAGTTGAAAGGTCATGAAGAGTCTTGCATTTCGTACACAAAAGTGTTTTTTCCCCGCTTAGGGAAAATTTCTACCAAAGTTTTCTCTCCTTGTCAAATCTCTCTATTTCTTCAAAGCTCTTTCTTGCAAAAACTTTAAAATTGCAACAAACAAAAGAGGGGGTAGCAAATTTTTCGCCGCTCCCTCTTTCGTTGATTTTTTCCTGCTTCTCTACAAACTATTTTTCGGTTTTTTCGTGGAAAAATTTCTCCGTCTTGCCGCTACATCCTCGACAGACAGAGCCGTGATATGGAGGATACGCTTCGCCGCAGACCGGGCAGATCACAGGAGGGGCCTTGGGGCGAACTTCGAGCAACACCTTATTCACGACAACTTTCCGGTAATCGAAAAGAGCGGCCCCCGCGCGGTTTATTTCGTCAAGAATCTCCGCCAAACTCTGTTCTTTTTTGGGAAGGAGTTTAAAAAACCACTCTTCCACCCGGGGCCAGCTCCGAAGCTTTTCCATGCTCAGAGAGATACGGACACCCTCTCCGCTTTCTTTGTCGTAAAAAACAGCGGCGAATTTTCCGGTATCCACGATTCGCAGCCAATGATTTCCCACGGTGCAAGGAGTGAGAAGCTGCACGGAATCCGCCAGGCATTTTCTCGTTTCACAGATAACATCCATAAGAATGCCCTCCGGAAGAAGTTCCCAGGCCAGGTTGACCATGTGCAGCCCCACCACACCCCCAGGAGCGGCCTTCCCGTGGAAAAGCTCCAATTCGTTCAAAAAAGCTTCGTAAGATCCATAACGCCCGTACCGCATCAGGAGGCTATTTTTTCGATACGTACCGCACAAGCCTTGTAGGAAGGCGTCATGGTATCAGGATCGAAGCTTTCCGGATCACCGTTAAGCAGATGATTGGCATTGGTCTCCCAGAAGTGGAAGGACATCCAGAGCATCCCCCGAGGGATACGCTTGGAAACGTTGGCTTTGATCCTTACTTCACCCCTTCTGGATTTGACGAGAATCATTTCGCCATGGGAGATACCCAGAGCCTCCGCATCGGGGATGGAAATATCCGCACATTCCTCGGGCATCCGCTCGTTCAGCCCTTTGGCCCGCCCCGTCTGGGTTCGGGAGTGGTAGTGCGTCAAACGCCGCCCGGAGCTGAGTACCAAGGGATATTCTTCGTCTGGAAGCTCGCTGCTCGGAGCCCAGTCTATGGCCTGGAAAGCTCCCTTGCCCCGGGTGAAATTGCCATCCTTGTGGAGAATGGGGGTTCCCGGATGATCCTCGGAAGGACAGGGCCACTGAATACCCCCGATAGCATCGAGGCGATGGAACTTGATCCCCTTGAAAGCGGGACACAGTTCGGCTATTTCATTATCCCAAATTTCCCGGCCGCTGTTGGAAGGCCATTCGTATCCGAACCGCTTGGCCACTTCCTTGAAAACCCACCAGTTCGGCTTCGCCTCCCCGGGAGCTCTTTTGACCGTACGTACCCGGCTTACCCGGCGTTCGGTATTTGTAAAGGTTCCTTCGTCCTCGCACCATGCCGCGGAAGGAAGGATGACATCCGCGAAGACCGTGGTTTCGTTGGGGAAAATATCCTGAGCCACCAGAAATTCCGCCGAGTTGAGGCAGTGGGAAATATGACGGATATCCGGCTCGGTGGCAACCAAATTCTCTCCGAAAATCCAAAAAGCCTTGAGTTTCCCCGTGGCAAGTCCCTGAGTCATGTCGGCGATCTTCATTCCAGGAACGGTAGGTAAATCCGGAACACCCCAGAAATCCGCAAACTTACGGCTGACTTCGGGAGAATCCACCTTTTGATAACCGCAGAACATGTTGGGCATGGCTCCCATGTCACAGGCTCCCTGCACGTTGTTCTGACCACGCATGGGATTGACTCCGCCGCCTTTGACTCCCATGTTCCCCAGGAGCATCTGGAGGTTTGCCAGGGACATGACGTTGCGTTTTCCCGTGACGTGCTCCGTGATGCCCAGGGTATAGATGACCATGGCGGGCTTGATGCTTCCCAGCATGCGGGCGATGGAGACGATAGTCTCTTCGGGAACCCCGCTTATTTCGGAAGCCCTGCTGGGGGGATATTCCGCGACTTTTGCCGCCAGGGCATCGAAGTTTTCACATTTTTCCTCCACGAACTTTTTGTCGTAGAGGTTTTCCTTGATCAATACGTGCATAATACCGTTGATAAAAGCGATATCGGACCCTACCCGCAACTGGGCGAAAATATCCGCATAATCCGCCAGCTCCTGACGGCGCGGATCCACCACGATGAGTTTGGTTCCGTTTTTGACCCCGTTTTTCAGGTAGGTCGCCGCCACGGGATGCGCCTCGGTCATGTTGGTGCCGATGCAGAAGAGAAGCTTCGCCTCAGCGAACTCTCCCACGGTATTGGTCATGCCGCCTGCTCCGAAAGTGGACAGTAGCCCCGCTACTGTAGGAGCGTGTCAGACCCGTGCACAGTGATCGATATTGTGGTTCCTGAAAACCATGCGGAAAAGTTTCTGCATGCTGTAGGAATCTTCGTTGATACTGCGGGCGCAGCTTACGCCTCCGACACTATCCGGACCGTGCTTCTGCATCACCTCCTTCAGGCGGGATGTTACGAGATCCAGAGCTTCGTCCCAGGAGGCTTTGCGGAAGGTGTCTTCGGGACTCTTCTTGTCTCCTTTTCTCTCACGAATCAGAGGATGGGTAAGCCGATCCTCGGAATAGATGAAATCGTAGCCAAAACGGCCTTTCACACAGAGTCTTCCCCGGTTGGGCATACCATCCTCGGTAGCGGTAACCCGGGTAATCTGCTCTCCCTTCATGTGCAAGTCGAGCTGACATCCCACGCCGCAGTAGGGGCAGGTGGTACGCACAACTTTCGTTTCCCAGGACCGCCCCTGTCCCCGGGCCTTTTTTTCCACCAGTGCCCCTACGGGACATGCCTGAATGCATTGCCCACAAAAGACGCAATCCGACTCCTCGAGCTTCTTTCCTATGGGAGGATTGATAGTAGTATGAATGCCCCGGTTCTGAAAATCGATGGCATGATAGCCGGACTGCCAATCGCAAGCCCGTACGCAGCGGCCACAGAGAATGCATTTGTTCATATCCCGCACGAAGAAGGGATTGGTATCGTCCAGCTCATGCTCTGTAGCTACATCTCCCCCCTCCCGAAAAGGAGAGGATTCGATGCCAAGCTCGTAGGCGAGATCCTGAAGCTCGCATCTTCCGTTGGATTCACAGGAGAAGCAATCCAGGGGGTGCCGAATGAGGATCATCTCTACTACAGCCTTGCGGGCCGCCAAGGCCCTCGGGCTATGTGTAGAAATAACCATTCCCTCCGCCAGCGGAGTGGTGCAGGAGGGCAAAAGTTTCGGGCTATTCTCCGCCTCCACAAGGCAAACCCGGCAAGCTCCGCTCGATTCCAGGGCAGGATGATAACAAAGCGAGGGTATGTGAATCCCCGCAGCCCGGGCCGCCTCCATAATGGTAGTTCCCGGTTCCGCCGTTACGGTTTGTCCATTGATGACGGCGGTAATCATGTTTTTCGCCATTATTCGATCTCCTTTTTTCGAGTTTTTCTAGCGCGCCGAAAAGGCGCATCTCGGATAACCACAGGAAATGCAATTTCTGCACAAACCACCCCTTCCCCAAAGCCTTACTTCTTCTTCCGTAGGAGGAACCCCTGCAAAAATCCTGTCCAGCACCATGTCGAGAGAAGTGATTTCTTTAAATGCCGCTGCTGCAGGAACTCCCAGCAAAAAAGAATCTCCTCTCGTGGCAAGCATGAGATTGGTTCCAGGAATCGTAGGAACCCGGCGAAAAATCTCTTTATCGCACAAGGAACGTATGGCGGAAGGCGTAACGTCATCCGCATCCACGCTCATTCCGCCGGTACAGAGAACAACTTTCGCTCCCTGGGAAAGCCAGTGCAGGACAGCCTCCCGTATGGAAATTTTTTCATCCGGCACGAGGGAGCTTCCCAGCAAAGTTCCTCCATACTCCGCTATCTTTTTCAAAAGCTTCGGCTGAAAGGCATCATTAACAATCCCCTCGTAAATTTCCCGTCCCGTAGTGACAAGAGCTACCTTAAGAGGAAGCCAGGGGAGAACGGAAATGGAATCCACCGTTTCAGCCCGGGCAACCTGCTCTTCCTTCACCACGAGAGGCCCCACCCGGAAAGCCGCCACCGTCTCTCCCTGGAGTACCCGTACCTTGTTGGGGAGCGTCGCAAGAAGCCATTCGGGATCGGAATTTACGAAGTCCACATGGCTATCGGAGTAAACAAGCAACCCCTTATGAAGAGCTTTCAGAGAGCACTTACCTTCCTCAGGCCCCTGGAGAGACACTCCCTTTCCCCTAAGCCGCTCACCGAGACGCAGCGCTGCCTCATCTTCATGTACCTCATCGGGAGCCATATCTATAAATGAAATGTTGGATTTCCCCATACGCTTGAGCAGGGGAACGTCCTCGGAGCGGATCCTATGGCCCCGGAAGAATCGGGCTCCCTTAAAACCGCTTTCGGGATCGATAAGAGTGAGATCGTGAGCTAGGGTTCTTCCTATGGCATGCTCTACGGGAACAGCTTCAATTTTCATGGGATTACGAACCTTCCTCCTCTTTTTCCTTGTTACAAAATACACAAAGGGGGCACACGTCTAGCAAAGACGAGTACCCCCGTTTATTTCTACGTGGGTTTCCCCAATCCTCCTTGCCAAACACGGGAGGCGCATCCGTTTCCAGATACACCCTAACGGCCGCACTCCATAGGAAAATCCCACAGGCAATGCGGCTCGGAGGTTTCTATTCGTTTTTGTACAACCATACTAGAAATTTTTTCGAGAAAAGAAATACTATGTTTCTCCCAAAATAACCCCGCTGAAAGTAATTATACCCTTTTCTTCCTCCGAGGCCAACAAGAAAATGTTTTTTCAAACCCTCTGTTACAATCTCCGGAAAAACCTCTAGATTCCCAGCACCGCTCCGGCAATGCCGAAATAAAGCAGCAATCCCACCACATCCACCACGGTGGTAATAAAGGGGCCGCACATCACGGCAGGATCCATACGGAACAGCCGGGCAATTACGGGAAGACAAACCCCTGAAAGATTTCCCAGCATTACCACCGCCACGATACCGCAAGCCACGGTAAAAGCCACGCTCCCCCCGGTACCGAGCATGAAAGCGCGTGCCGCTCCGAGAACAGCCAAGGATCCTCCCAGCACAAGGCTCATAAAAAATTCCCGGGAAAAAATCCGGAACATGTGTTTGCTTTCAATCTCTCCCAAAGTCATTCCCCGGATGATGAGCGTGGCGGACTGGGTTCCCGCATTACCTCCGGTACCGATAAGAAGCGGAATGAAATAGGAGAGGGCTACCACCTTTTCGATGGCTCCGGAGTTGTGTTTGAGCACCGTGGAGGTGAGAGCTTCCGTGAGAATGCAGATGAGAAGCCAGGAAAAACGTTTCCTAGCGAGGTCAAAAAAACCCGTCTCCAGATAACTTTCATCGGTAGGCTGGATACCTGCCATCCGTTCGATGTCTTCCGTAGCTTCGTCTTCGAGGATGTCGAGCACGTCATCCCAGGTCACGATTCCCACCAGGCGCTTTTCCATATCCACCACGGGCACCGCCTGGAAATCGTAACGTGAAAGGATCCGCGCCACCTCCTCCTGGTCCGTATCGGTATAAACGTACACGGGATCATCGTTCATAATGTCCCCGATGGCGGCCTTCCTCCCCGCCAATACAAGATCCTCGAGCTCCACCACTCCCATGAGCTTTCTCTGGGAATCCACCACGAAAGAGGTGTAGATGGTTTCCTTGGTTCTCGCCTGGCGGCGGATGCTCTCCAGGGCCTTTCCCGCATTCATGCCCACCTTGAGGTCGATGTACTCCGGAGTCATGACTCTCCCCGCAGTATCTTCCTTGTAATTCAGGAGAGTGAAGGCGAGTTTGCGCTCTTCCGGAGAGAGATAACGCAAAAGCTTTTTCACGGTCTTCGCAGGGAGTTCGTCCAAAAGCTCCGTCCGATCGTCATCGGACATGCTTTCGACAATTTCCGCGACCTCGTGATCCGTAAAGTGCTCCAAAAGCCCTTCACGAGTCTGTCTTTCCATCATTTCGAAAACATCGATGGCGGTATCCTTGGGAAGGAGTCGGAAAAGGAGCACCCTTTCCGGCGGGTCCACTTCGCGCAGAAGATCTGCCGTATCCGGGGCCTCCATGGCGGAAAGAAGTTCCTTGGCCCGCAAAAAATGGCGTGACTGCAACGCTTTGGTTACTTCGGAGAACGAGATTTCCCAGCGTTCCATTGGCATTCACCTCCGTAATACATACCCCGACCTTTCCGGGGCATGGTTACGCAGGCACCCGGAAGCTATCTCGAAAGGACGGGAAGAAAAAGAACTTGTTCAGTTTTCTGGTTTCGTTGAGGGACGGTGCTACTATCGCTTTCCATAAAGGCTCCTCCTCGAAAAACGGCCTTCCCTGAAAACATCCTTCGGGAAGGAAGATATACACACATAGAATCTCTATCAAGCCGAATACGATGATATCACAGATTGCACCCTTTGCTCCATCCGGGCCCGGTCAAAAGGCATCGGAAAAGGGAAATGCGGCGCCACGGGTTTTCCCCGCGCAACCTCCACGTAAGATCGAGTAGGGTGAGGCGGGAGTGATCACTTCTCGCCTCATCCCTCTCACAGAACCGTACGTACGGGCCTCGTATACGGCTCCTGCCTATACCTATTCCTATGGCAACGGAACAGAGATTCCCGTTTCCACTTTGTCCATGCTGAAAAGTCCGAGTTCTTCAAAGTCTTTGTTGGGTAGTGCCATGTGGGCCAGCTGACACGCTGCATTCCTCCATGATCCCATCTTTATGGCCTTGAAGTCCCCTCTGTACCCCTGTTGTCGCAGTACTCTGTGCAGCTTTCCAGCCTTTTTCCATAACGTCATCTGTTTGGCCCTCAGCCTTCGCCGTATCCATTGCATGAGTTCACGGAATCTTCTTTTGCAGTTGGCGATGCGAAAGTAGTTGGCAAATCCCCGGCATAGCGGGTTGAGCTCTTTTATGAGCTGTTCCAGATTTACCGGAGAGTTCCGCCGGGTGATTTTCCGCACTTTTTCCTTGAAAGCCTGAAGTTTTTTCTCCTGTATGGCGGTGTACTGCGAGGTTATGACCACCCCAAGGTATTTCACCCCTTCGCTGACGTGCACGATGTGGGTTTTTTCCTTGTTTACTATGAGTTTCAGGGGGCCTTCAAGGTATGTGCCTGCCTGCTCCATGACGTTTTCTGCTGCTTTTTTGGTTCGGGTGAGGATGAGTATGTCGTCGGCATACCGTACGATGCGGTGTCCTCGGCGTTGCATTTCCTGATCGAAGGCATCCAGGTAGATGTTGGCGAGAAGGGGGCTTATGACGCCTCCTTGAGGACTCCCTACGGTGGTGACCTGCCATTCCCGTTTTTCCATTACGCCGCTTTCCAGAAATTTCCGTACGAGTTTGAGGATGCTTCCGTCGACGATTCTTTTCCGCAGCGCTTGGATGATGAGTTCATGGTCAAGGGTGTCGAAGCATTTCGAGAGATCCATGTCTACTACCCATCGAAGGCCATACTTCCGCAGAAAGAGGGTCGCTTTGGCTATGGCCTGATGGCAGCTTCTGCCTGGGCGGTAGCCGTAGCTTGAGGGGTGAAAGTCCGGGTCGTATATGGGTTGCAGGATGTTTAACAGGGCTTGCTGGACGATGCGGTCACGGACTGCAGGGATTCCGAGCTTCCGGATTCCTCCTCCGGGTTTGGGGATTTCTTGTCGTTTTACCGGTTGGGGCTGGTAGCTTTTGTCCCGCAGTTCTTGAGCCAGGGCAGAGAGGTTGGCCTCCAGGTTTTCTTCGAAGTCTGCGATGGTTTGCCGGTCTATGCCGGCACTTCCTTTCGCTTTCTTTACTCCGAGGTATCCTTGATAGAGGTTTCCTTTTGAGAGCATTCTGTCGTAGAGGCTGTAGTAGATTGTTGCCATCCGGCTTCTCCGGGCTCCTTTCCTGAGGTTCTTCGTCAGGGCTTTCGGTTCTTCTCTCCGTGGGTGCTGTCTCTTATCCCGATGCCGGGCAATGTGCAGTCCTGTGCCGGAGGTACTCCGTTGAGCGGCCGATGGTGGCAGATTCCTTTTCACGGGGTTCCGCTTTTGTCGTGTCCCGTCCCGTCGGACGGCTTGTGCTCAAGCCCTGTCGTTTTTCCCCTTTTCGGGAACGCTTGGTATACGCTTCCTCCCTTCGC
>ERZ795057.75-NODE-75-length-101013-cov-76.075843_pt1 | contig 101013 bp, 91 predicted proteins | sample MGYA00375141_ERZ795057 | MGnify/ENA primary metagenome ERZ795057 (study PRJEB30186, sample SAMN05720163) | activated sludge metagenome | isolation source: Anaerobic digester | place: Hong Kong | collected 2015-01-26 ...
GCCCCGGTTCCGGAAGCGCCCGCGGAAGAGCCTTCGTATGAAGCCCCGGCCGAAGAAGCTGCGGAAGCTCCCTCCTGGGACGCCCCGGTTCCGGAAACACCTGTGGAAGAACCCCGGTACGACATGCCTGCGGAAGAGATCGAATCCACTCCGGAAGATGAAGTTCCTCCGGTCTCTGAACCCCGGGAAGAGCCGTTTTATGAGCAGGGTATTGAGGAAGAACATCCACCTGAAGAATCGGTGGAATCAGAGGAAGACATCCCCTACGGGAGCGATGCCGGCATTCAGCAGGAAGAAGAAGTAGAAGAAACGCCCATTGAAGAAGACGTGACGGAGGTCGAAGCACAGCCGGCCGTTCCGTCCGTTTCGGGACCCATGGATGATGCTGTCATGGAGACCATTGTTCAAAAAGTACTCGAGCGGATGACCCGGGAAGTTGTAGAAGAGATCGTATGGGAAGTTGTTCCTGACCTGGCCGAAACGCTCATTAAAAAACGCATACAAGAGATCGAGGAATCGACCGAGTCCTAGATCTTCTTTCCCGAGGAGTACCATGACAAACCCAGCTGAGCTTTCGACCAGGTTCGACCCTGGTCAGTTTGAAGAACGGTGGTATCGTTTCTGGCTTGAGAATAACTATTTCCATGCAGGAAATCATGATTCACGGTCTGTATTCTCGATCGTGATTCCACCTCCCAACGTGACCGGGAAACTCCATATGGGTCATGCTCTGGTGAACACCCTTCAGGATGTCATGATTCGCTATCGACGAATGCAGGGAAGAAATACCTTATGGCTGCCCGGAACCGATCATGCGGGGATTGCAACCCAGATGGTGGTGGAGCGTGAGTTGATCAAGGCAGGAAAGTCGCGTCACGATCTTGGCAGGGAAGACTTTCTGTCCGTCATGTGGGACTGGAAACAGAAATATAAGGATAATATCAAGAACCAGCTCATGATGCTGGGCTGTTCGTGCGATTGGGAGAGAGAACGGTTCACCCTGGATGAAGGTCTATCCAGAGCTGTACGTCACGTATTTGTCAAGCTCCATCAGGATGGGCTTCTCTACCGGGGCCGGAAAATCGTGAACTGGTGTCCACGGTGTCAGACTGCTCTCAGCGACCTGGAGGTGGAGCATCAGGAAGTAAAGGGAAAACTCTACCATATTGCCTATCCCCTTGAAGAGGGTGCCGCTTCTCTGATTCTGGCAACGACAAGACCGGAGACCTTACTGGGGGACACCGCTGTGGCCGTCCATCCGGATGACGAACGGTACGCCGGTCTCATCGGGCAAAGGGTGAAATTACCCCTGATGAATCGATCCATTCCGATTGTGGGAGATTCCATGGTGGATCGAGAGTTTGGAACCGGAGTGGTGAAGATTACTCCTTCCCACGACCCGAACGACTTTGAGGTTGCCCAGAGACACCATCTTCCAGAGTTGACCGTAATGGATGAGAGAGGTGTGATGAATGAGGAAGCGGGTCCCTATCGTGGACTGGATCGGTTTGAAGCCCGGCGTGCTGTATTGCGGGATCTTTCCTCCCAGGGACTTTTAAAGGGTGAGAAAGACCACCTTCATGCCGTAGGTCACTGTCAACGTTGCCAGACGATGGTGGAACCCTACCTGTCTCCTCAGTGGTACGTTCACATGAAACCGCTGGCTGAACCTGCCATCGATGCAGTGGAACGGGGTGATTTGAACTTTGTTCCGGAGACCTGGGTGAAGACCTATTATGAATGGATGAATAATATTCATGACTGGTGCATCTCCAGGCAGATCTGGTGGGGTCACAGAATCCCTGTTTTTACCTGCGGTCCGTGTGGACATGTCATGGTCAGCGAAACGACCCCGGACTCCTGTGAGGCCTGTGGTTCCCGGGTCCTTACCCAGGATGACGATGTCCTGGACACCTGGTTCTCCTCCGCCCTGTGGCCCTTTTCGACCATGGGCTGGCCGGAGGATACGGAGGACCTTCGGGTGTTTTACCCTACGACCTGTCTGATTACCGGTTTCGATATTCTCTTTTTCTGGGTTGCCCGGATGATCATGATGGGGCTCTACTGCACCGGAAAACTTCCCTTCCGTGAGGTTTATCTGAACGCCCTGGTTCGCGATGCCCGCGGACAGAAGATGAGCAAGACACGGGGGAACGCTCTGGAGCCTGAAACCATGTGCAGGGAGTTTGGTGCCGATGCCGTTCGGTTTACCTTGAATATCCTCGCCAGTCCCGGAAGAGATATCCCTCTGGCCCCGGAGCGGATGGAGGGATACAAAGCCTTTATTACCAAACTCTGGAATGCCGCACGGTTTGTCATGATGAAAGCTCCGGAGCGGAAACGTCTGGACGGAAAACCATCTCCTCTGCCTGCAAAATGGATTCTCTCCCGATTTCAGACTCTCACGAAGGAGGTTACGTCCGCCCTGGATTCCTATCGGTTTGACCAGGCCGCGCATGCGCTCTACCACTTTCTGTGGCACGAGTACTGCGACTGGTTTATCGAGCTGTCCAAGCCGTACCTTCAGGGAGAACTGGGCAGTGAAAAAGAACAATCGGATACGGTGGCCGTCCTCTATGACGTTCTGGATGGAACGCTTCGTCTCCTCCATCCCTTTATGCCCTTTGTTACCGAGGAAATCTGGCAGGCCATTAAAGTCAGCGGAGAGACGATCGTACTGGCACCCTTCCCCGAAGCAGATGAAACCTGCCATGACCCACAGGCTGAAGAGGCCATGAACTGGTTTATCGAGACCATTGCCAGAATTCGATCATTCCGTGCGGCGATGTCGCTTCCGACCGCCACTCCTCTGGATATGGAAGTGTCTTCTTCCGGGCAGGGTATGGTGGATGGCCTCGGGGGCCTTATCTCTCAAATGGCAGGACTGCACAGGCTCACGGTTGTTTCAGAGACTCCATCCGGCCTTACCGACCATGTGGGCGGTGTCGTAATTGGTTTGAAAATTCCGAGGGAGATCCTTACCCGAGAGCTGAAAACCAGACTTGAGAAGGATATCGTATCCATGAGAGGTCAGCTGGAGAGTCTGAATCGACGTCTTTCGGATGAATCCTTCCTTACCAGGGCACCGGCCGAAATTGTGGAAAAACAGCGTCAAAAGGTTCAGGAATTAACGGAGCGTCTGAATCTCATGGTTGAAAACCTTGGAGACGATGCCTGATTCCGTAGGCGTGGCCCTCTGGGACACTCTACCCTCCACGCAGGATGCCGCCATGTCTGTGGCGGAAAAATTGATCGACAGGGGAGCGCCCGTTTCGCCCTTGCTGATTGCCGCACACCGTCAGACCGGCGGAAGAGGACAGGATACCCGGACATGGTACTCACCGCAGGGCGGCTACTATGGCTCGGTTCTTCTCCCTGTGCAGCCGGAGAACCTGTCGGCTCTGCCTCTCAAGGTGGGACTGACCCTGACCCGGTTTCTTCAATCACTGCATCCCCTTGATTTATCACTGCGCTGGCCGAATGATCTCCTCCTTGCGGGAAAGAAAGTTGCCGGAATCCTTATCAATGTCAGAGGTGAAATTGCGGTTGTCGGATTGGGAGTGAATCTCTTTATTGCACAATCCGATCTGAATTCCGAAAAATTGCAGGACGCGGCTAATCTTTCTGACAGGGCATCACTCTTTGCCGATTTTTCATTCTTCCACAGCGCTGTGATTCACACCCTGATCCCACGGCTTCAAACGGCCATGGCCCAAACCTTTCCCAGGGAGGAGTGGGAATCCATGTCAGCCTTCCGCCCGGGGGCTCGACTTTCATGGCTTTCCCAGGGTGTGCGTCAGGAGGGCATCTACCGGGGCATCAGTGAGCAGGGGTATCTCTGTGTCACCCGGGAAGGCGTGGATCTTCAAATCGTCAGTGCCTCATTGGTGAGGGAGGAATCTTCATGACCCGATCAAATTGTTTGCTTGCCGTTGATGCAGGAAATACAAACGTTGTGTTTGGTCTCTTTCAGGGTGATGATCTCCTGAAAACGTGGAGGATGGCAACGCTGATTGCACGCACCTCGGATGAATATACTGCCTTTCTTCACGGCTGTATGGAACGCCTGGGCATTGATTCGAATCAGATTTTCAACATCATGGTGGCCAGTGTGGTTCCTCCCCTCGATCTACCCCTTACCCAGGCCTTCAAGGAATGGATCCAAGTTCACCCGGATTTTGTCCGACCGGGACTGAAAACCGGTCTCCCCATTCATTATGATCCTCCCCAGGATGTGGGAGCGGATCGGATTGTGAACGCGGTTGCCGCAAAGGAACTCTACGGATCTCCCGCTGTCGTTGTGGATTTTGGAACAGCCACAACCTTCGATGTGATTTCCTCAGCCGGGGCCTATGAAGGAGGGATGATCTGTCCCGGGGTTCAGCTTTCGGTAGAAATACTCCACTCCCGTGCCGCCAGGCTTCCCCGGGTTGATATTCGCAAACCGGAGAATCTGGTGGGGAAATCGACCCAGGAGAGCATCCGATCGGGAATCTTTTTTGGTTATCTTTCCATGGTGGACGGAATATTGAAACGACTGGTGGCTCAGCTGAGTTCGTCAACAAAGATTATTGCGACCGGAGGCTATGCTTCCCTGATCGGCTCCGAGTCTGAATATATTCAGCACGTTGACCCCGACCTGACTCTCTATGGGTTGAAAATTCTTCATGAGCGAAATCGATAAGGGATTTGGCCCCTACCTTCGGGCCATCGAACATACCTTTATCCGTCTGCGAGGCACTCCGTTTCTTCTCAGTCCTGCTGATGTTCACCTCGCCCTGGAGTGGTACGCTCAAAGGATCCCCGTGGAAGAGGTTCTCCACGCTCTGGAAGAGGTCATGGAATCTCACGGTCAGCGGAATTCTTCGGATAAGGTAGGATCCCTCTCGTACTGTCGATGGCACGTCGCCCGCCGACATATGGACTCCATGGACCGCATGAGAGGATCTTCACCGTCCGGATCCGATCCCGCCGGGTCCCTGTCACCCATTCAAAGAATCGGTCTTCAGTGGAGGGAGAGTGCGGAATCCATGGACACGGAAGATCCCATCCGACAGTGCGTGGAAACCTTTGCCCGGAAGGTAGATCGAGAACTGGAACGGGGCGCGGACCCTGAATCGATCGGAAAGAAGATTCCAGGCTGGCGAAGGCACCTCTTTTCCTGCATCTGTGAAAGGATGCCTGCTGAGGAGAGAAAAGAAGTCGAACGGCAGGTTCAACATAGGATGGATGAAGTATCCTCGACGCTTCTCCCCGGTACGGAAGCGACGATGCGCGATCTATTACTCCGAGAGGAACTGCAGAAACGATTTCACCTTCCCCGTCTCTTCGCCTGAACCGACAGACGTACGCAGGAGGACTCTGTGTTGGTCTACTTGTCTTCCGATATCTGGTGCATCATCCCTGGAATATTCCCTTTCTCTGTCTTCTTCTGATCACGCTTCTCCTCCTCTTATTAAAAAGGAAACCGTTTCTTCTTGTCTGTGTCACGCTCTGTCTCTGGAGTCAGGCATTCCTGAATCAGGGACACCTGTCCGATGGGATCTTTCGAGGGAATATTGTCTTAAAAGGCTTGTGGTGGAAGGGAGAATACGACTGGCGTATCCACGCACAAACCTCGACAGGACATCCGCTGATCCTGTCTCTACGTACTTCGGAGGACCCCTCGAGCCTGTGGGGGGCGGGGGCACGTCTGCGGGTGACGGGTGAGGTCGACACTCCACCGCCTCCATCCTTTGTCCGATGGCCCTCGACTCCCCCTCACTATCTGAGAGTGAAAAGCCGGCGTTTGATTCAGGACGAAGGCCATGTGTGGTGGCACCCGCTTGCCGCACCGCTGCGATGGAATGATTGGCTTTCCCGAAATCTTCGAAGATATGAATCCTTCTATCCGGAAGCGTGCGGACTGGTTCAGGCGCTTGCTCTGGGGCGGATCTGGGAGATGGAGGAAGCTTCGATCCGCATTTTTCGACGGTCCGGGCTGATGCATCTTCTTGCCATCTCCGGTTTCCATGTAGGCCTTCTCGCCGGGATTCTGATTCTGTTAGCCCTGCCCTTTCGGCCTCCTCCCCGAATTGCGGCAATGGGAACCATTGTGCTCTTTTTCGGGTACATCATCTTTACCGGGTTTCGACCCTCCGTAACCCGGGCGGGTTTGATGGTGATTCTCTATGCGGGATCCATTCTTTTTCGCAGGCCGTTGTCACTTCCCGGAGCCCTGGCAGGTTCCCTGATATTCTCCGCGGTGTTGTTTCCCGAAACCGTTCTTCTTCCAGGGTTTGTCTTTACCTATGTCGCAACGGGGTTCATCTTCCTTCTATGGCAGGGAGGGCCGGTCATCGTAGAGTCTCTCCGAACGGCCTTCTGCCTGCCCATCTGTCTCATGCCCCTTCAGGGTTATTACTTTACATCGATCACCCTTCTCTCCGGTCTCCTGACACCCTTCCTGGGCCTGGCTCTCTATCTCCTTCTGCCGCTGTCGCTTCTCGCCTCGCTGACCCCGGGTCTTATTCTTCCCATTCTTCAGGTTCCTGCTGTCTGGATGCATAAAATTCTGGATAACGCCGCCTCATCTTTTCTGGGAGGATATCGGATCCCCGCTCCTTCGATCCCGATTACCCTCCTTGCCATGGGAGGGATACTCCTTCTTCTTGTTCTCCGGAGAGACAGGCCTTTTCGACCCTTGGCCATAGCTGCGCTCTGGCTGATCCTTACGGGAATTCCCGTCAGTCCGAAACCCTTTGTTCTTGGTGTCGATGTTGGGGAAGGGCTTGCCATGGCTTTTTCAGACTGTGGAGAGGCCATGTTAATTGATACGGGACGTGGGCCGGTCAATCACTCCCTTCTCCCCGTTCTTCTCGAGCATGGAATTGCCGGATTGAACGTCCTGGTATTAACTCATCCCGATGTGGATCACACCGGTGCTGTTGAAGGACTCCTCCATGAAATTCCCGTGGGGTCCATCTTTCTCTCCGCAAGCCGGGATCCTGGCTGGTCTGATATCCGATCCCTTGCACTTCAGCATCAGATTCCTCTGCGGTATCTGTCCCGGGGCGACCGATTTTCATTGGGATCCTGGGAAGTGGAAGCCCTCTGGCCTCCAGGATTGGATCCAGCCCTAGTGGGAAATGAGGGAAGTCTCGTTCTTCGAGTCGCGGGATCCTTAAGCGTTCTGGTAGCCGCAGATCTTCCCGCAGATCTTGAACCCTGCATCCTTCCCGGCCTGCCCCGGACGGAACTGCTCCAGGTGGGTCACCATGGGAGCAAGACTTCCACATCCCTGGAGTGGTTAGAAGCCATCGATCCCGGAATCGCATACATTCCCGTCGGCCGGAGGAATCCATTTTCCCATCCGAATCAAAACGTTCTTTCGAGGCTCCGGCAGAGGGGAGCCCTGATCCTGCGGTCAGACTGGCATGGGACGGTTTACGTCAGCAGATCGTCGATTTTGACGATTTCTTCGAGCCGGGCCTTTCGCTCACTGACATCGTGGTAGAGAGCCTCTTTCCTTTCCGGGGTAAGATGTTGCGTCACTTCAAATAGCAGATAAGAGAGGAATGTGTTTAACGCGTCATCAAGAATGATCTTCCTCTCTTCGAAGGGAAGGTCCGCTATGTTGGAGAGAATCGTACCGACATCAAAAGATCCGCTATCATCAAAGGTGATGTCTTCAAAGACTTCAGAAGAGGAACGCTGGTTTTCCTGAACTTCCCGGAATATCGTCTGAGTCCGCTCGAGTCCAACCGTCTCTTTCAGATCCTGAAAGATACTTTCGTAAAGATCTGCATATCCGGAAATGATTTCCATCAGAACTTCGCGGTCCTCGGTTTCCGCTGCTTCTTCCTTGGCCGGCTCATGGAGAAGGATCGCCTGAGCTGTAATAAGGGTGAGCAGAACCCGGCATGCATCAAATTCACTCAATCCGCTGATGCGGATCACATCCTGGACGGATATATTGTCTTTAAGCTGGGTCAGAATTTTCTGCTCCACAGGGGAAAGCTCGAGTTCGTTCAGGATCTCCTGAGGAACTTCCATGCGTGAAATAAGAAGATTTTTATTAGGGATCTTTTCTTTTATTCGAGCCCATTCATCCAGCCGCCGGATTCCCTCCATGATAAGAGAGGTGGTCGATGTCCCGATTACGATGGACTGTTTGACCATGGAGTCGGGCATCTCATAGAAAAGGAAGGTACCGGAGTTCCAGGAAAAGGTCGAGTAAATGATATCCAGAACCTGATGCTTCACGCCCCACCAGAGATCCTTGGGGGTTAGATACCCCATTTTCACAAGAAGCTTGCCGTGTTTAAGGCCCGGTTTGAGTGCCCTGGCGGACTCATCATATTGATCCTGAGAGATCTTTCCATTCCGAAGAAGAAAGAGACCGAGAGAATCTTCACGATCAGTTGATTGCGCAAATACGACTTCTCCCCGTTTGAGATAAAACGTAATTTCCACGTCATCCCTGTGAAGCTCCAGACGGCCCGTCTTCTTTATCATGGAGACAAAGGTCAATACGTCGGGCAGAAGAATTGCGTCCAGACTGCCCTCAAGGATCAGATAGTCCTTCACACAGATATTATAAACGCATTCCGGTCTCTTCCCAAACGTTACTATGGATACCTCTGGTAGGATGGACAGCAGACTCAAATGCAGGAGGTCCTTCCATGAAAGTCAGGATTACGGAGAAACAGCCCAATTCCCGGATGTGTTATGTCTGTGGTTTACGCAATCCCCACGGACTGAAAGCAAGATTTTATGAAATGGAGACCGGAGAACTCCTGGCAATCTTTTCTCCCGGAGAAGAGCATCAGGGGTACCCGGGCAGGCTCCATGGCGGAATTGCCGCGGCACTTCTGGATGAGGCCATTGGACGGGCGATTATGGTGAAGCACGGGGAGGAGATATGGGGTGTGACTCTGGAATTTTCCATTAAATATCGACATCCTGTTCCTCTGGACAGAGAGATTCGTCTTGTAGCAAGAGTCACGGAAGAAGAACGCCGCATCTTCCGGGGGACGGGGGAAATTCTTCTTTCCGATGGAACCTCTGCCGTTGAGGGCCTGGGAACCTATCTCCGGGTCCCTCTGGAACGTCTCGGATCAATGGACAGGGAAACTCTTGAATGGAAGGTGGTATCGGAAGTCACCGATCCAGATGATTTTGAACGGTGATCCGGACGGCCGCGTGAAATAAATCAGCCCTTTAACTGTGACTTAATATAAGGAATAATTCCGCCTGCCTCAAGAATGACCTGAATCTCAGGAGGATAAGGCGGAAAGGTGAAGGTTTGATTCGCCGTCTCCACAACACCCCTTGCCAGATCCACGGACACCCGGTCTCCCGGCCGAATCGCATCGACGGCTTCCGGCAGAATCAGGGCGGGAAGACCCTGGTTGATACAGTTGCGATAATAGATCCGAGCGAAGGATCGCGCAATAATTGCTGAAATACCGGATGCCTTCAAACAAACGACAGCCTGTTCCCTTGATGATCCGCATCCAAAATTGGTGCCCGCTACAATTACATCACCGGGCTTTACCCGGGTGACAAATTCGGGGTCGAGATCTTCCAGGGCATGCTTGGCCATCTCTTCAGGACTGTTCACTGTATAGGTATATTTACCGGCAAAGATAACGTCGGTATTGACGTCGTTTCCGTAGCAGAACGCTGTTCCCTCAGATTTCATCGTCGATGACTCCCTTGATTGCTGTGATCGCGGCGGTTCTGGGGCTCGCAAGGTAGATATCTGCTGTGTTGCACCCCATCCGTCCCTTGAAATTTCTGTTGGCAGTGGAAAGGCAGACTTCCCCGGGTGCAAGGGCTCCCTCATGGGCTCCGAGGCACGGGCCGCATCCCGGGTTCATGATGACACCACCGGCTTCCAGAATGGTATCCAGGTAGCCGAGCTTCATGGCCTCCCGATAGACGCTGGAGCTTGCGGGAAAGACGAGGAGCCGGATTTGAGGATGGATTTTGCGATCTTTGAGGATGGAGCAGGCTTCAGCGATATCGTAGAGACGTCCATTGGTGCAGGTCCCGATCAGAACCTGGTGAACCTGTATACCTCGAACCTCTGAGACGGCGCAGACATTATCCACCGTGTGGGGTCGGGCAGTTCTCGGCGTCAGGGAGGAAAGATCAATTGTTAATTCTCCGGCTACGGGGGCATCCGGGTCCGAATAGACCGGGGTTGAGCCGTTGGAGGAACGGTCTTTCAACCATAAAAAGGTTTTTTCATCCGGAGGAACATAGCCGATTTTAGCGCCCATCTCCGCGGCCAGGTTTGTGAGGACCATGCGTTCATCCACAGACATGGCAGAGGCGCCTGGACCCGTAAATTCAACCGCCTGGTAGAGAGCCCCGTCGGCACCGATTCGCCCGATAATTTCCAGGGCCACATCCTTGGCGCTGACTGTCGGGGGTCGTTCTCCTTCGAGATTAATACGGAAGGTTTCGGGGCATCGCAGCCACATTTCCCCGGTCGCCCAGATGGCGGCGGCTTCGCTTCGCCCGATCCCGGCGGAAAAGCAGCCCACCGCTCCATATGTGGTCGTATGGGAGTCGGAACCCAGGATCAATCCGCCCGGCCGGGCAAAGCCTTCCTCCATGAGAACCTGATGGCATACTCCGCGCTGTATGTCATAGAAGTGTTGCAACCCCTGCCTGCGGACAAAATCGCGGATCGTTTTGTGGTTTTCCGCGTACGCTTCGGTGGCGGCTGGAACACAGTGGTCCAGAACGATGACGGGCTGGCCGGGATTAAAGACACGTTCCACGCCGATTTTCGCAAAGGTTTTGGAAATGGCGGACGAGTTGTCGTGGGAAAGTACATGGTCGGGCCGGACAGTGACAATCTCTCCGACCTCAACCGACTCCTTACCGCTGTATGCGGCAAGGATCTTCTGGGAAAAGGAACGTCCCATGAATCACCTCAATGGAAAGTTTCGAAATTGGTGAAATCTGCGTGGTGAAGGATGACAGCTTCAGGGGTCCGCTTAAACCCTTCTCCTTCTTTGGCGTGCACGGCAATGATGTGCTGGACTTCTTCCGGGAGACCATGGTGAAAAGCCAGGGCTGTCCCGGACATCGGGTGGCGTAAAAGCTTACCGTTTCGGCTCTTTACCACCTTTCCGTCCTTACGCGCGTACTCCAGGAGCTTGCCGACATCATGCAGCAGGGCCCCGGACACCAGAATGTCCCGGTTAAGAGGAATACGATCTCCGTAAATTTTTTTCATGGCGTCAAAGGCACCGAGACTGACAAGCACGTTGCCGCGCACATGCTCTGCCATCGAGGCAGGGCAGGGATCCAGGAGAAGGGTGAAGGGCATGGTCCTGAGATCGTCGGGTACCCAGCCTCCGCGTTGCAGGGCGTCTTCGAAACAGGCCAGGGTCCGTTCCCTCAGGTCGGGATCCTGAATCTCTAAAAACTCGGGAATCAGCTGAAGTAGTTGGTCACGCATATCGGCGAATGTTACACCGTTCACAAAGTTGCGTCAACAGGAAAACATACGCTGAGGCGCACATGAAGATACGTTAGAGCGGAGATTTGATCCCCCTCTTGACAATCGTTGACCTTTGTCGTAGGATTACGGCATGAAGGGGATTCCCTAATCCCGTGCCACTAAATCCGATGGAGGGTTCCATGCGTAAAAGGTGTAACATTTGGGCTGCACTCTTAGCCGTTGTTCTGTGCTTCAGCACTGCAACCTTCGCTCAGGTCGTGAAAGAGGGAACCGGTTCTCTCGATTCCAATGCGTTTCGGGATGACAGTCTCATGGTGAAGAGCTATCCGGTATCCTTCGCGCAGGTCAAGGACCAGCTTCCCAATCTTGCGGATTGGAAAGCCTTCACCCTGAACCATGGTCCGTCATGGGATGTCTACATCGATCTCTACTCCGGCCTTCCGGCCAACGTGATGGGGATCGGGATTGACTGGGTTCCCGATGGAATGGCCTTACCCATGGAAAAGCTGGATACGATTGGAAAAGAATTCATTTCGACCTATCGAAACATCTTCCAGGCCATCGATCCATCCTACCTCCAGATTAATCCGTCACGTTCAGGTTATTTTGGAGACGACAACTACCTAACCTTCATCGATTTTGATGTGGTCTACCAGGGGGTTCCCATTAAGGACGCCCACATCGTCTTTCGATGCAACCACGGACGCATGGTCCAGTTCGGCACCGAAGGAGTACTCCCTGAGAATTTCACTAAGCTCGACCCTTATCCCGCCCTCTCGGCGGAACAGGCACAATTCGTAGCCTTTGATTATGCCGGGGGTTTCGATCCCAAGACCGATACCCTTATCGAACCGGGCAACCTCTTCTTTATGCCCCGGATACTCGAACAGATCCCCAGCAAGCTGGGAGACCATATCGACTATCCCCTTGTCTGGGAAGTCAGCTTCAAGCGGGCCGGTGAGAAGGGAACATGGACGGCCCATGTGGACGCCCACTCCGGTCAGGTCCTTGAATTCTACGATTCGAACGCCTACGGATCCGTCAAGGGCGGCGTCTATGAGGTCAGCCAGTCGGAATCATCCGAGACCCTTCGTCCCATGCCCTTCGCGGATGTTCAGTCCGGTGTCTATGCCGATTCCTCCGGAAAGTATTCCATTGCGAGCGGAAGCATCCGGACTTATCTCCAGGGCAAGTACGTCAAGATCAGCGACAATTGCGGCTCCATCAACCTGACCGGGACGGCTCCCAACGATCTGAATCTGGGCACCTCCGGGGGAACGGACTGCACCACTCCGGGCGTCGGCGGATCCGGGAATACCCATGCCAGCCGTTCCTGCTACTACCATGTGAGCCGCGTTAATGAAAAGGCTCGCAGTTTTTTAAGCCGGACCTGGCTCAACGGTCAGGTTACGGCCAACATGAACATCAATGACCAATGCAACGCCTACTGGGATGGGTCGGCGATCAACTTCTTCCGTTCTGGCGGCGGATGCGGAAACACGGGAGAGATCGCGGCGATCTTCCTCCACGAATGGGGCCATGGCCTTGATTCCAATGACGGATCCGTTTCAGGTGATTATGGCACCGGAGAAACATACGGTGACACCATGGCATTCCTGCAGACTCACGACTCCTGCGTCGGACCTGGATTCCTCACGTCGAACTGTTCCGGGTACGGAGATTCCTGTACATCCTGCACGGGCGTCCGCGACGTGGACTACAATGCCCATTCGTCCCATTCTCCGCACACAATCGGTTCCTTTGTAAAGAACAGCTGTCCGACAGACTATTCCTATAAGGGGCCGTGCGGGAAGGAAGGCCATTGCGAATCCTATCCTCTTTCTGAAGCCATGTGGGACATTGCCAACCGTGACCTTGGTTTCGATATCGCCACGAACTGGTACATCCTCGACCGTCTCTACTTTCTTACCCGGCCAACATCGGGTTCAGGCTATACCTGCTCCAACTATGTGGCCTCAGGCTGCGGTTCCTCCAACTGGCACACCACCTTTCTGGTCGCCGATGATAATGATGGAAACCTGAGCAACGGTACCCCCCACTCCAAGGATATCTACGATGCCTTCAACCGGCATGGCGTGGCCTGTTCTTCCTATAATTACAATAATTCCCCCTGCTCCACCACACCGACAAAACCCTCCATTTCCGCCACGGCCGGGGACAATTCAGTATCGCTTTCCTTTTCCTCTTCCGGAGCTTCCTCCTATTACATCCTTCGGAACGACTTCGGCTGCGACAAGGGATACATCAAGGTTGGATCCACCACATCCACAACCTACACGGACACAACCGTAGCCAACGGGTTCACTTATTATTACCGGATCCTTGCCGTCGGTTCGAACGCTTCCTGCTTTTCGGAACTGTCCGACTGCAAGACTGTGACCCCCCAGAGCGGCGGCGGCGGAACAACCTACTCCATCTCCGGCACGATCAGTGCCAGCGGATCGGGCATCTCCGGTGTCGCCGTGGCCTACTCCGGCCCCTCCTCCGGCTCCGTCAGCACGGCCACCGATGGAACCTATACGATTTCCGGCCTTGCCAACGGTACCTACACCCTGACGCCCACCAAGTCCGGTTATACCTTCACGCCATCTTCCCTGCAGGTTGTGATCAGCGGGGCGAACAAGACCGGCCAGAACTTCACCGGTGCGACCCAGCAAACGGAAACAGAACTGCAGTCCGGCGTGGGTCTTGCCTCCAGCGTCGCCTACCAGTCCTGGATCTACTTCTACGTCACCGTTCCTTCCGGAGCCACCAACCTGGAAATCAAGACGACGAATGCTTCTGCGGACGTCGATCTCTACACACGCCAGGGCTCCAAGCCTACTTCTTCTACCTACACCTGCCGTCCCTATTCCTCTTCCGGGAATGAGACCTGCACGCAGGCCAACCCGACCGCGGGCACCTGGTGGGCCGGTGTGTACGGATACGCCGCGGGTTCCTTCACGATTACGGCAACCGTGACTACTCCTTCCGAAACCTATTCCATCTCCGGTACCGTTTCCGGTGCCATCACATCCGGTGTGACGATGACCCTGACCGGCGCGGCCTCGGCTACAACGACAACCGCTTCCGGCGGAACCTACACCTTCTCGTCCCTCTCTAACGGGACCTACACGGTGACACCTTCCGCTTCCGGGTACACCTTCACGCCCTCGTCCCTGTCGGTGACGATTAATGGCGCCAACCAGACAGGTAAGAACTTTACCTCGGTTTCTTCCGGTGGCGGCGGAGACCCCGTCCTGCAGAATGGAGTGGGTTACAACGATACGATGACCGCCAGTACGCGGCAGGCCGGATGGAACTACTACACCTTCACGACCGCATCCGGTGATTCCAGCCTGGGCGTCGTGCTCTCCAACCTCACCAAGGACCTTGATCTCTACGTCAAGCAGGGGGCCAAGCCGACATCATCGTCTTATGACTGTCGTCCCTATACCAGCGGAACGACGAGCGAGACCTGTAATTTTGCTTCCCCGACCGCGGGAACCTGGTACGTTGGCGTCAACAACTGGGATACCGGCACGTCGATGCCCTTCCGGGTCACGGCGACCTGGACGACTTCGGGTGGAGGAGATACAACCGCGCCCACCACATCCATAACCTCCTCCCAGTGTGGCACGACCATTACAACCTCAAGTACGACCTTCACCTGGACCGGTTCGGACAACGTGACACCTACGGGAAGCCTGGTTTACAGCTATCGAATCGATTCCGGATCTTGGTCCTCCTTCGGGAGCGCGACGTCCAAGAGCTACACCGGACTGAGCAACGCCTCCCATACCTTTGAAGTCAAGGCCAGAGATGCTGCCGGAAACGAGGACGCAACACCGGCAACCTGCACGGTGACCGTGAATGTTCCCCAGACGACCTACTCGATCTCCGGTACGGTGAGCGGGGCTGTGGCCAGCGGGGTCACGATCACCCTCAGCGGAGCCGCCTCCAATACCACCACGACGGACACCAGTGGAAATTACTCCTTCAGTGGTCTTTCCAACGGTTCCTATACCGTGACGCCGTCCCGCTCCGGTTATACCTTCTCCCCAACCTCACGAAGTGTAACCATCAGCGGTGCCAACCAGACGGGTCAGAACTTCACTTCCTCCGTTGTGTCCGGAGATACGCAACTGACCAGCGGTGTGGCAGTCGGCGGATCGGTTTCCCAGGGTGCGTACAAGTACTACTACATCACCGTCCCCAGCGGAGCCACGAGCCTCACCGTCGATCTGACCGGCCTCTCCGCCGATGTGGATCTCTACACGAAGTTCAACGCAAAACCCACAACGTCTTCTTATGATGGACGTTCCTGGAACGGCGGCACGACTTCGGAACAGATTGTCCAAACCTCTCCGACGGCGGGTACGTGGTGGATCGGTGTCTACGGCTACGCCGCAGGTTCTTACACCGTGAAGGCAACGGTCGTCGAGGGTGGAGGCGGAGGCGGATCGTGCAGCGATCTCACAGCCTCCTTCAATAGTTCCCTTGGTGCTCCGGCCTGCACGACGGCGGGTGCTTCCTGTAACGCTCCTGCGACTCTCCTGCAATGTGCCGGGAACGATGAACCGGGAGACCAGAACAACACCCTCGGTACCTGCACAGACGGTACGTCGGGATCCTGCCATAGCGACGAATCGGTCGAATCCATCAAGGTCGCCACGACGGGCGGTGGATGCCTCACGACCGGCCAGGAAGTAAGAGTCGACTTCTCCGTATACTGTTACTCCAATGCCGACTATGTGAAGCTTTATTACGCAACCAGCGCCTCCAGCCCCACCTGGACTCTCCTGGCTGGAACGCAGTGCGACGGTGCCGGCGCCAAGGATTATTACTACAACTTTAATCTTTCAGGCACGGCGGGATCCACCCAGGCCCTCCGCGTCCAGATCGTCTATAACGCCGATCCGGGTACCAATGCCTGCTATTCCGGAAATTACAACGACCGCGACGATCTTGTCTTCGCCACGAGCGGATCGACACTGACCGATCTTCCCCGAAAAGATCTGGGTGACAGGGCTTTTGACTTTAAGAAAAATTAACCGACCGTTTACGATTCTGGGCTGTCTTCTTCTCTTCCCCGCTCTTCTATGGGCGGGGAAGAGTTCTGTCATTCCCCGAAGGCCCTCCGACGAAGCAGTACAAAAGATGTTTCACAGGAATCTCCAGAATCGTGTCACCATCCTCTCCACACCGACACCCATGACGGCCTGTTCCGCGACCGTCACATTGACGCCGGGAGTTCCCTATCACGGAGACACTTCCTCCGCGTTGAATACCTTTCAGGAAAAGGACTACCCCGATCCGGTATGGATCGACCAGGGTTGGGGAGAATACGGACCAGACGTTGTCCACCAGGTTACGGTGGCCGGTGGATGCGATCTTCGGATCCACGTCGAACCGGATCCCGTTCTGAATCCGGACCTGGATGTCTTTCTTCTGGATACCGGAACCTGCGATACGGGTAACATGATCCTGGCGGGGGAAGATACGATTATCTATCCTGGATGCCCCGCGGGCACCTATTACATCATTGTGGACGGGAAGTATGCGGACAGCATGGGATCCTACACCCTGACCGCCGCCTGCTCAACAGGACTCCTTCTGGTCGATGATGATGGTTCCTCCGACACGACCCAGTGCTTTCCCAGCCTTCCCTGTGACGATGTGGGACCACTGTATGAAACGGCTCTCACCAATGCCGGCATTTCCTATACGACCTGGGACACAACCCTCTATGGTCCACCGGACTCTGCCACGCTGAACAACAGTGCGGACGTAGTGTGGGTTACGGGTGAATCCTATGGAGATTCCCCTACGAATACGAACGAGCGGATTCGAAATGCCGGGTTTGAAAACGGGTACGACGCCGCATCGGTATGGTTATGGCAGCAAAGCCTGGGTACTTCCGATGTCATCTACAGTAATGCAACGTATGCTCACACGGGAAGCTGGTATGCCTACTTTGGGGGATTGACGAACTATTCCGATAACCTGTACCAGGACGTCTATATCCCAGCCGATGCAACAACGGCCAATCTGACATTCTGGCTGTGGATTGCAACCACGGAAACCTCTCCGTGGCAGTATGACTCCCTGACCTTGAAAATCCAGGATACCCAGGGAAATGATCTTGAGACCCTGGCGACTTACTACGATGAAGATTACACGTCAGGATATGTGAGCCACCCAACGGCCGGGGAATCATTCTCCCTTCTGGGATATGCAGGGCAGACGATTCGAATCTACTTTGAGTCGGACAACGATGGGTCCTATAACACACGATTCAGAGTCGATGATATAAGTTTAAAAACGTATGGAAGAGTTCCTGAAGTTCTGAGCGTGGAAGAACAGTCACGGATCAGGACTTTCCTGGATCTGGGCGGACATATGCTCCTGACCGGCCAGGATATCCTCTGGGACGTGACACAGGCTGAAAGTGTTGGTGAGCACCTCCGTCTTCCCGACGGATCGCTCATGAATGACTATTTCCAGGTCTCGGAAGTCTATAACGACGTGTGGACTTCATCCCCGTCCCCCCTGCGCATATGGGGGATTCCGGGCAGTCCCATCAGTGACGAATTCGGTTGTGACGCTGCCGTCTATTATTTCGATATCGACAACACGCCATTTACATACAAAGCCGACGCCCTGATTACCCGGTACGGTGATCCTGTCTACTATACGGCGCAGGCGCCCTCCGATCCGGATGCCACCCGGAAAGCGGTGGGATTACGGTATGAGAGTCCCCTGATCATGATCGACTCCATCGGTCTTGTGGGCCTGGATGACTACAAAGCGCTCTTTCTGGCCTTTAACCCCGAATCGGATGCCACGGCCTCCAGACTCCAGACTCTGGTGGCGAATACAAAGGCCTGGTTTGACCGATCGGATGAGACCCTCTGTGACATTCCTTACGACTCTTCTGCGGTCTTTGATGATTCCGTAAGCGGTGACGGGAATGGGATTCCCGATCCCGGTGAGACCTTTGACGTGATTCTTACCGTATACAATGACGATACCGTCGCCCAGACCTTTTATGTCTATTATGGACTCAGGGATCCTTACCTTACGGTTAATTCCGATCGTTGGGTCTGTCTGGGGTCGATCGCTGCGAGTGGTTCTGCGGATGCCACTTTTTCTATGACGTTAAGCGGTTCCGCTCCAACCGGGTACCGTCTCTCCTTTGAATTTAACCTCGCCGTGGGATCCACGGCGGAGTTCTGCTGGTTGGATGCCTACGGATCCTTTGCCGGATTCGCGGATTTTATGCTTGTCAAGGACGAGGGTGAAGCGCCCAACACCACGGGCGTGGACGTCTATACGTCTCTCCTGGACAGCCTGGGCTTCACCTATGCGCTCTGGGATACCTCCATGTTTGCCGCACCCACCTACGCATCCTATGGCCTTCCCAATGACTGGATGGCCTTCTATCCTATGATCATCTGGTTTACCGGAAAGGACGATATCTACACGCTGACGCCCAATCCGTGGGATGCTTATCTGGGAATTAATCCTGAAGCAGAAATTGCGACCTATCTGGATTCAAGCATTATCGACTTCAATGATCCGGGAAGGCTGATCCTCTCCACTCAGGATTACTTTATGGACCGTTACGGACCCGGAAACATCTCTGTTCCTTCAGGTGATTTCGCATTCACCCATCTGGGCGTGGAACGGGTCTATCAGGACTTTCTGAAAGATGCCTCAGGCACTCTATACGGATTTGGCGGTACCTACAGCTCCGAAGAGCTCACGATGGGAATCACGAACTACGGTCCGGATGGAATTACCTTTCCGAATTATGCAGACCGACTCGAAATGCTGAATTCCAATCCCTATTTTCAGAGACTCTGGGCTTATGCCCTCGAGCCGATACAGATTCTGGCCGGAACTTCATTGACCCACTATTCTCAGCCCTATCGTGTCGCCTTCATGCCCTTCGCCTTTGAAAACGTGCAGGATGCATTTACGCCTTCGACCAAGTTGAGATTTCTGGATCGGCTGATCGGACAGATGTTCTGGAGCGATCCCAACCCCGTTGATAACAGTGCTCCTCCCTGGGGCCACGCTCCGATCACCGGTACGCAGCCCACATTATACGTGAACAAGCTGGGTGAGGACTTCCTGATGAACTGGACCGATGCGGGAGCCAGCCCCACGAACTGCAATGGTGAGACAGCCTATACCCATTACAAGGTGGTTGGTCAACTGAACAATCCCGATTTTACGGTCTTTCAGGTCCCCGCTCTCTATGAAACACCCCTTCTCGAGGCGCCGGCGGATCACAAGGTGGACCCGGGAGAAATCTTCTATTATCGAGTTTTTGCCGTTGACTCGGCTGAATCTCCTATTATTGAAACGGGGTGCCCCTGAAGAATCGTATTGCAACCTTGCGGCCCTTTACGGGATGACGATATAATAGAGACGTGAGTTCGACACACGAAGAAATCCTGAAGGAAATCACCCGGGCGATTTCGGAAAGCGTGACCGATTCTCCCAGGGTTCAGGCCATTCTTAACCGATTGGAAGGGGAAGGATTTAATATCTATATCCTTCTTGAATCTTCGGTGGGTCTGAAAAAGAACAATGTGAACCTGCCCCTTCACAGGGAAAAAATCCTGATCAAGCGTACAGGTGGTAAGGGGATTCAGTTCAAGATTACCGGTGAAGATATGGAATTTTTACGGCGAATCGGTGTCGATCCCATCAAAAAGGTTCCGCGCCGGGAAGGTCGTTGATCGCTCCTCTTCTCAGCCTGTCCCGGGCAGAACTTGAATCTTCCTTCCTTGAATCCGGGCTTCCGATATATAAATCTCGACAGGTCTACCACTGGGTTTCGGAACGGTACATCACCGATTATGAGGCGATGACGAACCTGTCGAAAGATCTCAGGCTCGATCTTTCCAGGCGTTACCCCATTATTCTCCCCGACGTGGATCAATCCTTTACCTCTTCCGATGGAACGGTGAAATACAGAATCCGTATGGAGGATGATTCCATCGTGGAATCGGTCCGCATGCCGGGGGAGGATCGGACCACGCTCTGTCTCTCATCCCAGGCTGGATGTCCACTGGGTTGCGCCTTCTGCCTGACAGGGAAGACGGCTGGACGGAACCTGAAACCGGAAGAAATCATCGGGCAGTTTCTTTTGACGGTGCGGGGGCTGGAAGCATCCAGAGTCAATATCGTCTTCATGGGGATGGGAGAGCCGCTTCTGAACCTGAAGGGAGTCAAAGCTGCCCTGGCGTTTATGTATTCCTCAATCTCCCCGAAGCGGATCACGGTTTCCACGGTAGGCCTCATAAGAGAAATACAAAGGCTGGGAGAGATGAAGCCCCATCCAAGACTGGCCCTCTCCCTTTCCGCACCCACGGATGATTTACGAAGGAATCTCGTACCCGCCTCCAGGCTCTATTCTCTGACCGAGCTCTTTCAGGTGCTGGATGAATATCCCCGTCGTAGAAATGAGCGGGTGACACTGGAATATGTCATGTTGAAGGACGTCAATGACCGTCCGGACCAGGCAGAGGAGATCAACCGGTTGTTAAAGGGGAGGGAACGCCTCTACAAGGTGAATCTGATACCTTTCAATCCGGTGGAAGGACTGCCCTACCAGGAACCTCCGGAGGATACGATCCAGCACTTTCTTCGGATTCTGCTGAAGGCCAACCTTACGGTGACTATCCGACGTTCCCATGGTCGGGACATTGGAGCGGCCTGCGGCCAGCTTGCTTCCCGTCAAGCCTGAATGAGGTACAAATAAACCCGGCTTTGCCGGGTTTATTAAATGTGATCATAGAGTGCGGACAATAATCAATAATTTACAAGGTAACGATCGATCTCCCAGGGGTGAACCGCGGAAATGTAGGAAGCCCACTCGGTTCGCTTGGTGTAAATATAATGGGAGAAGATATGGTTTCCAAGAGTCTCCCTCATCAGAGGATCTTTCTCCAGCAGATCGAGCGCATCGGATAATTTCGGGGGCAGCTGGCGGATTTTCAGACGCCGTTTCTCCCGTTCACTCATCGTGAAGATGTTGCGGTTAACCGGAGGTCCCGGATCCAGATTTCTTTCAATTCCGTCAAGCCCGGAAGCCAGCATGACCGCAAAAGCAAGGTAGGGATTACAGGAAGGATCGGGAACGCGAACTTCACATCGTGTGGACATTCCCCTTTTTGCGGGAACCCTGACCAGGGGGGACCGGTTCTTTTCGGACCACGCCACGTTGATAGGCGCTTCATATCCCGGAACAAGGCGTTTGAACGAATTGACCAGTGGATTGGTCACCGCCACGAAGGAACGTACGTGGGTCAGGATCCCCCCGATATAGCCCTTTGCGATGGCTGACAGCTGGTCGTCGGTTTTGGGGTCGTAAAACGTGTTATTTCCTTCTTGATCGAGGAGAGACTGATGGGTATGCATGCCGGAGCCGTTTACGCCAAAAATCGGCTTTGGCATGAACGAAGCGTGCAGATTGTAGTCGAGAGCTACCTTTTTCACGATGAATTTAAAGGTCATGACGTTATCGGCGGCTTCCACGGCGTCCATATACCGAAAGTCGATTTCATGCTGACCCGGAGCGACTTCGTGATGAGCGGCCTCCACTTCAAATCCCATGATTTCCAGATCCTCAACGATTTCGCGGCGAGCCTCTTCTCCCAGGTCAACCGGAGTCAAATCGAAGTACCCTCCCGCATCGTGGGTTTCAACGATGGGGTTCCCTTCATCATCCCGCTGGAAGAGGAAAAACTCCACTTCGGGACCCGCCACCAGCTTATATCCCATGGAAGAGGCTTTTTCCACCGCCCGTTTCAGGGTCAACCGGGGACACCCGTCAAAGGGCGTGTGGTCCGGATTGTAAATGTCACAAATAAGCCGGGCAACCTTACCTCCGCCCTTGTGATCCCAGGGAAAGGTGCGAAAAGTTCGAAGGTCGGGCTTAAGAAGCATGTCGGATTCTTCTATTCGGGTAAACCCTTCGATGGAGGAACCGTCAAACATGATTTCACCTGCAAGGGCTTTTTCAAACTGGGAGCGGGGAACTTCGACGTTCTTATTCATCCCCAGGATGTCGGTAAACATCAGTCGCAGGAACTTTACATTGTCCCGGTCACACTGCTTGAGAATGTCGGCAGCAGTTGTCATGTTGTCTCCTTAAATTTGCAAGATGATCACATATTATCATTCATTAATTTATTGTCAAGGGCAAATATGTAAAAATGATATTATAAAAATGCATATAGTGCGAATTACAACATGCATGTAGATTCTGTCTTCAGCTGAGCAGGGTGTGTGGGATAATAGTCTCATGGTATTAGCCTTTTGCCTGATGTTGCTTTCCGTTTCTCCTTCACCCCAGATACGTGTCCTGGTCCGGGAGGCACCTGCTGTGATGCTGGATTCGGATTCAGAAGTTCTCAATCTGGGAGATGTCGTCTTTCATCTGCCCGTGTCAGTTTCAACCGATCCGGGAGGATTGATCCTTTCAGATGCATGCGGGACAGGTATGTCCTTCTCTTCCCCCATGATCCTTCCTGAGAATTCTGAACATCCCTGGAAGGTGGAGGAGAAATCGTACCGTGGAAGTCTTACCCTGGTGGCCAGGGATGCCAATATCCTTGTCATCAATACATTACCCTTTGAGGACTATCTCCGCGGTGTTGTTCCGGCGGAAATGGGGCCAGAAGTCTATCCCGCTCTGGAGGCATTGAAGGCTCAGGCTGTCGCGGCACGCAGCTATGCTTTTGTTCAAATGTCCCATCCCCTGGATAAGGAATATGACATTTGTGGTACTCCATCCTGTCAGGTATATAAGGGATTTGAGGCTGAGCATCCCATGTCCACTGAAGCAGTGGAAGAGACGGAAGGTCTGATTTTGACCTACAGGGATGTTCCCATGGCGACCTATTACACGGCGGCATGTGGAGGACACACCATCCAGGGCGATTTAATCTTTTCCAGCCCGGTGGCTTCCTTTTTCACCGGTGTACCCTGTTATCCGTTACCCTCCTGGAAGGTTGCAGGTCAGGCGGTGTCCCTTTCCCCGGCAGGTGCTGCGGCTCTCCTGACCGCTGAGGGCGATCCCCGTGCCGCTTTGTCCCGGTTGCTGGGCAGGGATCCCGGCCAGCATTGTGAAAACCTCTCCGAAGATCCGAACCTTGTCCATTCCGGTTGTGAAGAATTTGCTGCATCCTCCTTCTTTGATGATCTGGAGACAGGAGGAGCACCCCACCATGGAGCAGGAATGGTGGAACTCCTGGGCCGTTTCATGCTGCGATCCGGAACCCTCTCCGTGGGCAAGGGGATTGTTCAGCGTGCAGATCCGGAAGGGCTTCTTCTCCTCGGAGAATCTGAACCAAGGTCATGGAATCGCCCCGCACTCTTCATCGAAACGATGGACAGTCTTCAAGCGGTGGACTCCCTCAATCTCTTTCCGGGAGACCGGGTCCGTCTTTACTCGGAAAACGATCGCCTGCGTGTCCTGATCCTCAGCCGACCCCGAGATCCTTCTTCCGCGGATGGGCGCGCCCGGTTGTCCCGATGGAGCCGATACCGTTCCTGGTCTGAAATTGCAGAGTGGACGGGCGTGGAGGGAGCCCGTGAACTTGCCATTCTCTCGAAAAGCCAGGAAGGACGTATTCTGTCTCTCCGAGTTAATGGTATTTCGAATTCAACCATCCTGGAACGATTACAGGTTCGATTTACATTAAAACTCCCAGAAACGTGGTTTTCCATGGTTCCCACACCGGAGGGTGTTTTCTTTTTTGGAAAAGGGTGGGGACATGGAGTGGGGATGTGTCAGGAGGGAGCCTTTGGAATGGCCGCCAGCGGCAAAAGCTTTGAGGAAATTCTCGACCATTATTACCCCGGATTCAGAATCGCCCACTGGTGATACAGGACGATTCGATTCAAGCGGCTTGTTCTAATCCGGATTAACGGATAAAGGACGAGAAAACGATCCAGACCTTCTCGGCAAAAGAAAGAGTTGTTTCCTGTTGAAGGGATCGTTCCGGGTGCTTCCCGATCTTTTCGAGAATGGATTCATAGACCCCAGCCATAAGACGGACGGTAAAACGGGCATCCGGCTCGACATGTTCCGGAAGGGATCGGGCTCTTCGAAAATAATTTCGTGCCCGCTCTACCTGAAATACCATCAGAGATCGATATTCCGGGCTGTTCCTGCAATTCAGAATATCTTCTTCCGTCACACCAAAACGGCGGAGCTCATCCAGCGGCAAATAGATCCTGTTCCTGGATACATCCTCCCCCACATCACGAAGGATATTGGTCAATTGGAGCCCATAGGCCAGGTCTTTTCCCAGTCTGTAAGCCTCTTGATCCAGAGGTCCAAAGATCGCGAGGGAAATATCGGAAATGGTTGCGGCCACCAGATCACAGTATATTGAAAGTTCCTCAAAGCTTTCATAGCGTTTGTGAGTGAAATCGCGACGGCAACCATCGATTAATCCCTGAAACGCCTCTCTGGGAATGGGGTATCGTGTCAGCGTTCGAGCAAGAGCACGTGTAATTGGATGGGTGGGCGATCCGTTGTAGGTACGGGATAGTTCCGTTTCACAGGCTTCCAGGAGGGCCTCGTCTACAGGGTTTCCCTCATCAGCGAGGTCGTCGGCGTAACGGCAGAAGGCGTAGGCGGAGAAGACGGCATATCGTTTGTCCGTGGGGAGGAATCGAAATCCCACGGAAAAATTCGGACCGTGCCGGTACGTAATGTCCCGGCATCGATGAAACTCCGCTTTCAGCGCCGGCGACACCAGTGGGGAATCAGTGTGTGTCCGCATGTGCCTCTATTCTTCCATAAAAGCGCGACGATTGGGTAGAGGCAATGATGAAATCCCGTTCCTCTGACCCATGAACGAAGAAAGGTCTGGAAGTCCTTCTCGGCTGCCAGTGCGATAAAACGATTCAACCCGAAGGCTCCACCCAGTTCATAGAGGAATCGATTTACCAGGCTGACCCGCGGTCTGGATCCCAGCAGGGTCTTCCATAGTGTGTCATAATCCTCACCCGTGAGAAGACTTTCCGCCGCCAGTACCCCGGTTGCCATGGCCTGGCGAAGCCCGAGACCGAAGAGAAAATCCTGGAATCCTCCTGCTTCTCCCGAATAGAGCGTACCGGCTTCGACTGCCGAATTTTTGATGAAAAAATTCATGTAGGAATGACCGACCTGGATATCCTCCATGGGGACAGGTTCCAGGTACCGGAAAAAATTCAGGCTTGCATCAAAACAGGATGGTAATTTCCGGAATTTGCGTGTGATGGCCGTTCCAAACGTACCCGATCCATTATGGGTGAAGAGATAGGCATATCCACCGGGTGCCAGTTCCGGATGAAAAAGAACCCAGATTCGCGTTTTCGAATCCGTGGAAAAATGCCTCTCCATGGAAACTCCATCCACCTGCTTTGGACCGGTGGCCGTGATATCGGCACTGCGGGCGATTGTCTGAAATTGAAAGGTTACACCAGACTCCTGTGCCGCATGGAAGAGGGCCCGGTCCAGTGAACCTTCTATCCGTCGACGGATCAGATATCCATAGGGTTTGGCCGAGTTGACAGTATGAGATTTCCCGTCCGGTGTGAAAAAGACGGCCTGCTGGAGAGGATAAAAGAGATCGGGACGGGGAAGGTGAGTGCGGTGGAAAAAATCGACAACTCCCTCGGAAAGAGAGTAGTCATCGATAACCTGGAATCCACCTGTGTAGCGGTGTCCGGGATGGGGTCCCCGTTCAATGACCTCCACGGTACGGCCCTCTCGGGCCAGAATGATCGAAGCGGCGAGACCTGACGGACCCGCTCCGGCGATTGTAATGCGCTTACCCTTCAAGGCTCTCATCTTATCATGACATTCTACCCGTAGGGCCATGTTATAATGCATCCATCATCAAGAGGGGGGGCAACCATGGCACTGGCCGCCATTGTGGGTCTGGTTATCGGCGCAATCATCGGAATGGTGATCGGAATCAAGATGGGTAACCGTTCCGGAAGACAGGCGTCAGAAATCCTGGAAACCCAGCTTTCAGACAAAGAACGAAGCCTGGCAGAGGAAAATACAGCACGGGAAGAAGAACGGGCTTCCATGATCAAAGAGCACGCACATGAAATCGAATCCTATAAAGCCTCCGAAGAGGAGCTGAAAAAGAAACTCCATCAGGCTCAAAAAGAAACCCAGCAATTGAAGCGGTGGGCGGACCGTCAATGCCGTCAGCTCTTTGATGAATTTCGCACCCTCTGGGTATCGAAAAAGCTTCCCGAATCCTATGAAGAAATGGTAGCGTATGGTGGTAAAAAAAACCACGACTCTTTGAGAAACCAGGCTGAAAAACTGCAAATCTGGATGGAGCAGCTTTCTGTCAGTACTCCGGAATCACTCTATCTACTTGGATTGTGGCACACGATGGAGGGTCATGAACGAGAGGCCAATGCAATGTTTTCCGAGGCAGCCAAGAAGGGACTCGGTCTTCAGGCATGGCTATCTCTTGGCGACAGTTACTGGGATATCCAGAAACAGGAGAAAGCTCGGGATGCGTATCTTCATTGCATGAAGTCTGACGATCTTCCCGACCGTGTCTTTATCCGAGTGGCCTCGATTGCCATCACCCATCGAGAGTATGATGAAGCGCTTCTAGCCCTTGAACGAATTTTGAGCCGAAAGAAGAATCCTCTGGAGGTCTTTACGCTGGCGGGTCATGCGTACGGCATGCTCCATCAGGATGAAAAGGCCATTGAGGTATGTGAAGCGGGTCTTAAGCTCTATCCTGATTCTCCGGAGCTCCTTACGAAGATGATCATACCTCTCACACGTCTGGGTCGGTGGGAAGATGCCGAGGCATCCTTTCAGCGAGCTCTCGATCTCGATGCCTCTTTTGCCGAGGCCCCCCTTTCGATGGGAGTGGCTCATATGCACCATGGCGAGGATAAGAAAGCGGTGACGTTCCTCAAGCAGGCCCTCTCCCTCGAAGAGCGCTATCCCGAGGCACTTTTTTGCCTGGGGATAATTCAGAATCGTCAGCAGAAATATAAGAAGGCCCTTGAATACTTCCAGAAAGCTGTGGAATATAAACCGGACTATGCAGAGGCCTACTACAACATGAAGGAAAGCTACGAAGGCCTTAAGGATTTTGACAAGGCTATTGCAGTCCTGAAAAAGGCCACCACTTTAAACCCGGCGTACAAGTGAAGCGCCACCCATCCCGGTAGATTTCTTTCATGGATCTGATCCTGCTGACAGGTGCCACCGGGTTTATTGGCGGCCATGTTGCACGGAAACTATTGAACCACGATTACAATCTAAGGCTCTATGTGCGGGATCGCCGGCGGTGTCCTCCGGATCTGGAGGGAGTTGACGTAATTGAAGGAGATCTTCTGGATCCTGCCGTCTGTGAACGTGCAGTCAAGGGTGTCCATACGATTATCCATGGGGCGGCATTGACCCGTGCTCGAACCATACGTGAGTTTTACAGAGTAAATCGGGATGGATCGATAGGACTCTATCATGCGGCATCCCGTGTTCCTTCCTGTCGCAGGTTTGTCTTTCTCTCGTCCCAGGCCGCAGCTGGGCCTGCCCGGGGAGACAGACCGAGGGAGGAAACCGATCCGCCGGAGCCGTTAAGCCATTACGGGAGAAGCAAGCTGGAGGCGGAACTGGAGCTCCTCTCAACACCGGGACCTTCTGTCGCATCCCTCCGTCTTTCGGCAGTATATGGACCGGGCGACCGTGAAATCTTTCCCTTCTTTCAGGCTGCGGAACGCGGGTGGGTTCCCCTGCCGGCACCGCCTTCGGCCCGGCTTCAGCTCATTCACGTGGAAGATGCTGTGGACGGGGTTGTCCTGGCAGCGGAAAATGATTGTGAAGGCGTTTTTTTCCTGGCACATCCGGAAGTTCACTCGTATCGGTCGCTCATTTCCTTACTGGGAAAGGTTTCAGGAAAGGAGCCCGTGGTTTTTCCGCTTCCCGCCTGGGTCGTACACAGTGCTGCGGCAATCAATGCTTTTCTGGCCAGGTCTTTTCACAGGACGGCGATCTTTAATCCGGGAAAAGCTCGAGAATTACGTGCCCGGCAGTGGACATGTTCCATAACAAAGGCTCAATCTATGTTAAAATTTTCCCCTCGAATTCAGTTCGAATCCGGAGCTCGAGATACATTGACCTGGTACCGTCAACAACACTGGCTGCACTGAGGAGGATTTGTGGATCTGTTTGAAAAATGTTATGCCTTCAAGGAGGATCAGAAGGTCAGAGAAATGGGCATTTATCCCTATTTCCGAATGATATCCTCCCAGCAGGACCCCGTGGTTATCATGGACGGTAAACCCCTGGTGATGCTCGGTTCCAATAACTACCTGGGCCTGACTTCTCATCCGAAGGTAAAAGAGGCGGCACGGGATGCAATCTCCCGGTACGGTGCAGGGTGTGCGGGCAGCCGGTTTTTGAATGGTACGCTGGATATACACGTGGAGCTGGAGGAAAAGCTCGCAGAATTTATGGGACGGGATGCCTGTATTGTCTTCTCCACCGGATTTCAAGCCAACCTCGGTACGATTGCTTCCATTGTAGGGCGCGAAGACACGATCTTTATTGACAAATTCAACCATGCTTCCATTATTGATGGATGCCGCCTTTCCTACGGCGCGGTTCGAAAATATAACCACAATGACATGAATCATCTGGAAGTCTTTCTCAAGCAGGAGGAAGAAAAGAGAGGAAGAGTCATCATTGTGGATGGTGTCTTTTCCATGGAGGGCGATCTTGCCCCGGTGCAGGAGCTGTACTCTCTTGCCCGCAAGTACGGAGCACGGCTTCTGGTGGATGACGCACACGGAGTTGGCGTCATGGGAAACCGGGGGAGAGGAACCTGCGAACATTTTGGGCTTCTCGGTGATGTCGATCTGATTGTGGGCACTTTTTCCAAGAGTCTGGCGACCGTAGGAGGATTTGTTGTGGGAGACCGGGAAGTGATCAACTGGATCAAGCATACGGCCAGGACTCTCATCTTTTCCGCCAGTCCGCCGCCCTCCACAATGGCTTCGGTGATCGCCGCGCTACAGATTATCGATGAGGAGCCGGAGCTTCTATCTCAACTCTGGGAAAATACCCATTTCATGATGAAGGAGTTCAAAAATCTGGGATTTGACATTGGCAGCAGTGAAACACCCATCATTCCCATTGTTGTGGGTGAAGATCAGGCCGCCTTCATCATGTCACGAAAACTTCAGGATAGTGGAGTCTTTGTGAACCCCGTCATTTCTCCCGCCACTCCTCCGGGCCGGGCTCTCATTCGAACGAGTTATATGGCGACCCATAGACGAGAACACCTTGAAAAGGCCCTTGAGGCCTTTCGGCAGGTTGGTAAGGAGCTTGGGCTGATCTCATGACATTGGAAGTCCGTCGGGTTGAAACCAGGCAAGACCTACGCGCATTCATAGATCTTCCTTACCGTCTCCATGCCGGTGACCCTCACTGGATTCCTCTCCTGCGTATGGAAGTCCGAAAGATTCTCGGATCGGGGAATCCATTCTGGAGCCATGCCGACCATGCCTGTTTCCTTGCCGTTCGTGACGGAAAAACCGTAGGCCGCATTGCGGCCATAGTCGATTACAATCACATCCGTTTTCACGATGAAACGGTCGGATTCTGGGGTTTCTTTGAATCCATCGAAGATCCCGAGGTCGCCGATTCCCTCTTTGCGGAGGCTGAAGATTTCCTGTGTGCCCGGGGTGTCCACGCTTCACGTGGCCCCATGAACCCTTCGACAAACGACGAATGTGGTCTCCTGATTGACGGGTTTGACACTCCGCCGCGGTTAATGATGCCCCATAATCCTCCGTATTACAGAGACCTTGTGGAACATTGCGGCTATGGAAAGATCAAGGACCTTTATGCTTACAGTTATGATATTACGTCGGAGCCTCTGAAGCGTCTGGAACGCCTTTCCAGACGGGTGAGGAACCATGAGTCATCTCTCATCGTTCGACCCATTAATCTCAAAGATTTTAACCGGGAGCTCCAGCATGTTCTGGATATCTACAACTCGGCATGGGAGAAAAACTGGGGCTTTGTTCCGATGGATGATGATGAAGTTCTATATATGGCCAAGCGTCTGAAACCTCTGGTCGAGCCGAGGCTTCTCCAACTGGCCTTCATCGAGGACGAACCTGCCGGGTTTATCATGTCGCTCCCTGATTATAACCAGGTTCTTCGAGGACTGGATGGGCGGCTCTTTCCTCTGAATCTCTTCAAAATTCTTATACGAAGCCGACATATCGATGCCCTGAGAGTCTTTACGATGGGAACCAAGCCGGAGTTTCGAACTCGTGGCCTCGATGCGGTTCTCTACGGTGAAAGTTTTCGGGCCGCGCTCGATCTGGGATATAAAAAGGCTGAATTTTCCTGGATTCTGGAAGACAATTATCTGATACAGAAAGTCGCCGACATGGTGGGAGCCGACCGGTACAAAACCTACCGGATTTACGAACGCATGTTAAAGGAAGCCGCATGATACGAGCGGAAAAAAGGGTTCGGTGAATGGGATCTCTTAAAAACTGGATGCTCTCTTTTCTTGCCGGACCCTATCCCGGGATCGCTCTCTTCTGCTTTGCTTTTGCGGAGAGTTCCTTTTTTCCCATCCCCCCGGACATCATGCTGATTCCACTCGTTCTGGCCCGACCGGAGCACTGGTTGCTCTATGCGGTGATCACAACGGTGGCCTCCGTTCTTGGCGGTATGGCGGGATATCTGATCGGTTCCTATGGCGGACGGCCCGTACTGCTGAAGTTTTTTGCTTCTCCGAAGGTAGATCTTGTGCAGCATTATTATGATAAGTACAATGCCTGGGCAACTGCCATTGCAGGATTGACACCGTTACCCTATAAGATTTTTACAATCGGTGCCGGAACCTTCAAAGTGAACTTTCATGTGTTCGTTCTTGCCTCCATCGGGTCCAGGGGATTAAGGTTCTTTGCCGTTGCCGGTCTGACCCGGCTGTTCGGGCATCAGGTCATGCCGATTATCAAGGATTATTTTAACGTGGCCACCATTATTTTCATCCTCCTCCTTGTGGGAGGATTCTGGGCTGTCGGCTACTTGGCAAAGCGTATACAAAGGAGTAAGTCATGAAACTGGAGAAGTATATTCGCGACGTCCCGGATTTTCCCAAAGAGGGTATTCTATTCAAAGATATTACCCCTCTTCTGAATGATCTCTATGCATTTACGACGGCCGTTGAGGCGATGGCCGATGTGGCCCGCAAGTGGAAAGCCGAAAAGATCGTTGGCATTGAATCAAGAGGGTTTATCTTTGGAAGCGCGGTGGCCTACAACCTGGGAATAGGGTTCGTTCCCGTGAGAAAACCTGGAAAACTTCCCTTTACCACAATCCAGGAAACCTACAGCCTGGAATATGGAACAGATGCCCTTGAAATGCATACCGACGCATTTCGAAAGGGAGAACGGGCCGTGATCATCGATGATCTTCTGGCAACGGGCGGAACGGCCAGGGCAGCCTTCCGTCTGGCTGAGTCCGGAGGTGCGGAAGTCATGGGAGCCATCTTCCTCGTAGAACTTGCCTTTCTCAATGGAAGGGATGCTCTGAAAGGGAAACGCGTCCATACCTTTATTTCGTATGAGAGAGAATAACAGAGGTAAGGAAAACCTTCCGGAAACGGGCAAAGCCGCTTTGGTTACGGGAGGGGGGAGAAGAATCGGTCAGGCCGTTGTTCTCGATCTGTCCCAACGGGGATGGGACATTGCCCTTCATTACCATAATTCAGAATCGGAGGCCCTGAAAACACGGGATCAGGTGGTAGCCATGGGAAATCGTTGCGAGATCTTTCATTGCAATCTGGCAGATGAAGAAGATGCTGGACAATTGATTCCGCAAGTCCTGAGCTCATTTCCACACCTTCAGCTACTGGTGAATAATGCATCGATTTTTGAACGAGCCACCCTTTCCATGACTGACCCGGCCCTCCTTCGCAGGCACCTGGATATCAACTTTGTTGCCCCCTTTATTTTGACACGGGATTTTGCTTTACACGTCGGGCGGGGTCTTATTATCAACATCGCGGACACAAAGGTGTCTGAGAACTTTACGCCCTACTTTGCCTATACGCTTTCAAAGAAGCTTCTTGCGGATTTTACAGCAATGGCCGCAAAGGAACTCGGTCCCGGGATACGTGTCAATGCAGTGTGCCCCGGTCTGATTCTCCCACCCTCCGGGGAAGACGAGAATTATCTTAAACGAAGGAGTGCCTCTCTCCCTTTGAAGCAATGGGGGCATGTATCCGATGTGACTGCTGCGATTCAGGCCTTGATCGATCAGACTTTTATTACAGGAGTGTGCTTATATGTTGATGGCGGCGAACACCTCTGAACCGATGACAATCCACATCAAGAACTTAAGGTTGCGGACCATTATCGGGATCCACGACTGGGAGCGGGATCAACTGCAGGATGTCATCATTAATATCAAGTTTGATTATGAGGGCCGATATGCCATCCAGAGTGATCGCATTGAGGATACGGTGGACTATAAAAAGATCACAAAGCGAATTATCGATATGGTTAACGAGTCTTCCTTCTTTCTACTGGATGCACTCGCCGGAAGAATTCTGGACCTTGTCCTGAAGGAAGAGGGTGTAATTCATGCAACCGTCGAAGTGGATAAACCCCACGCTTTGCGCTTTGCCGACTCTGTCTCCATAACCTGCTCCGGTTCCCGGGAGACATGAATCGAGTCATTGTGGGAATCGGTTCGAATATCTTACCGGAACACCATGTTCCAGCAGCACGACAGCGAATCGAGTCAAAGCACCATGTACTGGCAGTATCCTCCTTTCTTCGAACAGAGCCCATCGGATTTTCGGACCAGGATGATTTTGTCAACGGTGTGATTCTGCTGGAGACGGAAATGGACTGCGATGAGCTTGGACAGTGGTTGAAAGGCGTGGAAAAAGAGCTGGGAAGAGTTCGAGGCCGGAACCGATATGGACCTCGGACCATTGATCTCGATATCCTGGTTTTTAATGGCCGGATCGTTGATCCCGATGTACAGACCCGAGCCTTTCTCATGGCCTGCATCCGGGAAGTTGAACCTGATTTTTTCAACTGATCCGCAACGGTATTCTCTCCAGGACCCGCGCTGCATCTTGGCCCAATTTCATCCTTCGTGTACACTTAGGACCATGCGTCTTACCTTCATGGGGACCCCGGCGTTTGCTCTTCCGAGCCTCAAGGCACTGATTGCGTCTAACCATACCCTTGATGCGATCTATTGCCAACCGGATAAACCTGCCGGCCGTCACCTTCCCGTCCTGGCGCCTCCGATCGCATGCGAGGCGAAGGAATCGGGAATTCCTCTCTTTCAACCGAAGACGCTGCGAAAGCCTGAAGTCCAGGATGAATTGCGTGCCATCGGGTCTGAAGTCATCGTCGTTGTAGCATACGGAAAGATTCTTCCAGAAGAGGTTCTGGGGATTCCCCCTCAGGGTTGTGTCAACCTTCATCCCTCACTTCTTCCAAAGTATCGAGGTGCAAGCCCCATTCAATCGGCATTGGCCGCAGGTGAAACGATTACCGGGATTACGACGATGTTTATGGATAAAGGAATGGATACCGGTCCCTTACTTCTCCAGAGGAAGTGGGCGATCACCGAGGAAGATACTTCGGAGACTCTCCATACAAAGCTGTCTGAAGCTGGTGCGGATCTTCTCGTGGAGACTCTGAATGAACTGGAATCGGGAAGTCTGGTTCCGATTCCTCAGAATGAATCGGAAGCGAGCATCTGTTATCCTCTTTCCAGAGAGGACGGATTAATCCAGTGGGAACTTCCGGCCATGACCATCTATAATCGATTCCGTGCGTTTATTCCCTGGCCTGGATCCTATACCTTCTTCCGGGGAAAGAATTTTAAAGTCCATTGGCTTGTTCCTCTGCCCGATTCCTCGGATGCCCCTCCGGGCACGATTCTCTCCTCCGGACGCGAAGGCATTCGCGTCGCCGCCGGACGGGGATGTGTCGTGATTACCCACGTGCAGCTTGAAGGAAAACGCAGAGTTTCAGCGCGAGATTTTTCTTTAGGTATCCATATTGAATCCGGTGAACGTTTCACCTGCCGTCCGTGAAGCTCTGATACTCCTGCGACGTGTGGAAAACGGGGCGCATATTGCACCTCTCATTGACAGTCGGTCGGGCAGATTTCCTCCCGGTGAGATGGGGAGACTTACGGATCTCCTGTATGGTGTCCAGCGGTGGCGAGGATTCTGTGACTTTGTTGTCGAACGGTTTTCCTCCCGCTCTCTTTCAAGGATTGACGCGGAAGTTCTGGATATACTGCGTCTGGCCATCTATCAGCTGACCTTTTCATTACGTCCTCCTTACGCGATCGTGGATGAAGCCGTGGAAACGGCCAGGTGGCGGGCTCCATCATCGGGTGCGTTCATCAACGCGCTCCTCAGAAAAAGTGCAGCTTCCTGTCCCCTTCTGGAGCTCCTACCCGGGACGGGAGAGCCTGCAAAGCTTCTCTCTCTGCGTTACTCTCATCCGAGATGGATGGTAGATCGCTGGATTCGCACTTATGGAAGATTTATCACTGAGCAGATCCTTACAGCGGATCAGACCATCCCCGTCCTGACATTATCCGTCAATGTCCGTCAAACCACGGTGAATGCCTGCAGAGAAAAACTGGAAACATGTAATGTGGTAACGGAGCTTCATCCTATTGTTCCAGGATGCTTGACCGTAACCCATGGGAATCCCTTTCATTCATGGGATAAACTTAAGGGACTCTTCTATGTCCAGGATCCTGCTTCCCTGGCTCTGGGCCAGCTTGCGGCCTCTCTCGGAGGGGATCACGTTTTGGACGCATGTGGAGCACCAGGAGGGAAGAGCCTGGCTCTGGCACGGCTGAAACATCCCCGGCTGCATATTCTTAACGATGTGCATCTACAGCGGTTAATCCGGGCACGACAAAATGCAGCTGCTGCGCATGAATCCGGGATCCGCTTCCTTCTTTCTCGAATGCAGACCCCCGCATTTCGCAGGGATGCATTTGATGTCGTTCTGCTGGACGTACCCTGTTCCGCTACGGGAACACTCGGAAAAAATCCTGAAATAAAATGGCGTCTTTCCGAAAGCGATATCAAAGCGTCGGGCTTGCTTCAACGATCCCTTCTTGAGGGTGCGATTGAGCTTGTCCGGCCCGGCGGATGGCTGGTTTATTCAACATGCAGTCTCGAGCCGGAAGAAAACGACGATGTTGTGTTTACATTTCTAAACGGTAGAAATGACTGTAAATTAAGGACATCTTTGATGGATGTCCCTGATTATATCATTCCGACTGTTGACAGGAAGGGGGTTTTTCGCTTTTTTCCTGATAGAACGTCCGGGGGATTCACTGCTTTCATTATTTCCCGTTCCTGAAAATATCCATTGAGTACAGGGCTTGTTCAATATTTAGAATGATACTGAAAAAAAACCTTGCTGCTAATACAAATACTTGACAAAGACGTTTTTTTGCCTTATAGTAGGTGATGAAATTTAATTGAGGAGGTTTGCTAATGGCTGGCAAACTCGAATTTGTTGAACTGGTAGCTGACAAGGTCAAGCTCACCAAAAAAGAAGCCGCAGCGGCTATCGATGCCTTCCTTGAGGGCGTGAGAGCCTCTCTCGCAAAGGGTGACAGGGTTTCCCTGCCCAAGGTCGGGACCTTCCACGTTGTGTCTCGTGCCTCCCGCATGGGCCGTAACCCGGCCACCGGCGCCAAGATCAAGATTCCGGCGTCGAAAACCGTGCGCTTCAAAGTAAGCCAGACTCTGAAGTCTGACGTGAACAAGAAAAAGGGCAAAAAGTAATCAATTTTTACATCTGTCCATTTCGCCCCGGAGCTGATCTTTCAGTTCCGGGGTATTTTTTTGTGAGAGAAGTGCGGTAAGCATTGAAATTCCCCGATCCCGCTCTCCACACGCGCAGAGTGTGGATGCGTAGGACATTTCATACATCACGGAATGGGGGTTCAGAGACAGGGCTTTCCGAACCGCAGGAAGAGCCTCCTCACAATTCCCGGTTTTTTCCATGATGAGGTAGGCCAAGTTGTTCCAGCCCGCTGCAAGGGTCGGAACATCGCGGAGTAAGGAACGAAGAATCAACTCGGCTTCTTCAAGATTTCCATCGAGAATATAGAGCCGCGATAGATTATAGCGTGCCAGGGAATGGTCGGGACGCAGGGAAAGCGCAACTCGATAGGCATCTTCGGCCCTCTCCCGATCCCCGACCTGCTCCAGATAGACACCTTCCATGAAATGGTTCCTGGGATCCGATGGAACCGACCGGACGGCTCTTCTGGCAAATTCAAGCGCCTCCCGGGGTTTTCCACATCTGGATGCAATATCCGCAGCAAGAAGAAGAAATCGGGGGTTATCTCCTTCTTCGTGAAGGATGGCACGTGCTCCGGATTCAGCCTCCTTCCACCGGCCCTCTTCAATGTAATTCATCGTTTCCATATACCGGCGGAACACCCCCATCCGGGTCCATGGGTCCGGGCCGGAAACCGTCTCCCCGGTTGTTGCTCCTCCGGCGAGAAAATACCCGAGGGATCGAAGCCGGTCAATGGTTTCCTGATCCAGGGGAACCCGTGTCTCTCTCTCCGGATTTCTGGATCGATACCGCTCCGCGGCCCGTTTTAATTCGGAGGGAATTTCCCTGAGAGGACAGTTTTCGCCGGGATCATTGCTCAGGTCATAGGCCGCATCATGGGGTGTGGCCACATAAACGGAATTATCTTTTCGAACACGAAAGAGAGGCGACCAGAAAAATGCTTGTGGAATATAAGTTTCTGAATAGATCAACCGGTCTGACACCTTCATGAGATCAGCCCCGTCACAGGAGGAAGGCGGCAGACCGGTGAGTTGAAGAATGGTCGGGAAGATATCCACCAGGGAAACGGGACGGTGAACCACTGACCCCTTCGTCTGATGAGGCAGGTGGACCATAAGAGGAACATGGAGGGTTGCTTCGTGAAGAAGAAATCCGTGGGTGGGTTCCTGGTGAGAACCAAGGGATTCTCCATGATCGGCGGCCACTACGGTCACGGTGCGGTACCAGAGCCGGGTTTCCCTCATGAAATCGACCAGCCTTCCGATCTGATGATCCATATAGGCTACTTCTCCTATGTAAGGTTCGCTGGGTGCAAGGCTGTCGAATGGAGGAGGTGGCGAGTAGTCTGCGTGGGGATCGTACAGGTGAACCCAGAGAAAGAAGGGTTCCTGAAGATTCTGGCGCAGATGAGAAAGCGTCATATTGATGGTTTCTTCCGCTCTTCGTTCCACGGGGAGCCGGGAAGTTGAATTTCTGGGTTGGAGGAATCGATCGCTGTATCGAAGAAATCCCTGATTCAGTCCGAAGCGATGATCCAGGATAAAGCTGGAAACAAAGGCGGCAGTATGGTAGCCACGGCCTTGAAATATTTCCGGTAGAGTCACGGCATCTTCGGAAAGACGAAAGATCGTATTGTCCCGGACACCATGGCGGTTCGGGTAGGTGCCCGTCAGGATGGAGGAGTGGGCAGGAAGTGTGATCGGGGATGGTGAGGTACAGGCATCGAACCACAGGCTCTCTTCCCGGATGGACTGAATGTGGGGGGTTATCGAAGGGGTGATGACATCATATCGTGTTGTATCCATCGTCAGAAGAAGAACGTTAGGCTGGGAGTGTTCGGAGGCACTGCAGGCCACGATCCAGCAAGCCGTGAAGAGCAGAACAATCTTCCGTAATCGAGAGGCGTTACCCGAATCCATGGAGACCATTATCCCAAATATTCCTGGATAGAGATAGAAAGATTAAAGCGTCTGAATCTGGCGGAGTTTCATCATGAAAATTCTTTGCAGAGAAACGTGGGAACGGCTGCGCCGGCTCGCCGTTTTGACTGCTCATTTATTGATTCGGCTGGTCGGTTCCCTTCAGGCGGTTATACAGGGTATTTCTGTGGACACCCAGAGCTTTGGCTGCCCGGGAGAGATTTCCATCATTCAGTTTGAGAGCTTCCTGGATGTACTTGATCTCGAACTCCTGACATGCCTGCTTGAGCGGAATGCCATCGTGAACCAGTTGCCGGATCAGTGTTCGTAATTTCCCATCGAGCTGCATGGTTCTTTTATATCATAGTCCGGTTCGGATAACAATGAAATCGTCCCCAACATTATCAATAGCCAGTTTGTTATTCGAAAGCCGGATCCATTGTTTTGCTAGCCGCTTCATGGAGGGTGGAGATCCATGGGTAAAAAAAACCACGCGCGAATGCGCGTGGTTCAAGAATCCTTATAAAATGCTTTTATTGTTCCAGTTCGACCAGGTCTCCCGGATGCAGCTCTCGTACACTCTCAAGGATCTTGCAGTTGGAAGTGTGATCAAAGGTTTCGAGAACACCCAGCCGTCCCTGAACAACATAGTTATGACCTTCTTCTGAAAGGTCTCTGTATACGCGGATATACTGGCCGGCCTCGATCCCGTCTGCTATGCCGAGGGAAATGAGGACATTGGATCCCTGAGCGAAACTGAAGGAGTCGTCGGCCGCCATAAGAATTTTCCCCTGTACCTTTCCGGTTGGCGTCATGCAGGCCGGCTGAAAGGGTTGAGGAATGTTGGTGGGAATCGGGATCAGTTCATAGGGAAGGATGTGGAATCCCCGCAGAATGGAGTCACAGGCCATTGTGATACGGGCTGTCGAAGTCTTTTCCTGCGTGCAGAGAACCGTGATCTTCCCATGGAGAAGCCAGGCGTGTCCCAGTTCTGTTCCGGAGTCGTCTTTAATGACCCCGCGATCCTGGGCGATCGAATAGATATCTCCCGCCTGAATTCCATCTTCGGAACCGGCGCTGATATAAACGATCTGTCCTTCCGTCATGGTGTACTTCATCGAACCGTCGTCCGTGCCCAGAATGGTAATAGGGTAGGTAACGTCCGTCGGTGTCACTTTAAAAAAGCACTCCATATCCGATACAAATCCAAGGGGTATGGGGGTTGTATCGGGTCCGGCCTCCCGAGACTCTGCCGGCTCCGGAGGAGCTTCCTCGACGGGAGCCTGTTCCTCATAACTTTCCTGGGGCACCTCTTCCACGGAAACGGGTGTGAGAACCAGCGGATCGCCGGGATAAATCCAGTGGGAGTCCGTGATGTAGGTGTTTCCCTCCCAGATCTGAGGCCAGAGGAAGGGGTCGCCCAGCTTTTGCTCAGCGAGTCCCCACAGCGTTTCCCCGGGTTGGATGATGTAAACGTCAACGCCTTCGGGGAATTCTGTCGGAGGATCGTAGGGAGTCCAGTGATCGCCGACTTTGTGGAGTGGCTGGGGGGGATTGGACGGGTAGGCAAACACAAGGCCCGCCATAATCAAAAGCCCTGCGATCACGCAATGGATTTTAATTTTCATACCTAACCTCCAGGCCTAAGTGCGAAGCCATAGGCTTACCTTATGATATTTTCACCGAGTTGTCAAGGTTTTATGCAAATGGTTCAAGTGTCACTTGAAGGATTTGATGGCTTCCGGCTTTCCCGAAGGGCTTGTTCCGTCTCTCCAAGGGTCCGGCGAACCATCTCGTAGAGGACTGCGGCTGTCGCGTTTGCCACGTTGAGAGATCCGATTCGTCCCAGAACGGGAAGTGCCACAAGCTCATCACATGCTTCCCTCGTAATCCTTCGCAACCCCTTTTCCTCGGATCCAACAACGATACAAAAGGGCGGAGGAATTTCGGTAGAATAGAGGTTTCCTCCCTCGACCGCTGTTCCCACGACCCAGTATCCCAGTTCCTTCAGATGGTTGATAAAGTTGGTTGTATTTCGAACTCTACCCAGCGTCAGGTGGGCGGCAGCTCCCGCTGATGCGGTCATGACCGTGTCGTTTACAGGGGCGGTACGGTGAAGAGTCAGGGCCACATGGCTGAATCCTGAACATTCTGCGACTCGAAAGATGCTGCCAAGATTTTGAGGATCCGATACTTCCTCAATAAGGAGGACGGGTTGACCTTCCAGTCCCGAAAGGAATGTATTGTCATCGTACTGGGGGAGGGCGTCAACCTGTATCGCAAATGCAGAACCGGCCGCTCCCTGTCGCAGGAAGAAAGAAGAAGGGGATCGCTTGATGGGGACGCCTGCGGATCGGGCCAGGGTTTCAAGCTCCCTGGCGCGATGATCATTACGGTTTTCCTCGAGGTATAGAATGCGTGCCAGATTTGCTCGATGGAGGAGAACTTCCTTTGAAGCATGGTACCCGGTCAGAATCACAGGGTCACCGTCACGGAGGCGAAAGCTGCAATTCCTTCACCCCGTCCTGGAAACCCCAGAGAATTACCCGAACCGAATTTCACACTGACCCGATCCGGGGAGAGGGTCAGGATCTGGCATAACGATCTCTGCAAAGCTTCCCTGAAGGGTTGAAGACGTGGAGTTCTGCAGATGATTGTCATATCCAGGAAGGTAAGGCGGAGAGTCGGCCGCTGTTCCCGAATATGGACGAGAACACGCTGAAGTAACTCCGTAGAGCGCTGATCCCTGCAGGCGGGATCATCGGGAGGAAAGAGTACGCCGATATCTCCGAGCGAAGCAGCCCCCAGAAGAGCATCCATCAGGGCATGAAGGGCTGCGTCAGCATCCGAGTTTCCATCCAGACCCGTCGCCGAGTCGATTCGGACGCCACAGAGATAGAGAGTTCTCCCTTCTCTGAACGGGTGAGCATCATAGCCCAGTGCGTGTCGATATTCAGGGTTCGATGTCAACGACCTCTGCAACCTCCATCATGGGTTCCTGATAAATCAGGACGGTCTGGCTCACGGGAAGCAGGACCGTATGCTGTCGATCACGAAATTTCACCTGGATCTCATAGAGGCCGGCATCATGGATAGACTGGAGCACTCCCGGTTGACCGTTCAGATTGTCGTACACCCTATTAAAAATCATGACTTTTGCGGGAATTTCCATCATATACCTCCTTCTGCCTTCAGGATAAGCTCACGCAGGGTGAGCCGGGGAATGTTCATTTCTTCCGCTTTGGACAGCTTACTGCCGGGGTTGGCTCCCACCACAAGAAAATCGGTCTTCGCACTCACGGAGGATACCACGGTACCGCCGTTACTTTCGATGTGGGATTTCAAACTGTCCCGGGTGAAGGTTTCAAAGGATCCCGTAATCACGAAGGTTAAACCTTCAAGGGACAGGGGTCCAACTTCCTTTTCACTTCGAGGTTCTTCCATGGTCAGACCAAGATATTTCAGAGCATTCAGAAGGTCCTCACCTCCCCAGCTGTGCATAAAGGCATGGACACTCTGGGCTATTTGAGGACCTACATCAGGTACGCGCTGAAGGGATTCATGAGTCGCCATCCGAATCGCATCCATCGATCCGAAGTGGGATGCCAGGGATGCGGCAACCCTCTCCCCCACATGACGGATTCCAAGGGCAAAAAGGAGCCTTCTCAGGGGAACCTTCCGGCTGTTATCCAGCTGCTTCAGCAGATTTGCTTCCGACTTTTTTCCCCATCCGGGAAGATCAGACAGATCGCCGGTTTGGAGCTCATACAGCGAGGAAATGTCCCGAATCTTGCCAAGTTCATAGAGCTGTTGAACCAGTTTGGGTCCCAGACCTTCGATGTTCATGGCCTTCCTGGAACAGAAGTGGGAAATCCTTTCCATGGCCACGGCAGGACAGGAAGGATTGATACAGCGGAGGGCCACTTCACCCTCCAGACGGGATACGGGTTGGGAGCATTCTGGACAGAGTGAGGGGAGTTCAAATGCCACAGCGTCCTTCGGACGGTGTTCAGGAAGGACCCGTGTGACCTTGGGAATGACGTCGCCCCCCTTTTCCACCAGAACGGTATCGCCGATACGGATGTCCTTCCGGGCCAGATCCTCAAAGTTATGGAGGGTGGCACGCTGAACGACCGAACCCCGAATCTCGACAGGATCCAGTTCTGCGACCGGCGTGAGTACGCCGGTTCTCCCGACCTGCACCGTAATGTTTCTCACTATCGACGGTTTTCCGTCCGCAGGGTACTTGAAGGCTACGGCCCAGCGAGGGGACTTGGCGGTAACGCCAAGATCTTCCTGACGATTCAGTTCATTCACCTTGACAACGATGCCGTCGATCTCACAGTCCAGATCATCCCGTCTGTCCCTCCAGAATTCGATAAAGGATTCCACATCTCTGAGGGTCCTGCACAACTTCCAGGAAGGATTGACGCGAAAGCCTGTCTGATCCAGAAAAGTTAACGTCTCTGCGTGAGATTTCAGGGGATGGTCATGCACGCGGGCTACGGCATAGGCGTAGCATTGGAGCTGCCGGTGAGCCGTAATCTTCGGATCCAGCAACCGCAGACTGCCCGAAGCGGCATTTCGCGGGTTGGCAAAGAGGGGTTCTCCTTTTGTTTCCCTGCGTTCGTTCAGTACCCTGAACGCCTCTTTCGGCATGTAGATTTCTCCACGGACCTCCAGGAGAGGGATCGATGTGCGAAGGATCAGAGGTACCGATCGAACGGTTCGCACATTCTGGGTGACATCCTCTCCCTCCATTCCATTTCCACGTGTGGCAGCCCGGACCAGACGACCATTTTCATAGGTGAGACTGATCGAAACGCCGTCAATTTTCAATTCAGAAACATAGGAATATATGTCCGGGGATGATAGAAGACGTCGATTTCGATCTTCCCAGTCCTTTAATTCTGAAAAGTTGTACACATTGTCCAGTGAGAGCATGGGAATGGCATGAGCTATGGTGGCAAAGGCTTCGAGAGGTTGACCTCCCACCCGCTGAGTGGGGGAATCCGCAGAGATGATTTTCGGGTATCTTCGCTCCCAGTCCTTCAGTTCCGCAAGAAGGCTGTCAAATTCCGCATCGGTAATTTCCGGGCGGTTTTTAACATAGTAGAGGGTTTCGTGTCGTACAATTTCCCGACGTAACTCCTCCACTCTCTTCCGGACGTAGGAGGGGATGTCCATCCGGGCTAGTATACCCCACCAAATGAATAGCCCGCAAGGTAAATCGGGGATGGAAGCACTTTCTATTTCATGTGAAGCTCTACGATGTCTCCATCCAGAAGTATGTGATCCCGATGAACCATCTGACCTTCGTGAATGGCTGAGGGACCCCAGATTCTGGCGTAGGTAAGGTTCCGGACAAAATCCTGATGAACCTGCCGGGCCAATTCCTCCAGGGTGCCACCTTTGTCGAGGATGAAGGGTTTTTCCATTTCCGGCGGCTTTCCGGGAGGTTTTGCATAGATGCGGATCTTGTTCAACGATGTAAATAAGAGCCTGCCGACTTCTTCCAGGTTGCTCCTGTTCTGAAGCGAAAACGGGACAATGGGAAATTCAGCTTCGGCTTCCTGCCGCAGAAATTCGAGATTCAGTTCAGCATCTTCTCCCTCCAGCTTATTGGCGAGAATTACAGAGCGGCGGAAAAACTTTCCGTCGACAAAGGGACCCCTGTAAGAATGGTATTCCAGATGAATGTTCTGATCTTTCAGAATCCGTAGAATGGTGCCCAATTGTATGGGCGCAATCTCTCCTCTCAGGTCAAGGACCAAACCCACGATATCGGCATTTCGAATTACCCGGAACACCCAGGGCTCCTGAAAATCCTTGTTCATGGATGCCGTATCGACAAGCTGAATTTGAATGTCCTCGAAGGGAAGCATTCCAACTGTGGGATTATGAGTCGTAAAGGGAAAGGGAGCCACATCGGGTCGCGCATGGGTCAGCTCGACAAGCATGGAGGATTTCCCTGAATTGGGCGGCCCGATAAGGACAACCTGCCCTGCTCCTTCACTTCGGATCAGGTAGGGGTCGGTATGAATCTTCTTCCCCTTTGAAGACATCTTTTCCTTTTTTAGCTGTGCGATGCGTCTTTTAATGTCGGCCTGCATCTTTTCGGTTCCTTTGTGCTTGGGAATCGAAGAGAGCATCGCCTCGAGGGCTTCCATTTTTTCCTCAGAAGATTGTGCGTGTCGGAACCGTTCCTCGGCGGCGTGATATTCCGGGGTCAGGTTGGCAGGCATTAGACTTTAATATTCAATCGTTTCAACATGACATTCAGCGTGTTGGCTTTCACCTTCAACATGTGGGCTGCCTTCCGTTGTACGCCATTTGAGGCATGGAGGGCTTGAAGAATGAGTTGGCGCTGAAATTCTTCGGTGGCTTCCTGGAGAGACATATCCTTGGGCAGGGATCCCTGGGAGAGAATGATTCGATTGGGCATTCGGATCTGCTGAGGAAGGACGTCGACATTGATGGTTTGTATGGTCGTCAACACCACGGCGCGCTCAATCGCGTTTTCCAGCTCCCGAACATTTCCGGGCCATGGATATTCCATGAAGATCTTAAGGACCTCGTCATCCAGCTTCAAATTCTGTTTCTGGTTTTGTTCACCATACTTCAGAAGGAAATGGTCCACAAGCAATGGAATATCTTCTTTCCGGTGACGGAGAGGAGGCAGGTCGATTGAGATTACGTTCAGCCGATAGTAAAAATCTTCACGAAACCTTCCGTCCCGTACCAGTTCGTCAAGATCGGCGTTGGTTGCTGCAATGATACGTACATCCACCGTGTAAGTGTCTGTGCCGCCCAGCCTCATGAATTCACGACTCTGCATGACACGAAGGAGCTTACTCTGGGTTTCGGAATGGATGTTGCCGATTTCGTCAAAGAAAATGGAACCGTTGTCCGCCATCTCGAAGAGGCCCTTTTTGCGGGATACAGCTCCCGTAAAGGAACCTCTTTCATGGCCGAAGAGGTGGGATTCAAGAAGTTCCGGGGCGATGTTTCCACTGTTGACAACGACAAAGGGTCCCTGTGCTCGCCTGGAATGATGGTGCACGGCCTTTGCGACGAGTTCCTTCCCCGTTCCGGACTCGCCACGAATCAGGATGGTCGAAGAGGAAGGGGCTGCAAGGCTGATCAATTCGAAGACCTTTTTCATGGGCTCCGATTTTCCTATGATGTTGCCAAAGGCATACCGGCTTTCCAGTTCCCTCCGGAGAAAGAGATTTTCCTCTTTGAGCCTGCGCTCTTTAATCGCCTTGGAAATCGTGAGAACAACTTCCTGATTCTTGAAAGGTTTGGGAATGTAGTGATAGGCGCCGCGCCTCATGGCCTCGATGGCATTTTCCACGGAAGAATAGGCCGTAATGATGATAACAGGGGTGATCGAGGTCGATTCTCTCATGCGGTCCAGAAGATCGAGCCCACTCATATCAGGAAGCATGACGTCCAGGAGAACGACGTCTGGATTTTCCGATTCGAAGAGGGACCAACCTTTGCTCCCCGTATCAGCCAGGATGGTCTCATAGCCTTCAGACTGCAGGATGTCTGAAAGAACTTCAAGAACAACAGGCTGGTCATCTACGATCAGAATCGTCTTTTGCACACGATAGCTCCAGGATAAAGATTGTGCCCCCTTTTTCCGGGCATTCAACGGTAATGGTTCCGCCGTATGAATCAATAATAGCATGGGAAAGAGCAAGTCCCAACCCGGTGCCGCTTCCCTTTTTTCCGGAGCTTACAAAGGGCCTCCCCAGTGACTCGCGAATAGCCGGCGGCACCCCGGGGCCATCATCCTCCACCTCAACAAAGACCCTGTCCCGATCGCTTCGTGCCCGGACGGTAACGTGACCCTTCCACTGAACGGCCTGGCATGCGTTTACAATCAGATTCACGAGAGCCTGTGTGAACAGGGTCTCATTAATGGTCACCTCACAGTTATCTTCGGGAAGTTCGACATCGATGGAAAATTCATGCGTCTCCAGCATGGGTTGAACGAGATCGATCGCCTCTTTGATCCGTTCCCCGATAGCACAGCGTGCGGTTTCCTGTTCTCCGGATCGGGCGAACTTCAAGAGAGTTCCCACCAGATTGCTCAGGTAAAAGGTCTCCCTCGTGATATGGCTCGCATAGCGGTAGAGTCGATCTGAAGAATCCAGCCCGCCCTGGAGAATCTGCGCAAAGGAAGAGATTCCCGTCAGCGGAGTGTTGATTTCATGGGCGACCGACGCGGATACCTGACCTAAAATGGCAAGATGTTCCTGGCGGGCCAGTTCCTGGCGGAGTGAGATGTTTTCGCTGATATCGTTAAAGATCGTTAATTGAAATGTCGCATCCCCCACTTCCATCGGTGCTGTAAAGATAAGAAGCGTCTTTCCTTCATACTCTAGGATTCTTGTCTCAAGATCCGATTCCAGGAAACTCTCAGGGAGTGTGGGAAAAGACTTCATTGCACCCAGGACAGCGCGGCCTGAATCATTCAGGGTCAGCAGGGTGCCGGCGGCATCCGTGACGGCAATCCCTACCGGACTGCGCTGAAGAATCGTCTCGTTAAACCGATGCAGATATGCCAGCTGATCCATCTTTTCCTTCATATCCTCAATAAGGATCAGGTTGTGAATCATAAGGCCCAGCTGTGAGCAGAGGTTAAGAAGAATCGTGCGTTCTTCCGTGGACAGGGGGTCGCCGTTTTCGCGGTTGCCCACCACCAGGAGGGCAAGAAGCTGGTTTTGAAATCGAACAGGAAAAACGATCGAGTAGTGTCGATCGGGCGTCCAGTCTTTAACTTCTTCCGGAGTTAATATGGGGGGAAGGATTTGATCGTCCTCCAGACGGTGGAACTGATTTTTTCGCCGAATATAGTAATTACAGGAAGAAACCTGAAGGGTCGATTTGAGTTGATTTCCGAAGGCGTCCAGAAGATCTGCAAGACTTGTAAATTGAGGAATCTTTTGGGAAAAATCAAGAAGTTCCTGACGTTTCTGGAACTGAGCTCCATATTGAATACGGGTCAGCAATTCTTCAATGGAACGATGGATGGGGAAGAAATAGATCGCAATCACAAACCCTGCGGCAAACAGGACAAAGTATCGGGAAGTCACGGACGCTTCTGGAAAGATTGATAAGAGGTGGTAGATGAAGAAATAGACGATGAACCCGAGAGCGATGGTGATGGCATAGGAAAGGACTTCCCGGATCACCAGGCTCACATCCCAGATCTTGTACTCCCAGATGGCATAGGTGGTTGATAGAGGGATGAACGTCAGAAGGGGGATGAAGATGAGAGGAGACACCCCGAGATGAAGGCCGGTCTCCATGGGAACAACATAGAAGAGAAGAAAGGGAAGGAACCCCAGAGCGAGACCAAGAAAGATCCATTGCAGCTGTCTTCGTTGAACACTGGTCCGGACCGTGAACCACTGAACCGAAAAGGTAACCAGGCTCGAGAGAATCATGAGAATGATCCACAGGGTGCGCAGTCCGTTAAGCGTATAGATCGCTTCTTCGCCGAGGGAGAAGAATCGGTTCAAGAAGAGAAGGTCCATCGTTACGACGAAATGAGCCAGGGAAGGAAGGTAGAGTACAGGGATGAGCCGCTGAATTCCCTTGACGAGGTTCCGGGGAAAGATGAGGGTAAAGTGGAAAAGGGTTGTGGGCAGGAGCAGGGTAGCCAGAAACTGAAACCCCATAATGCTTCGCCACAGGTCGTTTAATTTTCCTGCGGGCTGAAGGACAAGAATCTGAAAAGCCATCAGAGTGATCCAGAAAAAAATCAGGCTCGCCCGCATCCTCTTTCGAACGAAGCAGAACGTTCCAATAATCAGGAAAACAAATCCCGTAAATGAAAACAGGAGGTAGGCCAAATCGACTTCTCCAGGTGGGAGCTGAAGAAAAATGGAGAGCTTTTCACCGTCCCGCCGAAGATTCAGGGTACTTCCCTGGGCATGGTCCTGGAGAATTTCCCGAAGCGTGGATTCGGTTACCGGTTCATCATTGACAGCGAGGATGACGTCACCAGGTTTTAATCCCGCCAGCTCCGAGTTGCTGCCCGCTTCAATCTGTGTGACGGTTGGAGGTGTACCGCGAAAATAGAATCCCAGGGGTTTAAAGGTGGAAATTTTTCGCTCAAAGGCTAAAAAGCCGATAAGGACTGAAAGGGTGAAATAAAGGTAAACCAGCAGGATGGGCCATCGACGAATAAGGTTCATCCCTGTGGTGTCCTGGAAAAGGTTATCACGGCCACCCTGTGGACTCCTCCGCGTTTCAGTGCCGAAACACAGGCCTGGATTGTGCTTCCCGTCGTAAATACATCATCAATTAGGATAGCACGTCCCGGTGCATTGCCGGTCTTGAAACGATAGGTGCCGGAAGGTATGGCCCGACGTTCCCGGGCGCGAAGTCGAGACTGGGCGGGCCGATGACGTGTCGTTCGTAAGAGAATTCGAACTGGATGACCGGCGAGAGCGCTCAGTTGCTTTGTCAGCTCTCCCACCGGATTGAATCGGTAGCGTAACCAGCGAAGTGCATGTTGCGGAACGGGAACGAGGGGAGCATCGTTAAATTCCGGTCCCAGAGCATATAAACGGGGAACCATGCCGATGGCCATGGCTCTGGACAGAAAAAACCAGGTTTTGAATTTGTAAGAATGGAGGATGTCCCGGGCTGTTCCTTCGTAGGTGAAAAGGTGGCGGGTCTCTTCTCTCTCCGGCGGATTTGTCTGGCAGGTTCCACAAAGTCCCGGTTCCGTCTGATCCTGACCGCAGACGGGGCAGGCAGAAAGGGGCCATGGTTTCAGGCTTTCCAGACATGCCATACACCAGGGCTGCCAGAGTCCGGCTTCCCTGTGGACGGTCCCGCATGTTGGGCAGGTAAAGGGAAAAGAACGCACCATCTCGGCGGAATCATAACACAGGGTGTTCAAGGCAATGCTACAATATATCCAATACCTGTTTGAAGGGGGGCTTCAATGGGAAAACCGGATAGAATATTTTTCATTCTTGTTTGTTTTGGACTCTTTCTGGCGCATGTCTCCGTGGCATCCGGCATCGAGGGTACCCATCCCTATGATGCCTTTGAACGTCCTCAGGCCTGTGCATCCTGTCACATCGACATTGCGCGCCAGCATGAACAGGCCATGATGTCCCAATCCTATACACATATCTGGGATGAAATTGAGTATTTTGAACTGGCCGTTCCCCATGCGAGGAAGGATCCGAAGGTGGCGGAAGTCGAGGCGGGATGCAACGGCTGTCATGCGCCCCTGGCCCTGATGGCCGGGGATGTCCCTCCTCCCCGTCCGAGCGAAAACTCCCGTGCCAATGAAGGGGTGTCCTGCGATCTTTGCCATACCATGACGGGATTCGAGGGGGACACACCCTTCAACTTCAATTGGATCGTCGATCCGGGAAAGACAAAACGGGGACCGCGCGAAGGTTTGGAAAGTCCTCACCATGTCACGGTAATGAGTGAATATCACAAAACGGCCGAGTTCTGCGGAGCCTGCCATAATGAAAAGAACCCTTGGAACCTGTTTGTGAAATCCACACATCTGGAATGGAAGGAGGGGCCCCACGGAAAAGCCGGAATTGTGTGCCAGTCCTGCCATATGCCTCCGGCCGCGGGAAGAAGTGCACGCATGGGATCCTCCCTTCCTGATGTCCGTCAGCACCTGTTTCACGGAGCCCATGATCCCGGGAAACTCGCCGGCGTCATTGAAGTCAGGATCCATCCGGAGACCCGGGAGGCCGAACCGGGAGATACGATCAAGTTGACGGCGGTCTGTGTCAATGCTAAAGCGGGCCATAAGGTACCCACAGGTTCCGTGGAAGATCGTGCCCTGTGGCTCCATGTTACGGCGACCGATGCGGAAGGAACGGTTTACCACCTTCCCGTAGATCGGAAGGGTTTTGAAGGAGAGGAATATACTGTCGCTTCATCTTCGGCTTTAGGGTATCAGGATATTGGTGAAATAAAAGAAATTCCTGATTTTAAAGGTCTCAAGAGGGACGGAGAAATTCCCGACGGGGACAGGATTTTTCGCATGGCGTATCTGGATCCGAAGGGGCGGATCACCATTTCCCAATGGTACACAGCCTCGTTTGGATACGATTACAGACTGGCGCCGCTTGAGGCAAGAGCGGAAACCTTTACCTGGAACCTTCCTGATGAAATGCCAGCCGGACCTGTCGTCGTGACGGCTGAAATCTGGTACACACGTCTCGTTTCTTCGGTAGCTCAGTTTTTGAAGGTACCCGAGGAAGAATGGGAGCCAATCCGCATCAATAGCCATGCCACAACGTTTACGATCCTGGATTAGGGGGGAAACCATGAACACGAGAAAGCTGGCTGTCTTACTTTTCATTCTCATGATTTTCGGAGCAGTCGCTGAACAGCTGTTTGCCATCCCGGCCTTCGCAAGAAAATATAAGTTTTCCTGCTCCACATGCCATGCACCCTTTCCACGCCTGAAACCATTCGGGGAAGAATTTGCAGGACGGGGATTCCGGATGGAAGACCCTTCACAGGAGCCTGCCCGGGCGACCTATGATGTCGGAGATCCCATGCTTACACTGTTGCGGGAGGTCCCCCTAGCCATCCGCATGGATGGGTATCTGTCCTACAAGGAAAATGCCCATGCTGAATCGGACACTGAATTCCCATGGGCCTTCAAAATACTATCAGGAGGACCAGTCTCACCGAGGATTTCCTATTATTTTTACTATATTCTTGAAAAGGGTGAAACGGGAAAGCTGGAGGATGCCTATCTTCAGTTTAATACGCTTCTGGGACTTCCTGTCAATCTCATGGCCGGACAGTTCCAGGTGTCCGATCCCCTGTTCAAGAGAGAGCTGAGGCTGGAACGGTCTGATTATCTGATCTATAAATCACATGTGGGCTATTCGCAGGTGGATCTGACCTATGACCGGGGCCTCATGTTTTTATGGACCCTTCCGGGGGAGATCGATAGTGTCTTTCAGGTTGTGAATGGCAGTGGGATCGAAGAGGCGGAGGATGATAATTTTGATACGGACAGTGAGAAGAACATGGGACTTCGATTTTCAAAGGGATGGGGGCCGATCCGCCTGGGAGTCTACGGGTACCGGGGAGTGGAGGAAAGTCCCGATGGGTATGAGAACACAACAACCTATATCGGTCCGGACCTGACGGTTGACGCCGGAGATAATCTCCAGATCAACGTCCAGTACCTCAAGAGAACGGATGATGATCCGTTTTTTCAGGGGTATGAGGGGGATGATTACGAAACAAAGGGGGGATTTGTTGAAGTCTTATTTTTCCCCGGTGGACCAGATGGGAAAGTCGCGGTCGCGGGTCTCTATAACAATATTGAATCGGATGATCTCAACGCGGAGCGGGAATCCGTTTCGCTTACGCTGAACTATCTCCTTGCCCGGAACGGGAAGGTGCTTCTGGAGGTTGCACGGGATCTGGATCTTGAATCCAGCCGCTTTTCCCTGGGATTTGTGACAGCATTCTGATCGATCCAGGAAATAGCCCTTGCAATTTTGAGAATCACGTATTATAGTAATGGGATAAATCGGGGTTTGGGGTGTTAACGTTTTCATCTAAACGCAGCGGGAACATTCCAGAACCTGAAGTTGTTCTAAGAATAGAAGCCTTTGCTCTTTGCCAACAAAATTACCGTCAAGGGGGTAAGTCTCTCATCCCATCGCCTGCCTTAAAAGCCATCATCCCTAAAACCCATCATCCCATCCAACCCATCTACCCACTCGCCAACCATCAATAAAACCGCCATTTTTATCCTCCATCCACCATCCAGCCATCTCCGCCTCCCTTGAACGGTAACTATGCCGACCCCTAACGGGGTCGGTTTTTCTTTTGTAGAAATGCGATAAATTAAATTTCTGAACCGGGAGGGATTACAACACTTTTGGGAATGATGACGATACCGTCTCTAATATGGTAAAAATCTCCATCCTCCTCCTTCACTCCCCGTCGATTCACGAGGATGGAACCTTCCCCTACACGTGCATTCTTGTCAATAATAGCTCCATGGATGACGCAACCTTTTCCGATACCCAGTGTCGGGATGCCGGGCTCGGAATCCACTTCGCTTTCATAGTAGTCGTTTCCCAGGATCAGGGTTTTAGAAATGGTACAGCCTGCCTGGATGACCGAACGAAGTCCAATACTCGTATCTTCGATTTTGCTGCCGTCCACCATTCCTCCTTCCCCGACAAGGACCCGGTTCAGGACGCTGTCCCGGATATTGGATACGGGGAGGAACCGTGGACGGCTGAAAAAGGGCCAGTCCGGATCCAGCATACGGAAGGAATTCTGGGCCGAAGTGAGCATAAGGTTGACATCATAGTAGGAACGGATCGTTCCAACATCTTCCCAGAAATCATCGAAGGGGTGAAGAACAAGTTTGTGGCTCTGAACCATGGAAGGAAGGATGTGCTGACCAAAATCCATGGCTTCATTATTGGCCAGAACTTCTTCCAGTATTTTGCGCTTGAAAATATAGATCCCCATGCTCATGGGAATGGAATCTCCAAGGTGGGCAATGGCGTCCGGATCGGGTTTTTCATAAAAACGGTTGATTGTGCCGTCTTTGGACCCGATAACCCCAAAGGCGGATGATCGTTCCCGGGGCATCATCTTCCCCGCGATGGTGACGTCGGCATCGGTAGTGAGATGGGTAATAAAGAAGTCGCGGTAGTCCATCCGGTAGAGATGATCCCCCGATAAAATCAGGACATGGTTGAAGCGCAGGTGTTCCAGATGGTGCAGGTTCTGGCGTACGGCATCTGCCGTTCCCTTGTACCAGTCACTCACCTGGCTCAGGGATGCCGCAAGAATGTCCACGTACCCGCTGCTGAAGTGGTCGAACTGGTACGTCTGGGCGACATGTCGGTTCAATGATTCCGAATTGAACTGGGTGATGACAAAGATTCGCCGGAAGTCGGAATTGATGGCGTTGGACAGAGGAATGTCGATCAGGCGATAGGCGCCCCCGATGGGAACCGCCGGTTTGGCGCGAAAATTTGTAAGAGGGAAGAGGCGGGAACCTGCGCCGCCCCCGAGAACCAGCGTGACGATATCGCTCTGCATGGGTGTATCGTACCGGAAGGAACCGGTCGGGTCAAACCTTGAAAGCAAACCTTGGAAAATTGTTACCGTTCACTCCTGCCGGGAAAGGTACTCCTGCTGCTCCATGGCCCTGGAGTACTCCGGGTCAAATTCAAGAGATTTTTTGTACATTTCCCTTGCCTGGTCCGGATCCTTACCTCCCTCACATGCCAGTCCCTTCAGGTAGAGTATGACGGCACAGACTCTTCGATTCACTTCATCCGATGAATCCACGGATTCAAAGAGATTGTCGAGGAGCTTTTTCGATTCATCGAATTCTCTCCTGTGTAACGTTTCGCAGACCATGTAGATCGATGATTTGATCATCCCGCCCTTCAGGGCGTCTTCTGATCCTCCTGAATTGGAATCAAGCGGAAGTCCCAGGTATTCAAGAACCGATGCCATTCTCCCCGGGGAGTAATCATCCGATGGTGTGGGTTGAGGAGGCAGGACCATCTGGGTCCTGGATGCCGGGCGGATCAGGAAATACAACACAGTCCACAGGGTGGTGATCAGGATAAAGAACAGGAAGACGGCGAACCCATCGACAAGGAGCATCATAAAAGCGCAGATCCCGGTAATAACTGCCAGCATTATGAAGAGGTCCGAAATCCGGTCTCTCCATCCATGTTTTTTTTGTGCGCCAGGACGGATGTCCCTATCAAGGTGCAGGTTATCTTCGTGCGCAGGTTTCCCAAAAAAGGAACTGATATCAAAGATGAATACACGATCCTTTCCGCACTGCCGGCACTCCGCGCGGAGATAGTCATAGGGTTGACCGGATGTTGCATCATGGATCAACTCCTGGCTTCTGGTTTGATATTGTCCCCCGCACGGACAGGTTGAGGCATGAATGATGTTGTACTCCTCCTGAACACTCTGAACCTTGATCGGGTTATTCACTGGCGAATCCATAGAATGTTAACCTCCAATGCTTCATTCGTCAGGATTTTAGATTCCGTCGGGATTCTTCGGAGAATCAAAAGGGTCTGACATGCCTTCGGCTCTCCCGTTTTCCCTGGATGTCGTACCGGGAAAAGAACTCCCAGATCTCTTCCGATGCGTCGATGTCGTTGTTTGTACCGGGGCTGGGATAGTTTGTTCCGGGCCAGGTGTGGGCACCGCCGATTACCCTGTAGAACTTGACGGCTGTGCCGCTTTCACAGTCCCCGTAGGTGATCAGTTCCACAGTACTCCCATCCGTGAAGTCAACATCGTCAAGAGGAATGACCACGGCCGAGGGTGAGCAGCTGTTTTCCTGTACCCAGAATTCCATGACATCTTCGACAGGAAGGGACCATGTATTTCCATTATAGGGAACGACGGGGTCAGCGGTTCCGTGAATCTGCAGAACCGGCACAGGATGGACCGGGTTGCATCCAAGATAGGTTTCGGGGGTCATTGAACCGGTCACCGATGCGATGGCTGCGATCCTTTCGGAAAGCTGACAGGCAAGGAGGTAGCTCATGTATCCGCCGTTCGACATGCCCGTCGCGTAGATCCTGGAAGAATCGATCGTGTATTCAGACATGAGGAATTGGATCAGAGCCTCCATGAATCCCACATCATCCACGGTGCTGCCCACCGTCCATCCCCCGACATTCCAGTGCTGGTAGCCCACATCGTCCTTTGTCCCATCCGGATGAACCAGGATGAAACCCTCCCGGTCGGCTATGGGTCGGAAATCTCCATAATACATCTGGGTGTAGGCGTTACTACCGTATCCGTGGAAATTGAGGAGCAGCGGAACGGCTTCCTCTCCTGTATAGGATTCCGGAACGTAGAGGATGTAATCCCGGTAAACACCGTCAAAATAAATCGATCCTACCGACGTGTGCTGGGCAAAGGCGGAAAGGGACATTCCAATCACAAGGATCCAGGTCAAAACGGGGAAAGGAAGGCAAATGCACTTCATGGAATTATTATACACATAGCTGAATTCTCAGTGGAGCCGGAACGTACGATTGGACGGGAAGAGCATCAGAAGGGCCAGAATCAAGGCGCCTGCGGTCAGGCCGATCTGGGTTCTCTTTTCGAAGCGGTACTCCCGCTTCAGAAGGCGGAGAGAATCCATAATCTGTGTAACCACAGGTCCTTACTGCACGAGGGCGTCATCGTGCATGACGCTCGTGACAATATACGCAACGTCCCGGCCGGGCACGCAGGTCTGGATGAACTGCGCGATCTTCTCTTTCTGGGTGATTTTATCGCTCTCGTTGTAAACAAGATGCAGTGTGCGGTTGTATTCATCCATTCCGTTGTCCCCGAGGGAATCCTGCCAGGTGTCCACGATCGATTGACTCTCTACCTGAAAGGCGTCGATGTCATCCACCGAAGCCAGTCAGATGGAGTGGATCTTGTAGCCTTTAAAAATTTGACTAAGCTGCTCCTCCAGTTCCGCCTTGAACCACTTGATGTTTTCTCCATCGACTTTGAAGGGCAATTTTCTGGAAACCGCGATATTGACCACCGGGGGGAAGTCACTCCAGTTGTTCACGTCATGGGCGATGACGGCAATATCCAGCTTTTTGAAGCTCATCTCCATGCTGATGATCGACGTCTGGGGATTTTCATTCGATAGTTCCTTATAATTGTCATTCGTGAAAACAGCCCGTCCCTCCGGAACGGAAAAGGCAAAATGGTTTTCCTCATCAATATAGGCATCGTTGGGAACATCTCGACCATCAGGAACCCGGAGCCATACCACAAAGGCCAGAGAAGAGACCATGAACATTAGAAAGCAGATCCCCCAGAAGATGGAGCGTTTCATTGGAAGGGTTTCATTTCCGGGAATCTTTTCCGCACCCATGATTTCGTAGGAGTCAATGCTCCGAAGAAGATCTTTTTCCTCTCTCAAGGCATAGAATCGGTTGGAGACGATACCGATCATCTGAATATCGGAGAGTGTGTATTTGCTTTGGTACCACAGGGCCATGGCGTATTTCAGTTCATCCCCGACGGTGTCGGCCGCGATCCCCTGCAGCATCACATCCACACGTTCGATGGTTTTTTTCTGGGGTCGTACAACCTGTGAGAAGCAAAGTTCCAAAAAGAAAAAGGTACGCAATCACAATTACCTTTCTGGACATGGTCGCTTCATTCTGTAGAATATTCTGGCAGTCTACCTTACAAAAAAAGTGAGTTCCATGAAAAAATATACTGTCGTAGTGATAATTGGGACCCACAGGCGCGAATTTTTGTGTCTTACACAAAAGAGGGCTCTTCAGTGACGCCATCCCGGTTCACGAGTGGTCCGTCCATGTCCCGCCGGGTTCATCAGGGTCTTTCCCACGTCCTCCAGGTCATATCCCCGGCGAAAACCTGCCGTCCTCTTTCCCGATGACCGCCTCCTTACCAGGGAAGGAGATCAGCCAGGTCCAGGGCTATATAGACGAGCGCGGAAGAGAGCACCACACCCAGGGCACGCGCTCTGCCCGGGGTTCCAAGCCGCTTCATGATCGCCTGACCACCAAAGGCCCAGATTGCATTTGCGGAAAATCCTACAAGGGCAAGGAGAATCGGCACCCAGAGGAGCGTGAGGAAAGAGGTGGACCATTCAGAGAGAAAGAGAGAAAAGAGGGTGAGGCCGAAGAAGGCGACCTTCGGGTTGACAAACTGTAGCGCAAAGCCGTTGAGGAAACCGAGAGGCCTGGCCTCCTCACTCTTCTCCAGGAGTCTGCCGCTGCTCTGGTAGACTCCCCACGCCAGCCACAGAATATAGCCCGCACCGACATATTTCAAAACTGGAACGGCACCCGGCACCAACCTGTTTAATCCCCCGGCGAGAAAAGCGCAGAGAGCCATGACCAGCCAGAACCCCGCGACCGCTCCCATGATGAAAGGTACGGTACGTCGATAGCCGTAGAGAGCCCCTAACGACGCACACAGAATATTGTTCGGACCGGGAGTATAGAGGGTCACGGCAATGAAGGTAATCGTCGCATCGAGATCTATCATCAAACGTGTGGTTTCCTTTTTAAAAAGAGAGCCGCGCACGGGGGCCTGTCCGCCCTGGCGGCTGGGTCATCTGCAGAAGAATATTCTTCTGCATGAGCGTAACGGCTCGCTGACATTAAGTCAAGAACCCGGGGTCAGCCATTTCACTTTACCCTGTGGGAACAGATTCGATTCGTTTTTCACGGCCAGCTCAGGAAAGCAAACCATGGAGTGCGAGGCGAGGAATTTCGAGAGCCAAGGTAGGGACACGATTCCGATTCCATCCCTGGAGGAAGACGGGGGGCCAGGGGTGAAGGAAAGTCAGCTATTTATCTATATTTGATTGAGGTTTAGCAGAGTTATTAAACGACTAAAATTAATAGTAACTGATAATTTTATACACTCTCCCCGTTCGAAGGTTCTTTAACGTTTGCAGGTATCGTTGGCGTCCCTCTCCGTGCCGGAGGAGGCAAATCCGAGGCTTCCTTCCGTCATAATCCCGGCATCAGCACTCATGAGGAAGAACAGTTTGGACGTGTCTCCGTAAATATCACCCTCCAGGTCGAAATCCTCCAGGAGCAGCATGCCGTTCTGTGAGGGAACCCACCCCGTGATACTGCATCGGGGCTGGCCGTAGGAGTAGTCGTCCACCTGAAAGGAGTCTGTCTGAGGAAAGGCGGAGACGTAGATATGATAGCTTGATAGGGCCAGGTCCTCAAAGAAAATATCAACGTTTTGTCCGTTTTTAAGAGCCTTCAGGTGATGGGACGCGTCACCGGACACCTCCGGGACCAGCGAACCGCAGAGGGCGTTGTGGGTATCGCACCCGCTCCCTGATCCAGCATCGCCGATGGACAATGTCGTAAAAGACAGATTGTCACTGTAGGAGTAAGCGCCGCCGTTGGAGGTGAGATCCGTCAGGTCCACCGCGGTGGACGCCCCGCAGGGATGGACGCCATAGTAATAGGCAGGATTGACGATGAACTGAAATGTGTAGTCCGCCGTCATACCGGCCGCAATCGTCCCGTAAGAACCGGGGTTGTTGCAGACGTGGAGACCCACACCCCCGAAGACAGCTTCCGTGCTTGTGGCGGAGCTTTCTCCCTGGTTCAGAAGGGAGACCGTGATCTGCCACTTCTCCCCGGCTTCCGCCTGTGAATCACCATCCCCGTCCACTTCCGATAGACCGGTGAAAGAGTGGTAAACAACGTCCGGCGGCCCGCATTCGACGATGGTGACACTATGATAGCCGGAGAGCCCCTGACAGCCCTCAGCGTTGGAGTAGGAAACGGTGTAGGAGCCGCTCAGTGAGGCGTAATGGACGGAGGACGTGGCACCGAAGATGGATCGGTTGTTCCGATACCACTGGTAGTTGGACATTCCCGTCTGCGTTCTGAGCTGTACCGTCGTATCGGGGCAGATATTGGTGGATGCCCCGGTGATGGTCGGCTCCGCCGGCGTGAGGGCGGAGTCCTTGACGCATGCTGTGTATGCTGAACGACCGCAACTGTTCCTGGACCGGACCTTGTACCCGTAGAGAGTCCCCGGGGTGGCCTCGCCGTCGAAATAAGCTGTGGTGGAGACGGTGCCCAGAACGGCAATGTCCGTGCAAGTCTTGTTCGTGGTCCGAACGACCTCGTAGGAACTGGCCCCCGGAACGGAATCCCACGCCACCTGAATCCCTCCGCACTCACCTACCGCAGTGATCGTCGCGGGAGCGTCAGGAATCTGGAGCATCATGGCCTCCACACAGGAGGGCAGGGGCGATTGTCCACAGCCATTCTCCGCCCGAACCGTGTAGTAGTAGGATGTGTTTGGATTGGGGGGCGTGTCCGTGTAAGCCGGGCCTGTTGCCGTACCCACAGGTGCGGGGTAGTTACAGCTGCTGTTTGATGAACGGAGCACGGTATAGCTGTCCGCGTCCGGCACCGGGTCCCATACGAGCTCGACGCCGGTGCATTCCGAAGAGGCTGCGAGGTTCTGAGGGGCGGAGGGGAGCCCTGCCGTCGTGACCGAGGCGCATTCCCCGTCTTCCGAATTCCCGCAGGTTGGATTCGTGGCGACAACATAATAACTGTACTGGGTATCGGGATCCACGTCGGTATCGAGGTAGGTGTTGTCGCCCTCGTACCCTACCTGCACGCCGGTCTCGCAGCCGCCCTCTTTACGAAAGACCCGGTAGGACATGGCACCATCGACATAGTCCCAGGAAATAAGCAGTGACTGGCAGGTCACATTGCTGAACTGGGGAGCACCGGGTGCCGCAGACGTATCAACGAATTTGACGTTTATGCAATCCGATGGAACGGACAGGCCGCAGGCGTCCTCCGATCGCACGTAATAATCATAATACAGGCCCGTTTGACCTGTCGTGTCGGTGAAGCTTGTTCCCGTTGTTGATACGAGCAGAGTTCCGCCCTCCGGGCAGTTGACGTTGGAGCGATACATCTTGTACCCGGATGCGCCCGCCACTGGATCCCAGGACATGTCAACCTGTCCGCAGGAAGTATTGACCGAGAAATTGGCCGGGGGGTCCGGTCGAAGGGAGGAGGCACTCAAACAATTGCTCGCCGGAGACCGGACCGTGCCGTCCGTGTCGCATGCCCCCATGACGACGTACGCATACGTCGTGTTGTAGGAGGCTGTTTCATCCCGAAAGGTGGTGCCGGAGATGGGGCTGACCAGGACCTGCCAGGTGCTGGTGCTGGAACAATCTCCCTCCCTGCGCCATACCATAAAACTATTGGTGGTGCCACTCCCCGCCGTCCAGGCAAGATCGACCCCTTCGCAATCGCCCGTTGCGGAAATGAGGGAGGGCGCACCCGGGGCCGAGCAGCAGAGGACGGTACAGTAGGATGATGCAACCGATCCTTCCGATTCGCACGGCCCGTTGGTGGTCTCGTAACTGACCACCCTGTAGCGATAATTCCTTCCGCAGACAGCGGAAGAATCGACAAAGGAGGTCACCGTCATGTCTCCGGAGACGAGAACCCACAGATGTTCACCCTCCTTTTTCCGGTAGACGCGGTAACCGTCGCCGGTCCCGTCATCGTTCCAGGTTACCGTGATGGCACTGCTTCCGGCCGAGCACTGAACGCCGGTGGGTGGAGCGGGCACGGTGCATGTCTCGCACCCGTAGGGAGTGGAGGAAAGGACATTGCTCACCGGTCCGGCGCACGAAGGGTTGCCGGAGACCGCCCGGACCGTGTAGTAGTAGATCACACCGGGAGCCACCGACGTGTCAGAGAAGGCGACCTTCGAACCCTTTACCGTCGCAAGGAACATGAACCCTTCGTCAGGCCCCGACTCGTTTCGATAGACCCTGTACTCGACGGCTCCGGCGACCCCCGTCCAGGCCAGGTCCAGGCGGCAGGGCTCCGCTGTTACCGCCGTGAGCGTCGGAGCCCCGAGGGTCGGGCAGTCGGTATGGTCGATGTTTTCGTCCGGGCACCCGATGGAGGGCGGACACGCGATTCCATGGCGATTGAAAGCCTCGTAAATCGCAGCCCCGTGGGGCGTTCCGTCGCAGAGGTTGCCGTTGTCGTCGTTCACGACGCGGAAGGTCCGATACCAGTTACCCACGCTGCACCCATTGGAGAGCCACCCAGCACAGACGAGGTGGGGCAGGCAGGTATACATTGCACCGGAAATAGGACGCGAAAGGAAGAAAAGACGCTGAAAATCGATCCAGGCCGTTTCCTGTGAAAGGTCAGATACGCCGGGAAGATCTCGGACGGCCAGATCGTACATCGTCTCCCCCATGCCCGAAGCGGTACAGTGCCCTTCCCTTCCGCATGGATCGAAATATGTTGACTCCACACAATCAGTGCAGATAAAATTCTTCGGTGTGGAAGGAATGCCGCGGGTTTTCATGGCATAATCCATCTCCCGTATACCCGAACAGTCCAGGCAGGTGTTGCCATACCCGTCGCAGTCCACGAACCAGGCATACTCCGCGTGGCAGGAGTTGTGCAGGTAGAGAAGGTCCATGGTATCGGCATAGACTTCGCTCGATCCCTTGTCTACGACTTCCAGGCCGTCATAGTGGTCGAGGCCGTGCCCTGTTTCGTGGACCAGAATTCCCGCATTGAGGCCCAGGTTATTGCATTCTGGATCCCCCTGCCGATCGTACAGCTTCAGGTACGTATTGTCTGAGAAGGCGGCATTGCAGGTGTAGCCGCCGCTTATATTGACCATGATGCGCAGCGGATCGTTGAGCCATGTGTTGGTCGGGAGGTAACTGTACGCGAGGAGTTTAGCCATCGTTACATGGTAGGCCGCCATGAGGGCTTCTTCCGTGGCGTACCCGTAAGAAGCCCCGGTGTTGTCACAATCCTGCCCCGTCGTCCCTCCCCAGTCGAGAGAGCCGCTGGTACTGGAAAGAGAAGGTTTCACGGTGCACTGTTCATCGATCCAGACCAGCGCATCGCCGTTGTCGTGGTGATTGCCATTCAGGGAACAGGTGACCGTTCCTCCCGGATACGTGTAGAGGCCGTTTCGCCCCGTGGAGGTCAGGGTCGAGTCCTCCACCATGTAGGGAAAGACGCGGGTCACCAGGGTGGCCCCTCCTCCGATCTGTTCTCTGTATACATTTGCGCGGATCCTGCGGTATACATCGAAGAACGTAGTATCCTGAAATTCCACTACCTCTCCCGTGTGAGCGTCCACCCGGCAGAGCCGTGATCCGTCCATTCCTTCGCGTGAAAAGACCATCTCCCATACGAGACGGTAGCCTACGCGGTCTCCTTCCGCCCGATCCTCTCCCAAATAGACCGGGACAAAGAGCGGGCTTCCGGGGCCTGCGACATTATCCCCCGGAAGAAAGCCTCCCAGGTGCTCCTCGAGAATGGCGAGAGCTTCTTTGGCGGAGACCAGTGGAGCCGGAGAAATGGCGGGAGGGCTGTAGTGTCCCGTAAAACCCATATCCACCAGATTGCCGTGGTTGATCCTGACCTGAAAAAGAGCCCCGTCCACTTCGATGCCCTGATGATGGATCCGGTAGTTGAGATAACAGAGGTAGTGCCCTTCTCCAGCATACCCGGATCCTTCCATTAGGACCAGGTCGTCGGGGTGGACACCGAAGAGATCGCTGTGACTGAGGAGCAGGGTCTTCACCCGGCCCTCAACGATATCCAGCGGTACCGAATCATCACAGGAGAGGTCACTGAGACCGAGGTCCTCCATCGACAGGCTGTTTCCCTCTCCCGGAATGACCGGAATACCCTGACCACCGATGTAGGAGGGGTACCCTGTATTACCGTCTATGAAGATACTCCACCCTGCACCATGTTGTATCCGGAAGGTCTCGTAGGCGCTGCGGTTGGGCAGAAGGGTTGCAGAAGCGTTGTCCATAGAAATATTCTCGCCAGGGATAAAGCACGTCTCACAGGCAACTTCGGCGTCAATGAGACCGGCCGGTCGTTCGACCGCCACGTAGGCCGTGACCGCAGGTGGTAAGACATGTATCACGAGGGCCAGAAACAGCCAGCGTCTCATCTGCACCTCCTCAAGAAGCAGGCGGGCGTGGATCAAAGGGGATGGAATCTTCCTGGTGAATGCCCTATATAGTAAAAAAGTATATCATGCGCATTTCTCTACCTTAGAACCAGGTGGACGACCAGCCTTCGCTCATGAAGCCCTGGCAAGGCCCGCCGTCGCCCTGCGGGCTATGTCGAGGCAAGCAGGCGAGACAAGCCCTTCCTGAAAACACCCTCCAACGGGGAGAGGATACAGATGTAGCATCAATCCCAGCTCCTAAAACCGCTCACTTCAGGGACACGATCCCGATTGAAAACAGCCCTTGAGGGACACGTAGCCAGCACATGTCCCGTCGGGCTTCAATCGGGTCATGTCCCACGTTCGCTCATAAATTTTCGACTGGGGTGTGAATGGCCCGCCTTCGTTAGAAGACAACTACGGCGTGGCAAATTTTACAGGGAAAAATTTGGCGGGGACGACGGGTGGGTGGGGAGACTCGTTCCGGTGGGCAATCCCGCGATGAGGCATACCGTTCCACCGCCGAGGCTCGGCGTCATGGGGGGAGGGTGATTGGGAGGGGTGAGAGTGGCGGGGACAACGGGTGGGTGGGGAGACTCGTTCCGGTGGGCAATCCCGCAGTGAGGCATACCGTTCCACCGCCGAGGCTCGGCGTCATGGGGTGAGGGTGGTTGGGAGGGGTGAGAGTGGCGGGGACGACGAGACTCGAACTCGCGGCCTCCAACGTGACAGGCTGGCGTTCTAACCGAACTGAACTACGTCCCCGCGCGGGGGGGAGTATACACCACTCCCGTCATGAAATGCAAGATGGCACGATGAATACTGCCGCCGTCCCGCAAAAGAGGCTCCGTTCACCCGTGATATACTGAATGAGGCATGCCTTACTCCTACCTCTCCTTCATCTCGGGCGAGACACTCTACGATAATATCCGCTCCGAGGTTCAGGATCTGACCCGCTCCCTCTTTGCCTCACTCTCCCTGAGACGCATCGATCTCTATATCCGGGTCCATGTTCTCCAGCTCAACATCCTTTTCAGCCGTGTCCCCGGGAAGGACTGTACGGTCCAGAAGCTGGAGGATAATCCGAACTGGACGATTCCTGAGCCGGAGTGCAGAATTACAGGAGATGTGGAAAATCTTATCGATTATGACCTTCTCCTGACGCCTGAAAAAAATGTCCCATCCCGGAGAGAGCGGACTCTTTTGAAGCATCTGGTTTATAAGTCGCTGCAGTCGCTCTTCCTGCGGGAACAGCTCCTTTTTGCCCTGGTTCTGGAAGAGAATCAAAAAATTGCCCTGATCGTCTTTGGCCCGGGGGGTCAGATCCTTGCCGTGAATCGCCGGGGAGACCGGATCCTGGGGGAGCAGACAGAGGACCTTCTGGCTCTTCCCCTGGGAAACCGCAATTTTATTCCTTTCATCACTTACCTGTCTACCCTGGACGATCAGGTCCGGAATGAGAACCTCTATCTCACCTCCGGCCAGCAGTACGTGATCGACGTACTGAGCATCGATGATGCACTCCTGGGTCCGGTCCGAATGGTGATTCTCAGGGAAATGCTTCCCTTCGATCACGAAGCTCTCAGCGAACACCTGGACAAAATGGGGTTCACCCGCCGGGAGCAGGAAATTTCCTTTTATCTTCTCCGGGGTCTGACCAATGAACAGATTGCCGACATCATCGGAATCTCAGCCCTGACGGTAAAGGATCACCTCTCCCACGCCTACAAGAAGCTGGCCGTCAAGTCCAAGCATCAGTTTATCTGTAATCTCTTAGGAATGAAGCAGCCGGTCCATCAGAACGGAAGCATTTCCGATACAATCGGCAACGGATACGCCTGATAAAAGGTTTCCTGCAAATTCAAGGCCGGGGTGGGTCTTCCGCATTTCCTCCGCCCACCGGACCCTTTCCCCGTGTCCAATCGTGTACTGTGGAATGGCCCGGGGCCAATGCTTCATTCGGACAAAGGACGGATCTCCTGTAATGCCCAGCAGGGGGCGAAGGAAATCCATCGTGGTCGCCATGACCCGGTCGTCCTCCCAGTCCAGGACATCCATATGCATGCTGCCTCCCAGAAACGCGGTCAGGAGCACACGGTCTTCTGGAGCCCTGCCCGGGAACAGGGTGCTGGGGAAGAGGCAGCCCAGAATTGGTTTGTTGTAAAAGGGAGGCACCAGGAATCCAAATCCATCGAGGGGGTGTTTCACCGCATCCCTTGAAAACCCCATTCCCACCACAATGACACCTGCGTAGGGCATCGAGGACAGGGGCTCCGTTTCCCCCAATGGATCCAGGATTCTGGCAGCATCTTTTGCGTCGCCCGTGATGATCACCCGGTCTGCCTGATAGGTGCTTCCATTGTCAGAAATTATGGAGAACCCTTTTCCGTCCGTGTGGATCGACTGGACCGCGCAGCCATGGTGGAGATTGGACCCCAGGTAATTCCCCAGGGCATTGGGCAGGGCCCCCAGGCCTTCCCGGAAGGATAGAAGGCCGCCTGCCGGCTGGGGGCCTTTCCGTTTGGCCAGGGCGCCCCGGATGAGTCCCCCGTATTTTTCTTCCAGCGCATAGATTTTTCGCGTAGCCCAACGGACGGAGAGGCGGGATGCGTCTCCGGCGTAGACGCCGGATACGAAGGGACCCACGGCCCAGGTGAGAAACTCGGGTCCGAGACGCCTCGTCACGAATTCGGCAATGGTCTCTTCCCTTTCCGCCCGGCCGATGAAGGGTTCTGCCAGGAGGCGGAATTTGGCTTTCCAGGAAAAGACGGGCGTCGTGAGAAAACCGATCGGACCCCCCGGAAGAGGGACAAGCCGATCGTTTCTGAAGATAAACCGCTTTCTGGAAGTCTGCCCTGCGATGAGCTTTTCTTCCTCCAGTCCGACTTTTCGGATCAATTCGTCAATAGCGACGTTATTGTTGAGGACGGTATTGGGTCCAAGCTCAAGAAGGTACCCATCTTCCTTGAGGGTTTCGATGCTTCCCCCCGGCCGTTCCGACCGCTCCAGGACGGTAACCTTCTGATTCGCTTCGTGAAGCAGACAGCCGAGGGTCAGACCACTGATGCCCGCCCCGACGATCAGCGAAGAGAGAGGCCTGGATTCTTCATGGTTCACGAGAGGTCGAAATACTCCTTAATCCAGGGTTTGAGAGGCGTACCCAGGTGAATGTACGTCCCTGTATTGATTGCGGGCATCGAGACGAAGGCCTCTTCAAAACCGATCAGGGTCATCTTCTTCAGGTAGGGAAGAAGAGCTGCTGTCAGGGCGTGCGTTGCCGTACGCGGAACGTTGGATGACATGTTGGGCACACAGTAATGAATGATGTTTTCGAACTCGAAGGTTGGGGAGGAAAGCGTGGTTGGACGAGAAGTTTCCGATATGCCCCCGTGATCGATCGACATGTCAATGAGGATACTCTTGGGTCTCATCAGCTTGATCATATCCTGTGTGATCAGGACGGGAGCACGCTCTCCATGGACCGAAGCGGCTCCTATGACCACATCGGCAAAGGTCAGGGCACGTTTGATGTTGTACATGGTGGATGCCGCGGTGATAACCCGGCCATTGAAGGTGTCATAGAGAAATCGCATGGTCTCCGTATTGGTGTCCAGTACCATGACCTGGGCTCCCAGACCGGTGGCGGCTCGAGCGGCAGCACGCCCCGCCACGCCGCCTCCGAGGATGACCACGGAAGCGGAAGGGATTCCGGGGCCGCCGCCGAGAAGGACACCACGACCCCCTTCGGAATCCTGGAGAAGAAACTGGGCGACCGAGGCTGACAGCTGTCCTCCGATTTCACTCATGGCCCAGAGAATGGGAAAATTTCCTGAATGATCTTCGATAATTTCAAGACCCAGACAGGTGATTCGCTTTTCGATAAGTTTTTTGATTACGGCCTGTTTTGCCATGACCAGGATCCAGTAACATGCGACAATCTGCTCATCCTGCATGGCGTCGACTTCTTCTTCTGTCGGTGCAGAGATCTTCAGGACCAGTTGAGATCGACCCAGGGTCTCCTTGAAGTTATAACAGATGGTCGCTCCGGCTTCCCTGTACGCGTCATCGGGAAATCCGCTTCCGTTTCCAGCTCCGGTTTCGACACAGACACTGTGTCCGGCACGAACCATCGCTGCAACCCCCATGGGGGTCAATGCCACCCTGTTTTCATCTTTCTGGCGTTCTTTCAGTATGCCAATATTCATAGTTCCCCCTTCCGGCCAAGGATACCAGATTCATCAAGGATAGAAAAGGTCTGAGTATCTTAAAACAGGGACCATGTGAAAAAATGAATTTGATATAATGGCGCGATGATCGCCGTTATTGCGTTCGGAGGGAATGCCATGCTGCGCCCTGAGGACAAGGGCACGCACCTGGATCAGCTTGCCCGGGCCGAAGAGGCAGCACGACTGCTGGAACCTCTTCTGGCCAAGGGCTACCACCTGGTCGTGGTCCATGGAAATGGTCCGCAGGTGGGAAATATTCTGATCCAGATGGAAGCGGCATCCAATCAGATTCCTCCATCTCCTCTGGATGTATGCGATGCCATGACCGAAGGTTCCATGGGATACCTTCTTGAACTTGCCATCCACAATACCTTCCTGAAGGCCGGACGCTACGTGAGGGTTTCAACAGTCCTGACACCGGTTGCCGTCAGTGGGGACGATCCAGCCTTCCGCCATCCGACCAAGCCTGTCGGTCCCTTCTACACCATGTTCCGGGCTCATCAACTGATGAAGGAAATGGGTTGGCAAATGGTAGAAGATTCCGGAAGGGGGTGGAGGAAGGTGGTTCCCTCTCCAAAGCCCCGGGAAGTCATGAACATGGATGTCATTCGTCAGAGTCTCAAAACCCAGGATGTTATCATTGCCGGGGGAGGGGGCGGGATCCCTGTGATCCTGGAACCTGATGGCTCCTGGAAGGGAACCGAAGCTGTGATTGACAAGGATTACACGGCATCACTCATCGCAAGAGAGCTCTGTGCTGACCTTTTTATTATCCTGACCGGTGTACCCCGTGTCTACGATCACTTTGGAACGCCGCAGGAACGCCCACTGGACAGGATTAACCTTGCCAAGGCACGGACCATGATCGAAGAAGGCCAGTTTCCCCCGGGATCGATGGGTCCCAAGATTCAATCCGCCATCCAGTTTGTCGAAGCCACGGAGCGGGAAGTTCTGATCACTTCCGCCGAAGCCCTGACCGAAGCGATGAAGGGCGAAAGCGGCACCTATATCGTTAAGGAGATCCAACCATGACTCAACACATGATCTGTCTCAGTGACTGGTCCACCGATGAAATCAATCACATCCTCCAGCTTGCCGCCACCGTAAAACAATACCCCGGCCGCTACAGCGGAGCCCTGTCGGGGAAAACCCTGGCCATGCTCTTTGAAAAACCTTCCACGCGGACTCGTATTTCGTTTACGCAGGCCATGGTGCAGACCGGAGGATTTCCCCTCTATCTCTCAGCGTCCGATCTTCAGCTTGGCCGCGGGGAAACCATCGCCGATACGGCGAAAGTCCTGTCGCGGTATGTGCAGGCCATCATGGCCCGGACCTTCGCCCATTCCACAGTTGAGGAACTGGCCCGTTTTGCCACAATTCCTGTGATCAATGGATTAACCGATCAGTATCATCCCTGCCAGGCCCTTGCGGACGCCCAGACCATTCAGGAGCGATTCGGAACTCTCAAGGGTCTGACCCTTGCCTACGTAGGTGATGGAAACAACGTGGCCCATTCTCTCATGATGGTCGGAGCCAAAACCGGCATGAATGTGGTCGTGATTTCCCCGGATAACTTTCAGCCTGACCCTCATGTCGTTCGTATCGCGAAGGAGGCTGCCCAGGAAACCGGAGCCGTAATTTCTGTAACCAGCGATCTCCAGGCCGTTCGAGGAGCCAACGTCGTCTATACGGACACCTGGGTGTCCATGGGACAGGATACCGAGCGGGAAGCCCGTTTAAAGGTGTTCACGCCTTATCAGGTAAACCGCGATGTCATGGCGATGGCCGATCCCAAAGCGATCTTCCTCCACTGCCTGCCCTGCCATAGAGGAGAAGAAGTCTCCGCCGAAGTCATTGACGGTCCGCAGTCCGCCATCTTTGACGAAGCCGAAAACCGTCTTCACGCCCAGAAAGCCGTTTTAGTCCATCTCTTATCCTGATGGCACCGACCCCGTTGCGGGTTGAGTTGCCAGGAAATCCGAAGTCGGACTATAATAGTTTTGGCCCATGAAATCGAGCCGAAAGGGAGGGATTACCCTCATTGAACTCGTAGTTGTTGTTACCGTGATCGCCATTCTGACCATGGTGGCTGTCAGTGCGGTTCTGTATGGACTCAAGGAGGCCCGCCAGAAGGTGAGCATGGGGGAACTTCAGGAAGTCGCCCGGGCTCTCGAACTCTACCAGGTGGACAACGACGGATATCCTCCCCTGGGTGTTCCCCCCGTCGCCATCGCCGCTCTGGAACCCTATCTGGTGCCAGCCTATATCCAGTCTCTACCGGAGCATGATCCATGGGGTCATACCTATATCTATTCCAGGGCAACCCCGATGGAAGGCGCATGGCGTGTGGAACCGGGTGGTGGAAAGTTGAACACCACCTATTTTCTCCTCTGTTCCGGTATGGACGGAGCTGTCGAGAACGATCTCAGCACGCTCTTTCCAGGGATACCCACCGAAGAACCCCTTGACAAATACGATGAGGATATCGTCATCAGTCAGGCTTCCTTTATTCACCTTCCCTGAATGTGGATCCGCTCTCGGCTTTCTTTACTCTTTCTCACACTTTTCCTGATTTATCTGGCCCTTGCCCTGATCTTCATCAGAATTTATCAAAACTATGAAAGCAGTCAGACGGCAGTGTACTTTATCAACATGGCGCGGTATGAGGTGCAGCATTACCTTCGTGATCTGCAGGGAGGCATAAAAAGTGTTGATGTTCTGCTGGAGCACAGGAACCGCATGATCTTTATTGCGAATTCAAGCCATGGCCTCACGGAAGAAACGCGGATAAAACTCTTTTCCTTTGGATCGAGAGATTTGGGTCCCGAAGATCCGGATCTGGTCCTGGACCTGCAAAACTTTCAGAATGACCTCTCCTCAACCCTGATCACCATGGAACACAGGCTCGCTGCGAGCGCAATGGTCTGGCCCACGGCCATGGGTGTGATTCTGATCCTTGTTGTGGGCGGAACTCTGATTGCCATCTACTCCATCAACCAGAGTATTCATATTCCTATTGTACGACTGGCGCAACGAGCGGAAGCCATCGGAAGGGGAAACCTTTCGGAACCTGTGGAAGTGGGTCGGGAGGATGAAATCGGTCTGATGGCGAGAGCCGTGGAGGCCATGAGGCTGGATCTTCTTCGACTGATCAGTGATCTGGACGAAGCGAACCGAAAAATGAAGGACCAGGAAAAGATGGCCTCGCTGGGTGAAATGAGTGCGGCCGTCGCCCATTCCATAAGAAATCCTCTTGCCGCGATCCGTTCTTCCGCACAGCTTGCCGCACGGACGGAACGGTCCGAGGCCCTGGACGACATTATCCGGGAAGTGGATATTCTGAGTGAACGCCTGACGATCCTGCTCCATACGGTTCACCCGGGCTCCGATGTTCCGGAATCCGATCTGGAACAGGTCGTCCGGGCCGTTCTTCCATCCCTTGATCGACTATTCAGTTCCAGGGCCATTCTCTATCAGGTGGATGTTCAATCCGGGCTCAAAGTGGAAATTCCTCCATCCCTGCTTGAATTGAGCCTTATGACTCTCCTGGAAAATGCCAGCGAAGCATCTTCCCCTGGAGGGGTTGTTCGTCTGGCAGCAGGTTTTCAGGATGGATCTGTTCTGATCGAGGTCCACGACAGGGGAAAGGGAATGGATTCGGAAAAACTCAGGCAGCTCTTTGTGCCTTTTACCTCAAGAAAACCCGGTGGGGCCGGAATTGGGCTCTCTCTGACACGAAAGATCATCGAATCCTACGGTGGCTCTATTCGCGTCGAAAGTGAGGTTTCCAGGGGTACATGTGTATGGCTGACCCTTCCGGGAAAGGAATGTCATGCGTGATGTCCTGTTGATTGAGGATGAAGAAGTTCTTGGAAAGAATCTACAGAAATTTCTTGAGATGGAAGGATGGAACCCAACACTGGCTCGAACCGGTAAGGAGGGGATTATCCATTTTTCCGCCTCTCATCCTCAGGTCGTTCTTCTCGACCTGAACCTTCCCGATATCCATGGACTGGATGTTCTGAAAAATATCCGCCGACTCGATGGTTCCATACCCGTATTGATATTGACCGCCTATGGGTCAATTGAAAGCGTCGTTTCAACTATGCGGGAAGGAGCGACGGATTATCTGACCAAACCGATTGATCTGGATACCCTGGCGATGACCCTTGAGCGTGCGGTGGAGTCGTACAGGATGAAAATTCAGCTCTCCTATTACCGTCGCTCCCGGGGCTTTTCCGAGCAGATCGAGGTCATCGGGTCATCACCTGCAAGTCAGGAATTCCGGTCGAATATTCAGAAAATTCTTCAGATCCTTCAACACCAGGGCAGGGACCACAATCTTGTCATCGTCGGGGAGACCGGTTCCGGAAAGACCTTTACGGCAAGATCGATTTTTCATATGAGCCCCAAAAAGGACGGGCCCTTTGTCGAAGCCTACTGTCCTAACCTTCCGGAGGAGGATCCGCTTCTTGAAATCCTGGGGTCCGACGGAGAGCAACCTCTCCTGGGACTTGTGGAAATTGCCGCAGGCGGTGCACTGTTGCTGGATGGGATCGATCACCTTCCTCCTTCAGCCCAGGTCAGACTTCGACCGTTGCTGGAAGAGAGGCGATACCGGAAGCGGGGAGGAGGCAGAGAATTTCAAACGTCCCTCTTTTTTATTTCGACCATCTCTGCAACCTCGCTTGAAAACGAAGATCCGTCCCTGTGGGATCCATCCTTTCGCGAGACAGCTTCACAAATTGTTCTCAGGGTCCCTGCATTGAGGGAAAGATCGGAGGATATCCTCGAATTGATGGATATCTTTTCTTCCCATCTGGCGGTTCGGCACCGGGTCCGGATGAAATCGTTCACATCCTCAGCCCAGACCTATCTGCTCCAGTACCCCTGGCCGGGGAATATTTTAGAATTGAAAAATTTTATCGAGCGGGTTTACATGTTATGTGAGCAGACAGTCCTGGATCGGGATGATTTGAAGTCTCATCTTCCCATGGCCATGGAATCTTTTTCCCTGACGCTTCCCCCGGAGGGTATCAGTGTTCCTCTGATGGAACAGGATCTTATTCGACAGGCTCTTCAAAGGAGCGGGAATCGATTTCGGGAAGCTGCGAGACTGTTGCATCTTACCCCCGGCCAGCTACAGGCAAAAATGAGGTCTTATCAGATGCAGACACCCAGAGAAAGCACCGGAGACATGATCGATGACGAATCGTGAACATCATCTGCAGATTTCCCTACCCGCTTCGGTTCAGCGGACCCTCTTTGGAAGCCATGACCGCCATCTCGTCAAGATGGAAAAAACCTTCCAGGTCAAAATATCCGCCCGGGGAGGAAAGGTCACCCTGCGGGGAAAAGAGGAAAACGTCGCCCTTGTGGGGCGAATTCTCATGGAGCTGAGCGATTTGATGGAGTCGGGTCATCCGCTGAATGGAGCCGATATCGAAAACAGTATCGACATGGCTTCCCATAACCACGGAGCATCCCTCACAGAGTTCTTTTCAGAGGGGGAAGTTCAACCTTCTATCATGCGCTTCGTTCAACCCAGAAGTCCGAAGCAGAAATTGTATCTGGAAGCCATCAAGGACGATGACATGGTCATCGCCATTGGTCCCGCAGGTACCGGAAAAACCTATCTGGCCGTAGGCATGGCGTGTGCGTACCTGATGGAACATAAGGTACGTCGGATTATTCTGACCCGACCTGCTGTCGAAGCCGGGGAAAAGCTGGGATTTCTTCCCGGTGATATCGCGGCCAAGGTCGATCCATTTCTGCGTCCGCTCTACGATGCCCTCTACGATATGCTGGGGTACGACAAAGTCACACAGCTCATCAAAAAGGGTGTCATCGAAATCGCTCCGATTGCCTTCATGAGGGGAAGAACCCTGAATGAAGCCTTTATCATCCTTGATGAAGCACAGAACACGACGACGGAACAGATGAAGATGTTTCTGACCCGGATGGGCTTCTCATCGAAGGTTGTGGTTACGGGCGATATCACGCAGATCGATCTTCCTCCAGGAAAGCGTTCCGGCCTGAAGGAGGCAAAATGGATTCTCGATGGCGTGGATGGTATCATGATCGTAGAAATGGACGAGCGAGATGTGGTGAGACATCCCCTGGTGCAGGAAATTATCACAGCCTATGAGAGGGCGGAAGATTCATGAAGTCAAAGTCCCTCACATGGGCCAGCCTGGAGCGGACCCGTACCATCTGGAAAGGTCTTCTGGAACGGTACTGGGTCTGGGCGATTCTTTTCGCTGCGGCCGTTGTCCTGTTGAATATGCCTTCGCTGGGGATTCGCTGGCAGGATATGCGGGAGGGAGAAGTATCGACGGAGGATATCGTACTTCCCATCGATATCCAGGTAGAAGATGTCGAAGCTACCGAGGCCCGTCTTGAGGAGGCACGAAAATCGGTAAAGCCGGTATTTGACTACAACCCCTTTATGGCATCCTCCATTGTGGATCACATATCCACCTTTTTCTCCCTTAATCGTGCGGAGTTGAGCCGGGGCGCAGAACCGATTCGAGGAGGGGGGGATATCGTTCTGAAGGATGACACCTTTGCTTTCTGTGTGGAAAAGAAATTTTCCCAGGATCTGGAAGAGACGTTAAATGCTCTGATTCCAAAGATCTATCGAAATCCGATCGTTGCCAACAAAATCTTTCTCATGAGCCTTCACTCCACAGGATATGTTGAGCAGACGATTACATCCTCACGGGAAACGGAAACCTTTGACGTCTTCAATCCGAAGGGGTATCCCGAGGAAGTTGAGGAATTTCTCCTGACGGAACTCCAGGCCGTCCGGGGGTACACCCGCAAAGATAAAGGGCTGATGAAACAGCTCCTTCTCGATAATATCCAGCCAAACCTGACCTATAACGCGCTGGAAACGCAGAGGCGAAGGGAAGCTGCGGCATCCCGAATCCATACCATCGTGAGAAACTACCCGGCCGGATCCATCCTGGTCCGTCGAGGTGAGCGGTTTGAGCGCGAAGATCTTCAGGTTCTGGAAGTTTTACGGCAGCAGCAGCGGATGGGAACTCACTGGACTCACCAGATTGGAGTTTTCTTCTATGCTCTGCTCGCCATCATCTTCTTCATCGTCGTGGTCCGGCTCAGAAAGGTCACATTGTACGGTCAGAGCCCGGATATGACCCTGGGTGTCACCTTCATTCTCTCCATTCTTTTTCTCTGCCTTGTCAAGGTGCTTGCGGCCTTTGGTGTCCGGCTTTCCCTCTCGTTCACTTCATTTCCCTTTGATCAGAAAACACTCTATCTTTATGCCATTCCCTTTCCTCTGGGTGCCTTTATCATTCAGCTTTTGAGCGGATACCCTCTGGTTGTGGCTTTTTCTCTTGTTTTTGCCCACTTTGCCTCCATGATCGCGGGAAATTACTCTATCTTTTTCCCCTATGTTCTTGCGGGGTCTCTGGCTGTGGCCATCTCTCTTCAGCGGATACGGACCCGATCGGATGTGACCAAGGCGGGGATTCTTGCCGGCGGGGTGAATGTGATGATCGTCGTGATCCAGGCTCTCACCTCGCAGACCGTCTCCGGTGTGAGCAGTCTCTTTTTCACGATTCTCTTTGCCTTCGGTGGAGGTATCCTCACGGCCATCCTGGTCAGTTTTCTCTCTCCGATCATCGAAACCATCTTTGGAGTCACGACCGATCTGCGCCTCATGGAACTCTCGAATGCCACACACCCCGTCCTGCGACAGCTGGCAATCTCTGCGCCCGGAACCTATATCCATTCCTTCAACATGGCCCTTCTTGCCGAGCGGGCTGCGGAAATAATCGGAGCCAATCCCCTGATCGTCCGGGTGGCCTGTCTCTTTCACGATATCGGAAAGATTAAACAGCCGCAATATTTTATTGAAAATCAGAAGGGTGATAATCCCCATCACCAGCTGCAGCCTGGAATGAGCAGGATGGTTCTCAGGAACCACGTACTCAAGGGTGTCGAGATCGCCAAACAGTACCGGCTGCCCCAGGTGGTTATCGATGCCATCCGCCAGCACCATGGAAAAAAATTGATGACCTATTTTTATGAGGCTGCGAAGGAGCGAGAGCAATCTTCCGTTGAAGATACAGACTATCGATATCCCGGGCCGATACCCCAGACCAAGGAAATGGGAATCCTGCTTCTTGCGGATGCCGTGGAAGCTTCGGCTCGAAGTCTGGATGAACCTTCTCCCGGGAAGTTCCGAAATGTGGTTCAAACGATTATCCAGCGAAGCATAGAAGATGGTCAGCTGGTCGAGTGTCCAATTACGCTGGATGATATGAGGCAGATTACCCAGTCGTTTTCAGAAACCCTGACATCGATGCACCATAACCGCATTGCCTATCCGGGGTATTCTTTTGATGAAGATCAAAAAGAAAAGGAACAGAATGGAAATCACAGTACTGAAGCGAAGACCCTTCAAGACCCCGAATCCCGGTAAGATCCGAGGATGGGTCTTCACTGCATTGAGTCGGATTGGAAAGAAATACAGCGGGGCAGGCTTACTCTTTTGCGGCCCCAGGACCATGGTGGCCTACCAGAAAGCGTATCGAGGAAAGGATGTTGTCACCGATGTTCTCTCTTTTCCCGGTGAAGAAGGATATCTTGGCGACATAGTGGTTTGCGTGGATCAGGTCAGACGTCAGGCAGAAGAATCGAACGTCGAATTTGAAGCGGAACTGCAAGCCATGGTCGTTCATGGTGTTCTGCACTGTGCCGGGTTTGATCACGAAAAGGACAGAGGGGAAATGATGAAGCTGCAGAGGGAGATTCTGAAATCATGAAACCTGCCTGGCTCTATGTTTTTCTGGCTATCTATTCCCTGTTTCATTTTTTTGGACATACTCTGCAGCGTGTCAACCTGTTGAAATGGAAACACCTGTTGGAAAAATACCCGCAAAGGTTCACCGTCGTCGCCCGTCTGGGAGAAAATGTGAACCTTATCAAGGCCGTCATTGATCTTTACCGCTTTGTTTTTTTTGCCGCTGCGATGATCTTTGCCGTCAGTCTTCTAGGTGTTCGGGATGCGGCAATTGGTACAGCAGTCTATTTTCTAATCATTACATTTGTCACCGGTCTTTTTCTGAGGGGAGAAGGTGCAGAGAAAGCCCTTCTCTTTCTCTTTCCCCTCATGAAAATCTTCCTCGTCCCCCTCTTTCCCTTCATATCCGCAGCGAGCCATGACAAAATCGACCTGGATCAGGAGGAGGAGCCGACCGATGAAGAAGTCAGCGCCTATATCACCCTTGGGAAAGATGAGGGATTTATCGAGCCCATGGAAGAGGAGCTGATTCAATCGGTTGTGGCCTTTTCCGATACGCTGGTCCGCGAGGTCATGACGCCAAGGACCGATATGGTCGTAGCCAAAGCGGATGACTCATGGAATGATCTGGTGCGGGCCTTTATGACCTCCCGCCATTCCAGAATTCCTGTCATTGGTGAAAATCTGGACGATGTCCTGGGAGTAGTGCACGTCAAGGATTGTCTGGAAATTGTATATGGAAACCAGATGGATAAGCCGTTACAGACCATTATCCGCAACCCATGGTTTGTGCCCGAGACAAAGAGGCTCTTTGATCTTTTGACTGAGATGCGGGAGTCCCATCAACATATGGCCATCGTCGTGGATGAATATGGGGGCACCGCGGGTCTCGTGACCCTGGAAGATCTCCTTGAGGAGATCGTAGGCGACATCGCCGACGAGCATGAAGATGATGAGAGCGAAGTGGTTGAATTATCCTCGGGAGTGTTCAGCCTGGACGGGAAAGCCCACGTTGACGTTCTGGATGACCTTTTCGATCTTTCGATTGAGGACGCGAGCTACGATACGATCGGCGGACTGCTCGTCACAGTCCTGGGACAGGTTCCGGAACCCGGAGCGGTTCATGTCCATCGAGGTATACGTTTTGAAGTCACCGATTCGGATAACCGTCGAGTCCGAAGGGTGACGGTTTCCCGCGCAAATGGAGGAGTCGGGTCATCTGCTGAACCGTGAGGCTTCCTTTACCCTGATTCAGGTGGAGACACATGACAGTGCGGTTTCTCCAGGGGAGCCCAGAAGATTCCACTTCGACAGCCGATGGTGGACCGTAAGCCGGATTCTGGATCGCTGGTACGAAGGAAGTATTGATCCGGAGCGCCCCTATCTTCTTTATGTGAAGGTCGAAGCGGGTGGAGAGACGTTCCTCCTTCGTTATCTGCCCTATTTTCAGCGCTGGCAGGGATTGCTTCTCCCGAATGAGGGCGGTGTATAATGGACGTTCCATGATCGACCTTCGTTCCGATACTGTAACCCGGCCCACCAGGGCAATGCGCCTTGCCATGATGAACGCAGAGGTGGGGGACGATGTCTATGAAGAAGATCCCACTATTGGCAAGCTGGAATCCTCCGTCGCCGACCTTCTGGGAAAAGAAGCCGCCATCTTTGTTCCCACGGGAAGCATGGGGAATCAGATTGCCGTTCATATCCATGCCTCTTCTGGTGACGAAGTCATCCTTGAAGCGAAGAGCCATATCTATAACTTTGAAATGGGAGCCATGGCGGCCCTTACCGGAGCGGTACCGAGGATTCTCCCGGGGGAGGGCGGTCTTCCCGATCCCGAAGCCGTAAAGAAGGCAATCCTTCCCCCTCTTACCTATCGATCGAAAACGGCATTGATCGCTTTAGAAAACACACACAACCTGCACGGGGGAAGAATCCTGCCACAGAAAGGTGTTTCTGCTGTTCTTCAAGTAGCCCGTGAGAATAATCTTCCCACTCATCTTGATGGAGCACGTCTCTGGCACACCGCAAAAGCACTGAATGTCCCGGAGTCCGATCTGGCGCAGGGATTCGATTCGGTCATGGTGTGCCTGTCCAAGGGATTATGCGCTCCGATTGGCAGCGTACTGTGCGGCTCTCGCACCTTTATTGCAAAGGCGAGACGTGTCCGAAAGATGTTCGGAGGTGGAATGAGACAGGTCGGAATCCTGGGAGCCGCAGGGCTGGAGGCGCTTGCTATGCGCGACCGGCTGGGGGAAGACCATGAGAAAGCGCTGCGCGCGGCCCGTCGCCTGGCTGCTCTCCCGGGAATCAGCCTGGATCTGGATTCTGTGGAAACGAATATCCTGGTCTTTACCCTGGATCACCCCCTGGGGCCCGATGTTTTTCAGCGGAAATCCATCGAGAAAGGTGTCCTTCTTTCACGACTCGGAGATACCTTCCGGCTGGTGACCCACCATGATGTTTCCTTCGAAGAGGTGGAACGGGCGGTTGACATTCTGGAGGAGATATTGAGATAATGTCTCGAATGGAACACGCGCATCGTGAGGCACTTCAGAATGTTCTGATAGAATCCACAACGGGCTCTTTCCGGGTGAAGGTGTCAGGGGAGAGCATGGTTCCGTCCCTTCGGGATGGGGATAATGTTCTGGTTCGAAAGTCCTGGCTCTATCTTCCGGGAGATATTCTGGCCTTTCTCCAGGGGGATCAGATCATTCTCCACAGGCTCCTTGGATGGAATTTTATCTCCGGGCACTGGTCATGGATTGCCAAGGGAGACAACCGATCCGCACTGGATCGACCCTTTCGTAGAGCATCCGTTGTGGGCAAGGTAGTTCAAATTGAGCGGGACCAGCATACCTGGAAGGAATCGGGTATTGCACGGTTGGGCCACTGGCTTGCAAGCCTTCGTCACTATGTCTCTTCCCGGATTTAACGCTTGCCTCATCGATCGGCCGGGCATTCCGTCCGATCTCTGGAGTTCATCAAGTCAGCCTGCGGGAGATGAGACCTTTGAGCTCCAGGTCTACGATCTTACCTTTCGGTTACGGGGTATCCCTTCGGAGGTACTTCCCCATCTGGATCGTCTCCGCATGGGGCCCAGTGAGATTCCTTCACGCCGATATCTGGATATTGATGCGATCCAAAGCCCTCATCCGCAGTTCAACAGCCCGGAGCTGACCGGACTGACCTATACGATCAACTTTGATGTCGGCGAGGATGCAATCACCTTTTTCGGCTATTACTTTGCCGCCAGGTTCTTCCTGAATGCGAAAACGTTTCAGCTCTTTCTTGCTCCGTCGGACCCGGAAACCCTGGCCCGGGATGTGGAAAACTTTCTCCGAGTGTCCACAAGCCTCTACCTGCAGTTTGAACAGGTGTTCCTCTTTCACTCTTCCGCCGTATGCACGGGGGACCACACCTTTGGCTTTTTCGGACCCCACGCCGCGGGCAAGTCGACGATCGCCCTCCTGGCCCCGGAAGGGACCCTGGTCCTTGGCGATGACCTGAACGCCCTTGTCGTGAAATCAGCTAGAGTACATATCATTTCCGTACCGTTCCCGTCTGAGGTGACAACCCTTCGGCCGATCGTGGATCGGCCGGTTACCGCACTCTTCCGGCTGGTTCAGAGTCCGGAATTTGGTTTCAAAGCTCTGTCTCACTCCCGGAAGTTCGCGGCCCTGATCGGTTCGATGCCCGTTTTGAACAAGATGCCGGATTGTATGCCCCTCCTGAAAGCATCGATCGAGACCCTCATCGATACCGTTCCTATCTGTGAGCTTCACTTTTCCAAGCGAAAGGAGATCTATCCATGGATCGAGGCAAACCTGCACTCCATGCCCAGGTAAGATATACCACAGTCAAAGATGAAGGTATTCTCATTGCCCAGGACGAAGGCGAAGTCCATATCGTCTCCGAAGTGGCGGCCTTCCTTCTTCCTCTTCTCGACGGCTCCCTGACGGTCGAGTCCCTGATTGAAAAGGTCGTAGACGCTTACGAAGTGGATGGCGGAACCGCCCGGAATGACGTGACCGCCTTTTTGGATGCCCTCGAGACAAAGAACCTGCTGACCTATGTCCCGTAGCCTCAACGAAGTTGTCTCCAGGGCCTGGGAGAATCACGTCCTCCTGAGCCTGATGCTGGAGCTTACCTACGCGTGCGAACTCAAATGCCAGTTCTGCTACAACGACCGAAAACGACGGGGCCGGATTCTTACCTTCGGCAAATATGAGGAAATCCTGAAGGATGCCCGTGACCTCGGATGCCTCTACCTGACGCTCACGGGGGGCGAGCCCACCCTCAGCAAGGACTTTTTCCGGATCGGGGCCCTGGCAAAGGTACTTCGATATGCCGTAAGGATCAAGACCCATGGATCGTTCATGGATTCGTCCCTCATTGAGCGGATAAAGAAGGAAGTCGATCCCGTGGGTCTGGATGTTTCCATACACGGAGACAATGCTGAAACTCACGATGAACTCACTCAAATTCCGGGTTCTTTCAACCGGCTTCTCCGCCATCTCCAGCTTTTCAGCGAGAGCGGTCTGAGTGTCACCCTGCGGTGCCCGATTACCCGCCTGAACCAGGATCAGATCGAGGGGATCCTGGAGATCGGGGACCGCCACGGCATGCGGGTGAAGTTCAGTCCGGAGATCACCTATCGGGACGACGGAGATCGATCACCCAGAAACCTGGCACCGGATAGAGAAAGCGTTAACCGCTACTATCAAATTATGCGACAGAGGGCTTCACGTGGCATCGAGTTTGTTGATGAAGAGTCGACCGATGAGAACCGGGAAAACCTGACGACCCGTTATAACTGCGGCGCGGGAACGGGAAGCCTGACGATCGACCCTTACGGGGAGGTTCTGCCCTGTGTGGCATGGCGGAGGGGGCTGGGAAATATCCGGGAAACCTCCTTGAGGGAGATCTGGGCCAGCTCGCTGGAACTGGCCCGGGTCCGAAGGGACAATGAAGCCGCCCGAAAGTTTCACGTGGATCATCAAGATAAGATCGGGGGTATCGTTTACTGCCCTGGGAGGGCAGAGCAGGAAAGCGGAAGCCCCTTGACTTTATATGAGGATGCCGTTACAATGTCCGTTGCCGTGCGAGCGGCGAACCCGTCAGAGGAGGAAGTGTCATGAAAAAGAAAGACTATGTGAAGCCTGAGATTATCCATACAGAACCCATCGAGGGAATCGCGGGTGCCTGTGGTGGTGGAAAAGCCCATTCCGGCACCTGCCAGGCTGGCCCGATCGCATCCTGACCTGAATGCCGCGTGGGGGAAGAGATGATTCCCCGGATGATCCGTCTCTCGATGACCTGCTACCGGAGATTTACAGGTTCGCCCTCTACCTCACCGGTGATCCCCACGACGCAGAGGATGTAACCCAGAACGTCTGCTTCAAATTTCTCAAGTACCGAAAATCCTACGACCCCCGAAAAGGGGGTCTTAAAGTTTATCTTCAGCGCCTGACCGTCAATGAATCCAACACCCTCTTTTCGCGAAAGAAGAAGAAAATTCCAGAGGATTACCCTGTGTGGGAGTCCGAACCGGAATCCCGCATCAATGAGCGTATGGAGGAACGAAACACCGCAGCCGTGATTCTCTCTCTCCTGGTGGACCTCACCGAGAGGGAGCGGGAAGTGTTCGTCATGCGGGAGGTCATGGATATGGACTACCCGTTAATTGCGGAAGTCCTGCAGGTATCTCCCGTAACTGTGCGAAGGTTTTACAGCCTGGCCCGGCAGAAGCTGAAAGAGTTACTTCTGACCCGGTTTCCCGAATACCGGCATTTGATGAACGAGTAGCCTGACGCTCAGTGACCGGCGTGGGCATCCTCCTTCAGATAGGAAGCCCGAAAGCTCTTCAGCAGATTCTTCAGGTCCGCCACGGGATCGGGATCTGTCGTCTGCTTGGCCTTCATGGCGGCCACGATGATTTTGTGCAGTAGGGAGAGCTGGTCCTGGTAGATTTTGACGGCGGCAGGATCCTCGGTTGCGGGAACCTTGATCCGCTGGGCCAGGAAGTACTCGGCCGCCGTATCCTGAATCTTTTGGGCGTGATCTTCCTTGGTCTGAACCCAGCGGACAATCTGGTTGTAGTTGGGAGATTCGGCCTTGCTCAGATCGCTGATCTGCATCATGGCTTTTTCAATCGTGGCAATGTCTTCTGCCATGAGATCCAGGCGAAGTGCATCGCCGTAGATCCCGCAGGGTACCTGGCAGTGAGCCATGCCTGCTGCGGGAAGAAAAACCAATATCCATGCTGCAGTGATAAGAAGTACTTTTGATTGAATTGACATAAAACCTCCTGAGATAAAAGATGGGGGGTGATGTGAGGGAGAGATTAGAAAAAATCACTCTCGATATAAATTTCATCTCCTTCAACTGAGACAGTAAACGATTCAATGGGTGAAACGGCGGGAAGGGAGAGAGCGTTTCCCGTTCGGATATCGAATCGTGCGCCGTGGTAGGGGCATTCCACCTCGGTACCTTCCATAATCCCGTCTGCGAGGGATGCATCGGCATGGGAACAGGTATCGGAAACGGCATAGAAGGTTCCCTCGATGTTGGCTATTAAAACGGGTTCTCCATCAACCTGGAACCGGTGCTTGGAACCGGGAGGAACGTCCGTAATACTGCATACCTTATGTTTCATCGATCGACCCTCCTTCCTGTCCCAGGTGTTTCACCAACGCCATCTTAAGAATCTTATACGCCAGGAGAGCGCACTTCAATCGTACCGGACCGAGGGGTATCCCGAGAATCCCCAGCATCTCCTCTTTAGACATCGCAAGGATTTCTCGGGCCGGACGGTTCATGATCTCAGCACAGAGCATATCCGCCGCCGCCTGAGAGATGGCACATCCATGGCCGTGAAAGGTACACGCGCGGATCAGGCCCTCGGAATCAATTTCCAGGTCAAGCGTAAGGTCGTCTCCACAAAGAGGATTGGCATCGTGCTGACGAACCGTGGGACAGGTAAGCTCCCCCTTGTGCCGGGGGTGCTGATAGTGGTCCATAATTGTCTCACGATAGAGGGGATCCATCAGGCCGCTCCAAGAAAGAGACGTCGAACGTTCTTCAATCCTTCTTCCAATCGTTCGAGATCTTCAATGGTGTTATAGCAGCCCATGCTGATTCGAGCGGTTGCCTGGATGCCCAGGTGATCGTGAAGGGGCTGGGCGCAATGGTGTCCGGCCCGTATGCAGATGCCATCGTGCCCGAGAGCTCCTGCGATATCGTGGGGATGTACCCCCTCAAGAGTGAACGCAAGGACACCGGTTCGATTGTCCGGCCCGGGGCCGTAAAGAGTAATTCCGGGCAGGGGGGAAAGGCGGTTCCATGCATTTTGAATCAGACGATGTTCATGAGATCGAATCTCTTGTAGTCCGATGGTTGTAACATAATCAAGGGCGGAGGCCAATCCGACTGCCTGGGCGATAGGAGGAGTTCCGGCTTCAAATTTATAAGGGGGAGAGGCGAATGTGGTTCGATCGACATGGACCTCGGCAATCATCTCTCCTCCAAAGAGAAAGGGAGGGAGATCCTCCAGAAGATCGTGTCGACCATAGAGGACACCAATGCCTGTGGGACCATAGATCTTGTGGCCGGAAAAGGCAAAGAAGTCGACTTCCAGGTCGCGGACATTCACCTCCATATGGGCAATCGCCTGGGCTCCGTCCACGACCAGAAGGGCTCCGTGTTCATGAACCAGCCTTGCCAGGTCCCGTATGGGCATTGTCGATCCCAGGACATTGGAAACCATTGTACAGGCCAGGACTTTGGCTCCCTTGACCAGGGCCTGTTCGACCTGCTTCAAAGGGAGTGTGCCGTTTTGGTCAACGGAGAGCACCGTGAATGGGTTTCCATTCTGCAGGGCCAGCTGCTGCCACGGTACGAAGTTGGAATGGTGCTCCGCCACGGTAACGGCAACGCCGTCTCCCGGTTGCAGATGGTGACGGATAAGGCTCGATGCGACAAGGTTCAGAGCTTCAGTTGTGGATCGAACAAAGATGGTTTCCTCCGGATTCGCACCCAGAAATGCAGCGGCCGTCGATCGAGCCGCTTCATATCGCTCCGTCGCAGCTTCAGAGAGCGGGTACACACCCCGATGAACGTTCGCATAGGTTGTTTCGTAGAATTCACGCTCAGCATCAAGGACGACGAAGGGTTTCTGAGTGGAGGCTCCACTGTCGAGATAAACCAGGGAAGAGTCTCGGAATGCGGGAAAGTCTTCACGCCACATTCGAATCTCCTTTGTAGTTTCCCCGCGCCAGGACGGGAGCAAGAAATCCTTCCACCAGGAACTCCTCGGCCTGCTGGCGGGTCAATCCGCGGGACTGAAGATAGAACAATGCGGCTTCATCAACACTCCCTACCGTGGCACCATGGCCGGCTTTCACGTCATCGGTGTCGATCATGAGTTTCGGAATGGAATCGGCGCGGCTGCGTTCGGAAAGAAGCAGATGCCGGGATGTAAAGTACGTATCTGAACCGGGGCTCGTACGGGGAATGGAGGTTAAACCGTGGTGAAGACTGTACCCTCGTTCGTAGACCACGCCACGACCCTCAATCCTTGAACGACAGGATGGGCTGGTGTGATCTGCTCCAAGAAGTGCATCGACGTGACCACGTCCCCGTACCACGTCAATGAAGAGAGTATCCAAATCCGCATGGTCTCCCGCAAGGGTGGATGTCTCTTCATATTTGAAGAGTTGATGAGTTTCGAGAAATGTGGTCAGTTTCAGCGATGCACCGGAATTCAGACGATTGTGCGCTACTGAAAACGCAGTTCCTGAGGGAGTCCACTGTCGGCGGAATGTGAGGGAAGAGTCCGATCCGAGATGAAGGAAGGAAGCTGCAAGAAGTTGGCCGTTTTCTCCCCCGCTCAGTGACTCACTCAGAACCACACGGCTGCCCTCACCGATCAGCACAACGCATCGCATGGCATGGTATTGCCCGGATGGGACCGAAAGAGAGATCTCCACAGGTTTCTCCGGCGATAATCCAGATTCAACGATCAGGACGTATCCAATCCTCGCTTCCGCATGAATCAGGGCGGAGAGCCCGGATTCCGAAAGTCTGTCTGATGGGATACCGGTGCTTCGGCCGGAGAGGAACTTCAGGCCTTCCTTGAGAGGCAGTACGTGAATGCCGGAAACTTCCGCCCCGGTTGCATGGAATGTGAATTCGCGGGACAGCTCCTCCGGATGCGGAAGGGTGAATCGATCCGGCCGGGTTCTACGCCACAGTTCATTGGCAGGATGGGGAAGTTGATATGTCATCAGCCTACGCTCCCTTCCATCTGTAACTGGATCAGCCGGTTCATTTCAACGGCATATTCCATCGGAAGTTCCCGCACGATCGATTCCACAAATCCCGATACAATCATGGCCCGGGCCTCTTCTTCGGGAATTCCCCGGGAAGCCAGGTAAAAGAGCTGGTCTTCCGACACTTTGCTGACACTGGCTTCATGCTCCACATAGGATGTAGAATTGCCGACCTCCATATAGGGAAAGGTGTCCGAAGAACTGCTCGGGTCCAGGATCAGGGCGTCACATTGGACATTAACCCGTGAACCTGATGCTTCCGGATGGATCTTGACGAGCCCCCGATAAGAGGAGCGACCTCCATGAAGACTTACCGATTTTGAGGTGATGGTGGATGTCGTATCCGGGGCCACGTGGGTCACTTTGGCTCCGGCATCCTGATGCTGGTTCTTTCCGGCCATGGCCAGAGAGAGGATGTCCGCTCTGGATCCGCGGCCTTTGAGAATTACAGCAGGATACTTCATGGTTGTTTTACTTCCCAGGTTGCCGTCCACCCAGATCATGGTCGCATCCTCCTCGGCCACGGCACGCTTGGTGACAAGGTTATAGACATTGGAGGACCAGTTCTGGATTGTGGTGTACTGAACACGTGCACCCTTTTGAACGATGATTTCGACCACGGCAGAGTGAAGAGAATCTCGAGAGTAGATCGGAGCCGTGCACCCCTCCACATAGTGGACACTGGATCCCTCACCGGCAATGATCAAGGTCCGTTCAAACTGTCCCATGGCCTCGGCATTGATTCTGAAATAGGCCTGCAGGGGCACGTCGATGTGAACACCCGCCGGAACATAGATAAAAGATCCTCCGCTCCAGACCGCTGAATTCAGGGCGGCGAATTTATTGTCTTCGGGTGGAATGACCGACCCGAAGTATTTCCGGAACAGGTCCGGGTGTTCGCGAAGGGCTGAATCGGTATCCAGAAAGATAACGCCCTGCTCTTCCCACGACGCCTTCAGGTTATGGTACACAACTTCGGATTCGTACTGGGCTCCGACGCCTGCGAGAAATTTTTTTTCAGCTTCCGGAATGCCCAGCCGGTCAAAGGTTTCTTTGATTTCCTCGGGAACTTCTTCCCAGGTATGCTTTTGCCCGGATGGCTTGATGTAATAGTGGATTGCATCAAACTCGATCGAGGAGAGGTCGGCTCCCCACGTGGGCATAGGCTTGGAATGAAAAATGTCAAGAGCCCGAAGTCTGAAATTGAGCATCCACTCGGGTTCGGCTTTTCTCTTTGATATTTCGATGACGGTGTCGCGGGTGAGTCCGGGACGGGATTTAAACTCATATCGTTCCGGAACGTGAAATCCGTATTTGTATTCGTCGGTTACGAGAAGATCATCGCGTGTCGTCATGAGGCCGCCTCGATCTCCGCATAGCCCCCCTGCTCCAGGGTTTCGACCAGATCCTCTCCTCCAGAACGGACAATTCGTCCTTCCTTCATGATATGGACACGATCGGGCCGGATCAGGGAGAGGATTCTCTGATAATGAGTAATGATCAGGAAAGACCGAGCATCGTCTCTGAGGGAGTTTACGACGGTGGAAACACTTTTCAGGGCATCAATATCCAGTCCGGAATCGATCTCATCCAAGATCACGACACGGGGACGAAGCATTCCAAGCTGCAGGATTTCTGCCTTCTTTTTCTCTCCTCCGGAGAATCCCTCATTGGTCTCCCGAGAAATCATGTCCGCAGGAATGGCCGCAAGGTCTCGAAGTGCGTGAATATTCTGGAAAAGTGATTTTGAAGTCGGATAGGCATCCGGTCCCAGCACACAACCGGTGGACTTCTTGATGAGGCTCAGGAGTGAAATTCCGGGAAGAGAAACGGGATGCTGAAAACTTAAAAACAGGCCAAGCCGGGCGCGCTCGTCCGTGGAAAGCTCAAGAATGCTGGATCCGTGGAAGAGGATATCGCCTCCCTCAAATTCGTAAGCTGGATTGCCCATGATGACATTGGCCAGCGTACTCTTTCCGGATCCGTTCGGTCCCATGATTGCGTGAACTTCACCGGGAGGAAGTTCGAGATCGACACCCTTCAAAATGGATTTTCCTTCGATGCCGGCCTTTACGCCGGAAAGGGATAATAGCTGAATCATGAATGTCCTCCTAGATCATATAAAGTTGTTCGGGAAAGGCTGTTTACCATCTGCTCTTTCAGGTCTGACCAGTAGATATGGGCATCGCAGTCCTGAACATGGTCACAAACGTGAGAACGCTCTGCACAGCTGACGAGGTTGAGCGGTCCCTCAAAGATCTGGACGATATCCCACAGAGTGATGCCCCGGGTTTCTTTTCTCAGGGTCACACCTCCCCCGGCTCCCTTTGTGGTTTTCACGATCTCGTTCCTCGCGAGCTGATGCACGATGTTGGCCAGAAAACGACGGGATATGTTCAGCGATTCTGATGCCTCACGAACGTTCCACTGGCGGTCGGGTTGCCGCGCAAGGTTTGTAAGGAAGAGAAGAGCGTAGTCGGTTGCCTTCGACAGTTGCAGCATAAATCATTCTCCTTCTACAATATCTGTAATACCATAAACATAATGATATTATATTCTATTCCCTGAAACATAGATCCATTTCCTGCCCGCATCGAGGGTGCATTTCAGTCTGATGAAAAGGATTTCGAAAACTGGAAAAATTAGAAGGCTATGGTTATTTTAATAGTGGAGAAGCAGGTCACACCCAAAAAATGTTATCGAATTTTTGCAAGAATGACGGAAATATTGTCCGAACCGTCCCGTTCATTGGCACTATGGACCAGGGACTCAGCAAAGGATTCAAGGTCGTTGTGGTTTTCATTCAGGAGGTCTTCAATTTCTTCGTCACTGAATCCCTGATGAAATCCGTCCGTACAGAGAAGAAAGAGATCACCGGAAGCGACACTGCCTTCAAAAAGATCGGCTTCAATGGTGGGCTGACCGCCGATGGAACGGGTCAGGATATGACGCAACTTTGAATGCCGTGAATCTTCCTTTGACAGAAGGCCCATCTGAACCTGGAGCTGAACAAACGAATGGTCGTCGGTAATCTGAATCAATTCTCCCTGGCGAAGGAGGTAGGTGCGCGAATCTCCTACGTTGACAACGTGATACCCACGATTGGAAAGGAGAAGGCAGGTTATTGTCGAACCCATTCCCTGCCTGGCTGTGCTTTCCTGACTGTCTCTGTAAATGATATCGTTTGACCGTTCGATCAATGCCATGAGACGCTTCCCGGGGTCGAGATCCTCGAACTCATCGAGACCTTTGGTGAAGATGTCCACGATAAGATTGGAGGCAACCTCTCCCGCCTGGTGTCCGCCCATCCCATCTGCAACGAGGGCAAAGGCATGGTCGGCGTCATAAATGAGACTGTCTTCGTTATGTCCTCGTTTTTTGCCGACATCGGTGTGACCGGCGAAGGTTACGTCGTAGGGTAGTCCCATGGAGCATAGCATACATAAAATCGATGTGGATTGCAAAGTGAAATGAATCTGCTACTCTAAGGGTGTGAGACTGGTCACGACTCATCGGAATGCCGATTTTGATGCCTTCGGGGCCATGGTGGGACTCCGTCTTCTTGATCCTGCCGTGGTTTTTCATTTCCCGGGAGGGCAGGAAGTGGCTCTTCGGTCCTTCTTAAAGGCCGGTCTTTATTCGTATCCGGAGATAAAAACAGGAAACCTTCAAACGGCTGAACTGGAAAAGGTCTACCTTGTCGACACCGTTGAATATGCCGGTCTGGAAGGTGTCTTTGAGCGCATTCTCCAGGAGAGGGTTCCCCTGACCATCATCGATCATCACGATGAGCCCGGATCCTGGCTTGAGGACCATCCCCACGAGAGAATCTACCGTCGGCGCGGAAGTACATGCACGATCCTGACGGAACTTCTCGCTGAACAGAACATGGCCATCCCTTCCCTCGAGGCGACGCTCCTCCTGATGGGGATTCATGAGGACACGGGTCATATGCTCTTTCCGGAAACAACACCGGAGGATGTTCGGGCGGTGGATCTGCTTCTTCAATCCGGAGCCGATCTTTCCCTTGTGAAACGCTTTGCCCATCGGGAGCTGACCCCCCATCAGCTTCGCCTGCTCAACGGACTGGCCTCGAATGCGAGGACCTACACCATGCGGGGGCATCGGGTGACGCTGGCATCCCTGAACCTCGAGGCCTTTGAGGAAGATCTGGCCTATGTGGTTCACAAGTATGTCGATCTTTTTCAGGAGTCGGTTTTCATCGGCCTCTTTAACGAAGGGGGAAAGATTTTCCTGATCGGCCGGTCCCGCCACCCGGATGTGGACATTTCCGCCATCCTTTCATCCTTCTCCGGGGGGGGGCATGGTGCGGCTGCCGCGGGTGTGGTTCGAGGAAGGACCATCGTTGAAGTGCGGGAAGATCTGCTTCGTGTCCTGCAGGAATCTCTCCCGCCAAGACTCACAGCCCGGAGCGCCATGTCTCCGCATATTTACGGAATAAGGAAGGAACAGCAGGTTCAGGAGGCGCTGAACCGGCTGAATGAACTCAGGATCAACGCCATGCCGGTTTTTGAAGAAGAGGAGATCTGCGGTTCTGTAACCCGACAGCTTGTGGATGCCGCCATTCATCACGGTCTGGGCGGGGTCCCTGTGGATGAGATCATGCTGGGGAACCCTCCTGTGGTTTCACCGGATGAGCTTCTGGAAGACGTTGCAGAAACGATGAGGCGAAGCGGAATTCGATTTGTCGTAGTGCGGGAAGATGGAACTTATCAAGGTCTTGTTACCCGCATGGATGTCTATCGACATCTTCTTCCCGTGGCGCCGGATATTCTCCGCCATCTTGAAGACCGGTTTGCCCGGCTGGCTCCCAACCGTAGCTCTGTAATCCGGATCCTGGATCGTCAGCTTCGTCCGGAGGCGCTGGATCTCCTGAAAGTCATCGGGCAGACGGCGGAAGAGATGTCCATGAAAGCGTACCTTGTGGGCGGTGTCGTCCGGGATCTGCTGCTGGGAATTGAAGATGAAGATGTGGACATCGTTGTGGAAGGCGACGGAATCGCGTTTTCCGGAGTCCTGGCCAAACGTCTGGGTGCCCGGGTCCACACCCACGATACATTTCTGACCGCAAAAATCATGCTCGACACGGGCCGAACCATCGATATCGCCACGGCGCGTTCGGAATACTACCGGGCGCCGGCAGCCCTTCCGGATGTTCAGGCGAGCGTCCTGAGGCAGGACCTCTACCGCCGCGATTTCACCATCAATACCCTCACCCTGGCTCTCAACCCGGAAGATTTCGGTCATCTCATCGACTTTTTTGGCGGATATCAGGATCTGAAGAGTCAACACATCCGAATTCTTCACAGTCTCAGCTTTATCGAGGACCCGACGCGATGTTTCAGGGCGGTACAGCTCTGTGTCCGCCTGGGCTTCAAGCTCGCCTCGGACACGGAAAAGCTCATACTCCTTGCCGCGCAGAGAGATATTTTTGACCAGCTCAGCGGGAACCGCCTGTGGGAAGAGCTGAGGGAGATCTTTCTCCTTCCCGGAGTTGATCGGGCCATGGATATGATGGAACGGCTGAACCTTGTCAAGGTGATTCACCCGGACGCACAGGTCGGGAAACATTTCCGGCAGAAACTGGCAGGAGTTCGGGAAGTTCTATCCTGGTCCGCCATTGAAAAGCTGGACCCGCCTTCTCCGGAAATTCTTATCCTCTTCATTCTGCTGGAAAATGTGAAGGAATGGCATCTTGCACGTGTGGCCGCACGGCTGGACCTTCGAGGCCGGATGGCCGGGGTGATCGCAGATCATCGGCGGATTTCCCGGCAGCTGGAGGATGCATTGACGGGATCACTCTCCCCATCCGGTATCTATATCCTCATGGAACATGTTGATGATTATTACATCTACCATACGATGGCCGGGACCGGGCACGGGGAGGTTCGAGAGCGTATTCGCACCTTTCTTACCACCCTGAGGAAGGTTTCTCTTTCCATTCGGGGTCGCGATCTTATCGAGCTGGGGTTGTCGCCAGGTCCCATGGTTGGACGGGTACTCAGGGAAACCCTGCTGGCCAAGCTGGACGGACATTTAAAAACCCGGGAGGAAGAATGTGATTACGCTCTTCGCCTTGCTCGCGTTTAGTATCTCTCCGATGACTGCACCGACGCCTCTCCTTGAATACCAGAAGGCCAATGAGATCGCTTCCGAGCGGATCACGCTCTTTTCCGATGGAATCCTCGTACTGCTCCAGAAGGGCCCGGGAGAACAGGAGTCTCAGCTCCAGAGACAGCTCTCTCCGGAGGAACAAAAGGTCTATCTTCAGGTGCTAAATGAAATTGCCTGGAATGAGCTCAACCAGAAGATGGGGCAGGTCCATGGCGGAGATCTCACGGAACGGTTTTCGATTCGATATCAGCAGGGCAGTGCGAACTGGACAGTGACCGGCACGATGATGGACACCTTTCCCCTCCCCATGAACAGGCTGTTTGCCCTGATCGACGATCTTCGCGATCTCCTCATGACGCGGACCACCGATGTTCATCCTCTGATCTCCCGGCCTCCGGTCCCGGGTGACCGCCTGGTGGACTATCTCGGGAGAACCTTTGTTCTCCGATCGATACGCCCTGAAGATGGCGTGTACGTTCTTCAGGGAGAGAAGGAACCCTTCACGCTGGAGGTGACCCTGGAGCAGCTCCCATCGGTCATGAAAGATTATGCGGATTCTGGGCGGGACGCTTCGAGGTAGAACCATTCACCTGCCCCGGAAGACGGAGGTGCGTCCAACCACAGGGAGGGCGCGGGAAGGCTTTTTTTCCCATATCCAGAACGAGCTTCCCGGAGCCTCCTTTCTGGATGTCTTTGCCGGAAGCGGGTTGATGGGCATCGAGGCTCTGAGCCGGGGAGCCCGATCGGTTACCTTTATTGAAAGAGATGGTAACGTTCTGCAAGCTCTTCAAGGCAACCTTGCCGCTCTTCATCTGACAGCTGAGATCGTGAGTGGGGACGCCATGAAGATCCTGCCTCAGCTTCATGACAGGGGGAAATGCTTCACCATTGCCTATGCAGATCCTCCGTACGGATTTACCCGGTACGATGAACTCTACGATCTTCTTGTCAGCCTTGTTCCGGAGGGGGAGATTGCCATCGAAGCGGTAAAACCCCATCCACTATCCGTTGCCGGGGATCGTATCCTTACCTATGGGCAAACCATCATCGCCTGTTTCTACCGGCCAACCTGATGGACGGATCCTCCATTGGCCGGGATGGCTGTAAGATTTGGACCCTATCTGAGATAATGGGTTTCCAGGAGAGATCGATATGAATGAAACCGTTGTGGATGTTCAGAAGCGAGTCTTGAGTGACAATGACCGAATAGCTGAGGAGCTCCGGCAAAGTTTTTCTGACCGCGGTATTCTGGTCGCAAACCTGATCTCGTCACCCGGATCGGGAAAAACGACGCTTCTTGAATCTTCCATTCCCTCCCTGGTTCAACGATGCCGGGTGGCCGTTCTGGAAGGTGACATTGAAACGGAAAGGGATGCGGATCGATTGCGGAGCATGGGTGTGCCCGCCTATCAGATCCTCACGGGAGGAGCCTGTCACCTTGATGCCCGCCAGATTGCCCGTGCCCTTTCGGATGCCGATCTGGGACAACCCGATCTTCTCTTCATTGAGAATGTCGGAAATCTCATCTGCCCGACCTCCTATGACCTGGGGGAAGATTTTAAAGTAGCGCTTCTATCGGTGACGGAGGGAGATGATAAGCCATTCAAGTATCCGGCGATCTTTTCGGCCGCCAACGTTACCGTCATTACGAAAAGTGATCTCTTAGCCCATGTCCGCTTTGATCTTGAGGCGGTGAAGAGGCAGATCCGGACATTGCGGCCCGATGGATCGATCTTTCTCACATCCTCCACGGGGGGGATCGGGATCGATTCATGGGTGGACTATCTTCTCCAGTGCCTGGAGACCAAGAGGACCGGATCCTGAATCGGAGCCGGGTCCGAAAGAGACTGACCTGCACAGGGCTGGTGCAGGGAGTCGGCTTCCGGCCGCTCGTACACCGTCTCGCGATCGAACGGGGACTTACCGGATCGGTATGGAACGATCCGGATGGAGCCGCGATCGAGATTGAAGGCTCAGAGGAACAAGTCCGCTCCTTTCTCGACGCACTGCCGGTGAGCCTTCCGGCCCTGGCCCGATTGGATCATCTGGAAATCCGGAACCTTCCTCCGAAAGGGGGCGCGGGATTTCGTGTGGATATGTCTCGAGTCGGTCAGAGGAAACGCGCTCTTCTTCCTCCCGATGCGGCCCTCTGTCCTGCATGCGATACGGAGATGTCGGATCCGGAAGACCGCCGGTACCGGTATCCCTTTACAACATGCACGGAATGCGGACCACGTTACACCCTGGTCCATGCCCTGCCCTACGACCGGTCCCGCACCTCCATGGCCTGTTTCCCCCTCTGCGAAGCCTGCGAGATGGAATATTCGACGGTCTCGGACAGGAGGTTTCATGCCGAGCCGATTGCATGTCCGGTCTGCGGACCCCGGTTGTGGCTGGTCGATTCCGGGGGCGGCCTGATCACCCGGGAGCACGTTGTAGATCGCGCGCGAAAGATGCTTGCAGAGGGATCCATCCTTGCAGTGAAAGGTCTCGGAGGATTTCAGCTCGCCTGCCGGGCTGACCGGAATCAGCCGGTCCGCAGACTCCGAACGCTGAAAAACCGCTTAACCCGCCCCTTTGCACTTATGGGTCGCAGCATCGATGTCCTTAAAACGCTGGTCTCGCTATCCAACGAGGGAGAAACCCTGCTTCGATCCCCGCGGTCCCCCATCCTTCTTGCGCCGGTGCGGTCGGGCAGTTCTGTCGTTTCCGAGATCGCCCCGGGCCTCAAGGATCTGGGTGTGATGATCCCGACGACGCCGCTTCATCGGGAGCTCTTTCGGGATGCACCCTACGAAGTGCTGGTCATGACCTCGGGAAACCTGTCCGAGGAACCGATCTGTCGTGGAAACCGGGAGGCTATTGACAGGCTGGGACCCCTTTCCGACGCACTCCTTCTTCACGATCGGGACATTGTCCGGAGGGTGGATGACTCCGTTCTCCGACAGATAGACGAAGGTCCCGTTATGATTCGACGCTCCCGGGGATGGGTTCCCGATCCCCTGCCGCTTCCCCTTTCCCTGAAGGAACCGGTGCTTGCCCTGGGAGGGCACCTCCAGGTCACCGCCTGTATCGGGATCGGGGATCAAGCCTTTTTAACCCAGCATATTGGAGATCTGGATACACCGGCAGCCCGTGCCTTTCTGGAGGAGGCGGTGGAGGATCTGGAATCCTTTCTGGAAGTACGCCCGAAAGTGATCGTAACCGACATCCACCCCGATTATCCGACAACCTGGCTGGGGGAAAAGATGGCCGATTCGCGCGGTGGAAGGGTCATGCGGGTTCAGCACCATCTGGCCCACGCCTTCAGCCTGATGGGAGAAGAGGGCAGGATCCCCGGAGCGGATGAAAAGCAGCTCTCTATTCTTCTGGATGGAACCGGGTGGGGTCCCGACGGGAGTTCATGGGGGGGTGAGTGGATCTCAATCGGTCCTGAATTGGACTGGTCCCGGGTTGCCCATCTTGAGCCCCTGCCTCTCGTGGGAGGGGAGCAGGCCGTTCGGGAACCATGGCGCATCCTTGCGACAGCCCTGGCCCGATCGGGACGGACCGATCTCTTTGAAAAGATCCCTCTTGCCAACCTTGTCCCACCGAAAAAACTTCTTGAAGTAGGTCAGCTCTCTCTCTCCGGAACCTGGCCGTCAGCCTCAGGTGCGGGGCGAATCTTTGAGGCGGCGGGGGCCATGCTGGGTCTCGCACCCGTCAACCGCTACGAGGGGGAAGCGGCACAGCTTGCGGAAGCCGCCGCGGGCGGACGGAAGGGTTCAACCGTCTGGGGGGAGGTGGAATTCCTTCTTTCCAGAGAGACGAGAATTCTTCCCTCCGCCGCGCTTTTAACCGAAGGAGCCCGTCGTCTTGCGGAAGGGGAAGACCCGGATGAGGTGGCCTCGTCGTTTCACGCCACCTTTGCAAGACTGGTGAGCTGCATGACTCGAAACGTTGCACCCTCAAGAACTCTTCCCGTGGCCGCGGGAGGTGGGTGCCTGGTCAATCGGCTTCTCCGATCCGGTCTTCGGAATGAATTTTCAATCGAAGGAATCCCTCTATTCCTGCCTTCGATCCTTCCTCCCGGGGACGGGGGGCTTGCCTTCGGCCAGGTTGTGGCTGCATCCCTGGTCCTGCAGAATCATCTCGATCCTGTGTGCCTGGAAAGCCCTTGTTCCGTTCTATAAACATATCATAAAGGTAGATCCGAATCGGAGATATTTTCTGCCTGCCATGGTAAGATGAAAACTCATCCACGGAGGTTTTCACCATGTGCCTGGCCGTTCCCATGAAACTGATCGAACGCGCGGATACCGAGGGTGTCGTTGAGCTGAACGGTGTTCAAAGAACCGTCTCTCTCATGCTCTTACCCGATGCCCGCGTGGGAAACTATCTTCTCATTCACGCCGGCTATGCCCTGAGCGAAATCGACGAGACGGAAGCCCGGGAAACCCTGGCACTCCTCGGGGAACTTGCCGCATGCGCGGAAGAGGCATGAACACCACCGATCTCTATCATGACAGCCGGGTCGTTCGGTCCCTGGTGGATCAGATTCACAAGGCTTCCCGTGGCCTTCCCCGTTCGATCACGATCATGGAAGTCTGTGGTACCCATACCCATGCCATCGCCCGGGCCGGGCTGCGTCACCTTATGCCGGAAGAAATCCGCCTCATATCAGGGCCGGGATGCCCTGTCTGCGTCACCCCGGTTTCCTTTCTCGATCGGGCCCTGGTTCTGGGCCGAAGACCTTCCACCCGTCTGGCCACCTTTGGCGATCTCTACCGCGTTCCTTCCAGTTCCCTCTCCCTGGAGACGGCCCACGCAGAGGGAATTCAGGTGGATATCGTCTATTCTCCCCGGGACTGCATGAAACTGGCCCGGGAAAACCCGGATGAGTTGATCATCTTCCTGGCGGTCGGGTTCGAAACGACCGCACCCACGATTGCGGCCCTTCTTGTAGAGGCCGATCAATCCAACCTTTCGAACCTCATGATCCTTCCCGGCAACAAAATCATGCCCCCCCCGCTTCGTACTCTGTCCGAAGATCCGGACCTGCAGGTGGATGGGTTCCTTCTCCCCGGACACGTTTCGGTGGTCATTGGAGCGGCGGCCTACGCATTCCTGCCGGATGAGTATGAAAAGTTCTCCGCCATTGTCGGGTTTACGCCCGCGGATATCCTGCGGGGTGTCCTGGAAATCGTAAAACAGGTGAAGGATGAGACGCCCTGTGTCCGGAATCTCTACGAGCGGGTGGTGAGTGACGGGGGGAACCGGAATGCCCTTGCACTCATGGACCGGGTCTTTCACCCCTGCGATGCGGAGTGGCGGGGGCTGGGAGTGATCCCGGGCTCCGGCCTGACCCTGCGGGAGCCCTTCGCCCACCGGAATGCGGAGAGGATCGATGTGGACATGCCTCCCGCACGGGAACCGGCCGGCTGTCGATGCGGGGACATTCTTAAAGGGACCCTCGATCCGCCCGGGTGTCCGCTCTTTGGTAAAGAATGTCATCCCGATAACCCGGTCGGTGCCTGTATGGTGTCCAGTGAGGGCTCCTGTTCCGCCTGGTATCGGCACGAGAAGAGATCGTTATGAAACCGGAACGATTAATCCAGTTAGCCCACGGAGCCGGCGGACGGGCCATGCAGAGCCTGATCCGGGATCTCTTTCTGAACCATTTTCAAAACCCCCATCTGGAGCCCCTGTCCGATGCAGCGGTTCTCTCCCCGATTTCGGGTGGAAGACCGGCACTGACGACCGACGGCTTTGTTGTGGATCCCCCGATCTTTCCCGGCGGAGATCTCGGCCACCTGTCCATCTGCGGTACGGTGAATGATCTGGCAGTGGCAGGGGCCCGTCCCAGGGAAATTACCTGGGCCCTGATCCTGGAAGAGGGTTGCCCCATCGACCTCGTGGAACGATGCGTGATCAGCGCCGCGAAGGCCGCCCGAGAGGCGGGTGTCTCCATCGTGGCGGGAGATACCAAGGTCGTACCCCGGGGCCGGGGAGACCGGATCTTTATCGTCTCGGCCGGTCTGGGTATAGTCCCGGAAGGAAGAGACACGGGAGACCACCGTCTCTCAACCGGGGACCTGCTGATCCTTTCCGGTCCGCCCGGGGATCACGCGGCCGCGATCATGGCCGCCCGGCACGGCCTGGCCCCGGGTTCCCTGGTGTCCGACTGCGCACCGGTCAACGGCCTGGTGGAAGCACTCTTTGAAGACAAAGTGGATGTCCACACGATGCATGACCCCACCCGGGGAGGATTGACGGCAGTCCTGAACGAAATGGCGTTCCGTTCCGGTCTGGCACTTCGAATTCATGAATCCGATGTTTCCATCAATCCCGCTGCCTCCACCGTGTTTGAGCTTCTGGGCCTGGATTTTCTTTCGATGGCATCCGAAGGAAGGATCCTCCTGGCTCTCCCCTCATCCCATGCAGAACGAGCCATTCGGTGTCTCCGTTCCCATCCCCTCGGCCGGGATGCCTCCGTGATCGGAGAGGTTCTCGGGCCCCATCAGGATCGCGCCCCCGTGACCATAAAGAACGCATACGGTGTGGAAAGGGTTCTGGACCTGCTTTCGGGATCGGACCTGCCAAGGATCTGCTGATCGTTCCACTTTAACCCTGTTTCTCCCGGAACTGTTTGTGGTACGATGTCGGCAGGGAATTATAAATAAATACCATGCGGGAGAAACAGCGACAATGTTGAGGGGGGATTCCGATAGACAGGAAGGAATACGAGAAACCCGAGATCATTCACTCTGAGCCCATCGAGGGGGTTGGCGTTGCCTGTACACCAAGCGGCAAAGATTCCCCCATCACCTGCCCGTCAGGCCCCATCCAATCGTAATTGAGTGCTATGAAATGAGGCTGAGGTTGGAGAAGGAGTGGAGACATCAAAGATGATTGAAAATTTGAGTGACGCAGTAGATGTTCAAGTTCTGGTCCCGGTTTTTATATGATGTTACATAAAGAGAAAACTGAACAGAACCAAATTCCTTACCCATTATTGTTTGCATCTTATGATACATATTATTTTTTGCCAATTATGGGTTATGCTGTTAAATTACTTGATTTTATAGTAAGTGAAATTGATAGAGTATTCCTTGATAAGTTAGATGCCTTGGTGTTTTTTGATAACATTTTAAGTGATGGAATCGTTACTCCTGAGGATTATGTGTCTTTTGAATATTTCCCTGAAGGTGCTAAATATGAAGGTTGGAAGGAATTACATTTATATATATATGAGTCGATGCTATCGACAATACACTTTCAATACCGAGATACTTTATATTGGAAATATATTAGATTGACAGATATATTATATTTTTTGTTCCATGGTCATACATATTTTGAATATTCTTTAATTTCGGCTTTAGTGTATTTTAGAAATTCTCTATATAATTCTAGTATAGATACCGGAGATATGACTGAAGAAATTACAGATATATTACTGAGATATCATGTTTTCAGATACGGAAAGAATGCAAAAAATAAAGCTTATTTTAAATCTCATTTATGTACAATAAGACATTTTCTTGCAAAAGGAAGAAAATATCAATGGGAAAAAAGAATTAGGGAACATAAAACCAATAAAACAAAGATCAGACCTTGAGTACTGGCTGTTATTAACTGCACCAATTATGAGTAGCGGTGGTTATTCTGTTTCAATCACGGCCGAAAGGGTTGTGGAAATATACTCTTTCATTCGTGACTGGAGGAGGGGCGACAGCTCCATGACGGAGGCCATGGTCCCGGGCTGAATTCCCAGGATTCGGATGGGGGGAATCGTGTATCCGAGCTTTTTCCCCAGCTGGATCACCTTGAGGATGTCGCTCTCATGGGTGGTCATCCCGGTCGATGGTTTAAAGGAATCGACATCCTCGGGCGAAAAGATACGAAATTCACCGGGAGATATCCCCATGTCCACCGCGTCCACGATGACGATCTTCTCCGTTTCCTCGGCGCAGTAGAAGAGCAGGTTCATAGCGTTTGCGGAAAGGTCGATGGCGCGAAAGTCCCGGTCCAGGTTCTCCTGGATGATGTGCTCCACGATCCTGAGCCCGATGGAGTCGTCGCCCATCGTGTAGTTGCCGAGGCCAAGGAGATATCGCATGGACCGGATGGTACCACGGCCCCGGTGCAAGAAAAAGGGCGTCCTTCAGGACGCCCCGGTTGTCTGACCTGGACTGAACCTTTAGTCCTTGAACCGGACCTTCAGGTAGTGAGTGGAACAGGATATACAGGGGTCATAGGCGCGAACCAGCATTTCCATGGCCAGCTCCAGCTCCTTCTCCGACTTCCCGGCCTGGAGGAGCTCGGGAAAGAACTTTTCAAGGTCGAGTTGGATGTTGGCGTGGTTCTGGTTGGTGGGAATGATGCAGTTCCCTGCCGTACACATGCCCTGGTCGTCATAGGTGTAGTCGTGAAAGAGAATGCCGCGGGGAACTTCCACGGCACTGGCTCCCTGACCGAAGCGGGTGGGCTGCACAAGCTCTTCGATGCGGAGTCCCTCTTCAAGGATTTCGTCCAGGAGACGGATCGATTCAAAGACGCTGTGAGCGGCTTCCACGAGCTGTGCCACGTTGTTCATGAAGGGGTTGCAATTGACGGGTTTCAGACCAAAGGCATCGGCGATCTGCTTTGCCTTGGGGTGGAGCTGGTCGTAGTTGTTGTTGAAGCGGGCCAGGGCCCCGGCCATGTAGCTGTCCATTTTGTTCTTCGTGTACTTGGCCGTGGAGCGGGGATGTACGTACTCATTGGTGATTCGGCGATACTCGGAGACGGGCCATCGTTCTTTTGTCCCGTCGGGCATAACCGTCTGGACAAAGCCGCGGAGGAAGGCATAGTCTTCATCATTGGAAAGGGCCATGTACTCCGTGGGCCGCTCGAATGCGGGCAGATTACCGGCAACAGAGAGAACTATATTAACCGTGGCTTCGAGATCGGGATTCAGGCCCTGCAGGTCAGCCCGTAACTTGCGGAGCTCCTCCATGGTCGGGTATTCGGAAAAACCTCCGGGAACCGGGCGGGTGGGATGAGTGCTTCGTCCGGCAAAGAGAGACGCCCAGTCCGCGCCGACTTTCTTCATCCGGAGAGCCCGGATCACTGCCTCCCCGTGGGTGGGAACGAGGGGAAAGACGGAAGGAGCGCCCAGCAGGTCGGGAGCCACGAGGAAGTAGAGATGGAGAATGTGGGAGTCAAAATTCTCCGCATGCATCAGGATGTCGCGGAGCTTTTGCGTCTGCGGGGAGACTTCAATGCCCAGGGCGGCCTCAGTGGCCTGGACCGAAGCCAGGGTGTGACCGACGGAGCAGATGCCGCAGATACGGCTTGTGATGCGTGCCACTTCGGTGTAGTGACGGCCGCGCACCATGGCTTCAAAGAACCGGGGCGCCTCGGGAACCTGCCATTCGATGCGGTCGATCGTTCCGTTGGTTACATCGGCAATGATATTCCCGTGGCCTTCAACCCGGGTGAGGTGGTGAACGTTGATGGAGATGTTCTTGCTCATTGTGCATCCCTCCTCAGATTGGCGGTGAACATCCGGGAGAGGTTTTGTGCCCGTTTCGCGGGGAGATTGGCTCGCAACACCAGGACCTCTTCCAGAGCCTCTTCGTTCGGATGGTCCACAAATCCACGGCAGGCTTCACAGGGAACGCCGTCGGCAGGGCAGGGGGCTCCGCATCCGGCGCGGGCCACCAGTCCGAGGCAGTGACCTCCCACCTGG
>ERZ795057.77-NODE-77-length-100476-cov-14.024338_pt1 | contig 100476 bp, 87 predicted proteins | sample MGYA00375141_ERZ795057 | MGnify/ENA primary metagenome ERZ795057 (study PRJEB30186, sample SAMN05720163) | activated sludge metagenome | isolation source: Anaerobic digester | place: Hong Kong | collected 2015-01-26 ...
GGGCTCGACTGGATGATGTCGTGCTCCACGATCTCCTCGCAGGACACGATGATCCTCTTGCTGGCGAGAGATGCCGAGGCAACGCTTCCCAGGGCGCCCCAGTACTGGGCGTTGCCGAATCGGTCGGCCCGCTGCACGTGCACGATGCACACGTCCGGGTTCGCCGCTGGAACGGTGAGGATCTGTTTTCCCGTGTAGGGGCAGGATATGACCTTGTACTTGTCCTCCCCCATGAAGGAGCGTTTCTTGAAGAGATCGGTCACCATGGCGCCCTCCAGGACCTGCATGAAGGAGAACCCGTGCATGCCGGCCACCATCCGGGCGTTGTACTGGAAGTTGGTGTAGTCCTCCATCTGCAGGGTTCCCGCCCTCATCGCCCTCTCCACCGCCGAGCCGCCCTCCTTGCCGCCGGCGCGGTACACGTAGGTGGTCACGAGCCTGTCCACGCACCCGCCAGCCACAAGCACCTCCACGTCGAAGACCCCTGACTGGGAATACAGGGTCAAGCCCTTCTTCTGCTGCCTGATGACCTCGAACACGAGCTCCGCGCAGGTCCCCACCGTGTAGTTGCCGATGACCAGGTGGTCGTTGTCGTGCACGAACCGGCGGATGGCTTCTTGGGCAGTCATCACCTTGTTCTGCGATTGAGACATATCCCCTCCTTGAAGTATTGACTGCATGTATGACACCATATGATACCGGTCACGGATATCCCGGGCAATCGGAAAAATGAGTTATGACTCATGTTTCTTGGCGATGAAGTCCCGTCGACTTGACGCCATGACGGCTCCGGGATACGCTTGACAAAGGAGGGGACGAACGCATGGCCACGGCACAGGATATCAGTCGGTACCGGGAGAACCTTCTCTCAGAGCTCGAGGCAAGGACCCTCTACGAGTGCCTCGCCTCCCTCGAGGAGACCCCCGCCCTTGCAGAGGTCTACCGAAGGCTCGCAGAGACGGAGGCCGGGCATGCGGCAACCTGGGAGGCGAAGCTCCGCCGGGCGGGTGCGGAGGTGCCGGCCTTCCGTCCCGGCTGGCGTACCCGCATCCTGTGCATGCTGGCGGCCCGTTTCGGCATCTCCTTCGTGCTTCCTACCATTGCAGGCATAGAGCGGGGCGCCGGGTCGCACTATGACGTCCAGCCCGATCCGGAAGCGGCAGGTATGTCCGCGCAAGAGCATACCCATGCGCGCATTTTCGGACATCTCGCCCGGACCTCGGGAGGGCTGGAAGGCAGTGCGGTGGCACGGTTCGAGGGGCGCCACCGGGGTGCGGGAGGGAATGCTCTGCGGGCTGGCGTGCTGGGTGCCAACGACGGGCTCGTCTCGGTGTTCTGCCTGGTCATGGGCGTGGCCGGGGCCGGGGTGGGGTCCCGGGAGATCCTGCTCACCGGGTTTGCCGGCCTCCTGGCAGGAGCCCTGTCCATGGCCCTGGGCGAGTGGCTCTCGGTCCAGAGCTCCCGGGAGCTCTACGAGCACCAGCTGGGCATAGAGAGCCGGGAGCTTGAGGAGAATCCCGAAGAGGAGCTGGAAGAACTCGCCCTCATCTACCAGGCCAAGGGCATCGCGGCAGAGGATGCCCGGAGCATGGCCGGCCATCTGCTCTCCGACAGGCAGACCGCCCTGGAGACCCTAGCACGTGAGGAACTCGGCATAGACCCCCGGGAGCTCGGCGGATCGGCCTGGGTCGCAGCCTTCACTTCATTCTTTCTCTTCGCCATGGGAGCCTTCATCCCCGTAGTGCCCTACTTCTTCTTCGCCGGGACCGCGGGCATCGTTGCCAGCACCCTGCTGAGCACCTTCGGGCTGTTCATCATAGGTGCAGCCATCACTATTATGACAGGGCGCAGCGTTCTCCTCTCCGGGATGAGGCAGGTTGCCTTCGGTCTCGCAGCCGCGGCGATCACCTTCGGGCTGGGACACCTCATCGGGGTCAGTCTGGGGTGAAAATGGGAGTTTCAGTGCAGGAAGTGAGCGAGGCAGCGTGAAATAGGGATCAGACGTCCTGGTCCCAGGCATAGGATATCTCTGCCTGGGACCAGGACTCATGGCATGTGGTGCTATTCCAGTTCCACTACACGGCCGTAAGCCAATCCGTCCGTGCCATAAATCTCAGAAGGGATGCTCCCGCCCAGGCCGGGGAGGAAGTTCAGCAGGGCCATCCACTCCTTGACCTCCTGAATCCCTGTGCTTGGATCACCGTCAAAGTCGAGACGTGTAGGATCGATCGGATCGATTGGATCGATGTCGTACAAATCCAGATAATCGTTCACAACATAGAGCATCTGGAGAGCATAGAGATCGACCACGATGCGATACAGCTTTGAAGGATCATAAGGGTTAATCAGGGTCGGCGCTGGGAATCCTTCCAAAGGCCCCACGCAGAAGGTATCGTCCGGGGCATAGGCATAGATCCCTTTGACACCCGAGAATGAGGCGGCATCATCAGATTCATAGTATATCTTAAGCCCAGAGAAATTCAGGTAGTAATCCGATCCCATCGTGGGGGCGAGCGAAAGGGCAACCTCACCGATGACATAAATATCCCTCCCCGAGGCATAGACAGACATGAGGGGATACCCTGGAATCGACTGGTCATAGGGAGAGATGCCCAGGGGAAGCATGTTGTAGGCATCTGAGAATGTTATCGGTTCTAACGTGTCGGTCGTTTTTCCCGGATAGATTTCGTCTCTGATGACCCCGCTGGCAACAATGGAAATGTCAAATGGATCTCCTCCGCTCAATAACGATATCCCATTTGCTGTAGCTCGGAGTGAGTCTGCGGCAAGGCTGCCGATGCCTGTAACCTGGCAGGAGGCCATCTCCAGGGCAAAGTCAGTACTCGATATCTGGTCATCCAGGGCCGGTAATTCGGCATTGTTCAATTTCTCACTGATCTCTACATTATACATTTCCACCATGGCCTGGATCTGAGGATTGCCCCCCACCTTGTCGTTTACAGGAATCAGCGTGAACGTATAGTCCACCATCTTCCTGGTGAAGATATTGTAGGTAACGTCGAGCCTGCTGAGGTATTCACCGTACTCGCCGGGAGAGAAGATGATAGTGTTGGAATCTCCCGCGACCAGTGCATCGCCGGTGGCGGTGTGATAGTGTCCCGAAGCGATGATGTCGATGCCCTTGACGTTATTGGCCAGATCGGCGTCGTCACCGGTGCCGTTATTCTCCACCCCGCCGTGGGAAAGGGCGATGACCACCTGCACCTTCTGCTTTTTTCTCAGGTTGTCCACCTGCTGCTGGATGAAGGCATAATCCCAGGTATTATCAACCGTTCTGAAGGTGACCGGACTTGCCGCTGGCGCCTTGGAATCGGCATCCGGTCCCATGAGGCCAATGATGCCGATCTTCACCCCGCAGGGATGCTCGATGACCTTTGTTCCCACGATGACCCCCGCATTCACGAGGCCCTGCAGGTCGTTCCCTTCGGGAATGACCGTGTTGGTGGCCACCACCGGCACGGTGAATCCATTAGCTGCGGCACTGGACAGGATCAGGGCCAGACCGGACGGCGACCAGTCAAACTCGTGGTTTCCCAGGGTGATGGCATCGTACTTCATCATCTGGATGAATTTCAGGGCAATGGGGTCTGATGTATTGGTGAAGTCATAAACTGTTCCCATGAGAAAATCCCCTGAATCGAAGAGCAGGGTCGGTATGCCTTTTTTCGCCTGTTCCTGGCGTATGTCGTTGGTCAGTTTTGCCAGCCGCGCATAACCTCCACTCACCATGTCATCATCGGCAAGCAGGGGGGTATAATCCGAAAACGGGCCGTACCCGCTGGCGTGGTGGTGGACATCCGAGGTCTGAAGGATGGTGACGGTGACATTTCCGAACCAGCAGGCGCTGGTCATGAAAACAATGAGCAAGGCGCCTGCCAACGCAATCCACTTTCCTCTCTTCATAAACGGCTCTCCTCTCAGATTGGTTGTACGGATCACTCGCATCGAAAAGCATTCCTTACAGAATACGGTGCATGCCATTGAGAAAACCCGGGGAAGATGGTGCCCCCTCGTCTTGGTTCCATTGCATTGTAAGATTACATAATGAATTCAGGATCAGTGATCGCCAAATAATGTTTGAAGCAATAATCCTGCCATAATGCACCAGATGGACTTCAAGTTATTTTAAACGCATACAACAGACAAGAATGAAGAAGGGAAAATAATTGCTGTTAATCTATGAAAAGATTTTCTTACACATGAAAAGATCGTATCAGGCCTTCGAGGTAACGGGATTTCACCTGTTCCAGGGCAAGGGCGCGTTTTACCGGAGCGAGTCTGAGTACGGCCCCGAGGACGGCCGCAAGAGCACGGTGGCTCCACAGTGTCCGATTGTCGAAGATGAGGTCCTGCAGCTTGCCTCGTTCGATGGCCATGATCACGGCTCGATGAGCCCCGTTCAAGGGGGTGATCACCCGTTTTTTCCGAGGGCTGAGACGGATCGCCCCTGATGGACAGTCCTGTACGCACAGACCGCAGCCGAGGCAGATGTCTTCATCCAGTGTAGCTATGGCACCCTTTCGTTGGCCTTCCGGAGATGTCAACGTAAGTGCATCCACAGGACAGACATCCATGCACCTTCCGCATCCTGTACACTGCATCCGATCGATTTCCGGCAGGAAGTTGGTGGTATGGACCGGGTGCAGCACAGCGAATTTCCTTGCGGCGATCATGGCCTCGCAGCAGCACTTGCAGCAGTTGCAGATGAAGTTCACTCCTTCCCGGACATTTTCGCCGAACTGGACCAGATTATGGTCGCGGGCAGCATCCAGGAGGTCGAGGCATTCAGTAACATCAACATTCCTGGCGATGCCGTGCCGTAAAAGGGATGAAGCGGTGGTGTTGAAGGTCATGCAGATATCCATGGGCGCATCACAGGCCCTGTGCAGGTGGAGCATCTTGTGGCGGCAGTAGCACATGCTGATGGCTCTGTGGCTTGCCCCTCGTATTACCTCGGAGGCGCGCTCGTAGTCGAGGACATGGAGGGCAAGTTCATCCGGCATGGCTGATTCGTTGACAAAGGTCCGGCCGAGCTGTGTTTCCCCCCTGGTGAAGAGTTCCCTGATGAAGTCATCTTCCACATTGATGTACTGGTAGAACAGCTCGCTCAGAAGTTTCCGGTCCAGGCTTCCACCCGTTCTCATCATGGAGAACTCAAAGAATCCCGCCATGGGGGGCGGGAGGACATAGTGGGTTTCACCGTTTCTTTCGATGTCTACCAGGATAGCCCTGTCCGCCAGTCCCTCAAGGATCCTGCGGGCTGCTACTTCACCCATATTCCAGCATCTGGCTGCTGTATCCGCCGTGAAAGGTTTGATGGGGAGGAGCGCCACCAATCCGGCCTCCTCCTCACTGAAGAGCATGGCCAGTATCCTGTACAGGAGCTCCGATGGAGGAGCCCCCTGAGGGAACCTGTTCAGTCGGTCCGAAAGGGCCTTGTAGGCTGATGTGAGCATATGATGGCCCATGTGAGAATATATACCGTCTCATGCCTGGTCATGCAATGGACCGATTGCATTGGTATGGTTCCGGAGGCGGGAAGGTGTGTCGATGTTGCACGGTAAGGGAAATTATCTTCCTCTGAAGGGCCAAGGAAGTACACAGACATCATGGTTTTTTTCGGCATGATTCATTCAACCGTCTGAATTATCAGCACATAGCCGATGGCACCCTGTTTGCTTCGAGGAGATGTTACAGGGAGAGGTCTGCTCTCTGAAAATTTATTTCCGGCGTCATCGCGCCGGCATGGTGACATGAGGCTCTACATGGGATGTGGCAGGTCAAGGAAGACCGCGAGGTTTCCCCTCATCATCTGGTTGGTGATCTGCATGTCCCTTTTCCTGTTCGGGAAAGTGTCCGCACGGGAATGGGAATGGCAGAACCCTCTGCCCCAGGGCAATACACTCAACGCCGTATGGGGCCTCTCGAGGAACGACGTCTTTGCCGTAGGACATAACGGCACCATCCTGCATTATAACGGACAGTCCTGGAACAGTATGTCCAGCGGTACGGCAGACTACCTCTGGGATATCTGGGGTGCCTCAGAAAAGAGCGTTTTCGCCGTGGGGCACCAGGGGACCATCGTCCACTATGACGGCAATACATGGGAGCCCATGCCCAGCGGTACGGAGCATTATCTCTGGGCCGTCTGGGGTTCTTCCGCCAGGGATGTCTTCGTGGTGGGGAGCAACGGCACTATCCTGCACTATGATGGATCTGCGTGGACTGTCATGGACAGCGGGACCACCAAGACCCTCAAGGGTGTATGGGGCAGTTCGAAGGATGATGTCTATGCAGTCGGGTACGATGGGACCATACTGCATTTTAACGGTATCTCATGGAGCGTCATGCCCATTGAGACGCACAGGGATATTCTGTCGGTCTGGGGCGAATCGGGAACGGAGGTATATGCCGTCGGGTTCCAGGGCACGATTCTCCACTACGACGGTGAAGCGTGGATTTCCGTTGCATCCGATGTCAAATCCGACCTCAGACACATCATGGGTACCCGGGGATCCGCGGTCTATGCCGTGGGTGATTCCGGGACCGTCCTCCAGTATGACGGCAAGGCCTGGAAAAAGGTCGACTGCGGAGAACCGGCCGGCCTCCATGGGGTGTGGTGCGCTCCGGACAACGAGGTCTTCGCGGTAGGGGCCGGTGGGACGATCCTTCACCACGACGGTATGCAGTGGTCCTCCATGAACAGGGGGAAGATCAAGAACCTCCTGGCAGTGCTGGGCAACTCGAGGAACAATGTGTTTGCAGTAGGTCTGGAGGGTATGGTCTGCCGTTATGATGGCAGGGAGTGGAACCTCCTGAACATGGGAGTCAGTACTACACTGACTGGTGTCTGGAGCGCCCCGGAAAACACGATCTTCGCCGTCGGTCATGAAGGCATGATTCTGCACTTCAACGGCAGCGCATGGGAGACCATGGCCAGTGGGACGACCGATGACCTCCTGGCGGTCTGGGGAACATCGACCAAGGATGTGTATGCCGTTGGACAATTCGGCACGGTTCTGCATTTTAACGGGAACACCTGGAGACCCATGACCAGCGGGGCCTCGCAGACTCTCTACGGCATATGGGGAACAGCCCCGGACGATATCTATGCAGTGGGAAAATACGGGACCATGATTCATTTCGACGGCACCGCATGGGCTGTCATACCAAAGGTTACGGCAAGCACGCTCCTGGGCGTATGGGGCAGTTCCTCCTCGGATGTGTTCGCTGTGGGGGATATGGGCACCATCCTGCACTATGACGGCAGCTCGTGGCGTATGATGGAGAGCAATACCCTGTTTCTCCTCAACGGGATCTGGGGCGCCTCGGACAGGGATGTATTCTCCGTGGGAGAGAATGGGACCGTGCTCCACTATGACGGAATCGCATGGAACCAGGTGGATATAGGGACGAACCATTCACTGCGGCAGGCATGGGGAAGTTCTGCGGCTGACGTCTTCGTGGTGGGTGATGCGGGAACCATTCTTCATTACAGAGATTATAATAAGGATGCACTTGCACCGGAGACTGCCGACCTGTCAGCGCCCCCTGAGGATTCCTTTGCAGATTACGGGGTGGCATCCGTTCCTCTGGCCTCAACCATGCCCCATCAGGATACGGTATTCGTTGAGGAAGTTCCAGTGATCCTGAGTTACAAGGATCGTATGGCGGCCTCGGTCAGTCTTCTTGACTTTCTCATGATCATGTATGCCGAGTACCGTTCAGAACAGGATACAGACAAGGATCGGATGCTGGCGGAGTCGAAGGAGATTGCTTCAGCCAGCGATTCCTCTGAGAAGAAATCAGAGGCCGAGGAAATACCTGTCATGCTGGCATCAGTGTCAGGGGAGGACGCTGCCGGAGGGGCTCAAGGTGATGAGGTGATTGCAGCAGTGTCAAGCGATCCAGCCGGGATAAGAGAAGGATCCGAAACCCAGGAACAACAGGAGACCATGGAAGCCTTGGCCCCGGATGAGGCAACGGACGGGAGAAGTGAGCCGGAAAGAGGTTTGATGAATGAAAAGATCCCGCCCCCGGTCTTGATAGGCGAGGTCACTGAATCCCGCAAAGAAGACCGAGGCACTCTGCTCGCCTCTATATCGATGCATGAGCCTCCTGCAGGCACTCCGCCGGGAGGCATAGGTGATGGAGGGGGCGAAGCCTATGCGGCGAAGGGCAGGGAGACTGAGTCTGGAGAAGAACTCCCGATCATGATGGCTTATGTATCAGAGAAGATCCTCGCTGCAGGTAGGTCAACAGGTATGCGGGTGAGCGCAGGACTGATCGAGCCCCTGACTGCTGTCGGCAGGATTGAGATCAAAGAGACTCCTGTCATAGTGAAACAGGCTGTCGTCGAGACCCAGGAGATGGATATCGAGCCTGTTGCCGGTATCCAGGAAGAGCAACCCGCCGGCGAAAAAATAGCATATCATTCTGATAATGTTCATGAAAATCAAAAAAAGAATATAGCTTCCGTTCAAACCCATGAGCCGGTTCAGGCGAATCCTGTTGGGATGATGCCTGTGGAGAAGGATGTAAACAAGACGGTGCCGGTTGTATCATCAATGGCGTATGATCAGTTTATCCAGGAATTATCACTTATCCTTTTTGTCGGGATAATTCTTATCGGGATCTTCGGCATTGCCAGAAAATTGGTAAAGGACTGAGACCCTCCCTGTGGGGGTATACCCCCGGCATATTCTACCCGAAGGCCACATCCAGTATCATCATGACGGCAAATCCGAGCATGACGCCCATGGTGGCGATATGGGTGTTCTTGTCCAGCTGTGACTCAGGTATCAGCTCCTCGACCACTACATACATCATGGCCCCTGCGGCAAAGGCCAGGGCATAGGGGAGGATCGACCGCATGATGATAACCGCAGCAGCACCGATTACGCCTGCCATGGGTTCCACGAGGCCGGAGAGCTGACCGTACCAGAAACTCCGGAGCCGGCTCATCCCCTCCCTGCGGAGCGGTGCAGCCACTGCGGTTCCCTCGGGGAAATTCTGAATACCTATACCGATGGCCAGCGCGGTTGCGCCTGCCAGTGAGGCCGACGGCAGGTCGGCGCCGACCGCCCCGAAGGCGACCCCGACCGCCAGCCCCTCCGGTATATTGTGCAAGGTGATGGCCAGCACCAGCAGGGTGCTGCGTTGCCAGCCCGTCCTGATGCCTTCGGCCTCTTCCATGGGGAATCCCATATGCAGATGGGGCAGAACCCGGTCAATGGCCCACAGAAAGAGCCCCCCGACAAGAAACCCTACAGAGGCGGGAAACCATGCGGGCAGACCGGATTCACCGGCCATCTCTATGGCAGGCATGAGAAGCGACCAGAAACTCGCGGCGATCATCACGCCTGCGGCAAAACCCATCATGCCGTCGAGCAGCCTCTTGTTCACGTCCCTGAAGAAGAAGACCACACCCGCACCCAGAGCCGTTATGGACCATGTGAAACAAGTCGCTGCAAGGGCCTGCAGGACGGGATGCAGACCAGCTAGCCAGTGAATAACCATATCAACCTCCTATCGCAATGTCGTCCGTAATCTCATGGATAAGACTTACATTGCCCGTTGGAAGACATTATACTTAAAAAAGGTGAACTCCTTGTCCATCCCTCACTTTTTGGAAATACCATAGGGAAGTGTATTTCCATACAAGGAGAAACAAAGTTCTCTGGATATGATGGTGATCAGGGGGATTAACCATGCAACCCTTGAAGAATTATTTATCTATTATATGGCATCTGAGTTGCTAATTATAGTATGATTATTTCACGACCAGAAGCACGACCGTGATTGAAAGATGTTATTCATGCAATCTTCAACGAGTGAGGTTGACCGGCATGAACAGAATCAAGAAAGAGAAGACGATCTGGCTCGTCGTAGCGGCAGTGCTCCTTTTCTCCTCAGGATGTGGCGGTGACAGCTCAGGTGGCGGAACAGCGGAGGAAGAGGCAATCCTCGAAGTGGGTATAGCCTCTCCTTCCCGGGAGATCACTATTGAAACCGGTAGTTCGGTGGAGTTTCATGGTTATGTTTCTGGCGGTGCCGAACCCTATGAGTTTCTCTGGAATTTTGGAGATGCAGGACCTGAATCCTCGCTGAAAGATCCAGGTACCGTGATATTCGATGAGGATGGGGTCTATGAAGTGGTTTTCCAAGTGATTGATGCAAACGGGGTCGGTCTCAGCGACGGCGTCACCATAATCGTCAGTCCCCACGTGTTTGACCCGCTTCCCCTTGCAGACATAGTATCACCAGCGGTCAATGGGGTCATCACCCAGAACGCTGCTGTAACGTTTCAGGGAGCAGTGAACGGGGGAGAGGGTCCTTATGGGTATCGCTGGAATTTCGATGGAGCGGCTCCCGACTCCACCAAGAAAGATCCCGGGAGTGTCACCTTTCCCACAACAGGGACATACACCATAACCTATACCGTAACGGATGCGAATGGAAGGACGAGCTCCGATACAGTAACCCTGGCTGTCAATGCGCCGACAGGGGTGTACTGGGTGGGTGTGGCAGCAGGTGGCGATCACTCCGCAGCCCTCAGATCAGATGGAACGCTCTGGGCATGGGGGGCAAATGACTATGGACAGGTGGGGACAGGGACGACCAGTGACTACAGCACCCCCCAACGCATTGGGAATGCGAATACCTGGTCGGCCGTGGCATTGGGGACGTATCATACCATAGCCTTGAGGTCCGACGGGACGATGTGGGCCTGGGGAGCCAACCATCGTGGCCAGCTAGGCCGGGGCAATGCAGTCCCCTCCCTGACGCCGGTAAGGATTGGATCGGATAAAGACTGGGCTGTGGTGGCCGCCGGGGCATTGCATTCGGCCGCATTGAAACGAGACGGCACGCTCTGGGTGTGGGGGGGCAATTCCTATGGACAAGTGGGTACGGGAGATACGGTCGACCAGACTACACCTCAGGAGATCGGATCCGGTGTGGTATGGGTTGATGTCGCCGCGGGCGGATTCCACACCCTGGCGATGAGATCAGACAGGACGATGTGGGCATGGGGCAAGAACACAAGCGGTCAGCTCGGAACAGGGGGCGTTACGGATTTCAGTCTCCCGATGCAGATAACTCTCGATATCGACTGGATGGCCATGGCCGGTGGATACAGCAGTACAGTTGCCCTGAAGACCGACGGAACGTTGTGGGCCTGGGGAGGGACTCCCCGTCGGATCGGATCTGACAGAGATTGGACATCACCCGTGGCAGCGGGCAGTGCCCATTATCTGGCTCTCAAGCTCGATGGTTCTCTCCTTACCTGGGGTAGCAACCTGTCAGGACAGCTCGGAACCGGCGACAATCTAACCAGGGCTGCACCTGTGCAGGTTGGCCTGGACAGGAACTGGGCAGGGGTGGCGGCGGGATATGACCATTCCATGGGCCTGAGATACGACGGTACGATCTGGGCATGGGGCCTGAACACAAGCGGACAGCTCGGCAACGGATCTTTCGCGAGCACCAATGAGCCGGTTCGGATACCATAGCCTGGGCATGAGGATGCAAGGTCGAACATCGCCAGGGGTGATAATCCGATAGGTTGTTCCGGAAAGTACTCTTCCGAACTGACGTGTATGCAGCTATGGTTTTGCTCTGATCACCCCTGATGCTTGTGCCGATTACTTCAATCATGTACATTCCCCATCACGTATGAGCCGGATAAAGATCCTCTCCCCTGAACTCATCAACCAGATCGCTGCAGGCGAGGTCATCGAGCGACCCGCCTCCGTGGTGAAGGAGCTCGTGGAGAATGCCATCGATGCAGGGGCAAAGTCCGTATCCATCGAGGTGAAAGGCAACGGGTGCGAGCTCATCCGTGTCAGCGACGACGGTTCGGGCATGGACGGAGCGGAACTCGAAACCGCCATCCTCAGGCATGCCACGAGCAAGATCGCCGGGGTGGACGATCTCTTCGCCATCAGGACCCTGGGCTTCAGGGGAGAGGCGCTGCCCAGTATACTGTCCGTGAGCAGGTCTATGATCGCAACCAGGCAGGCGACCTCCGAACATGGGAACACCATCGACGTTGAGGGCGGAGCGGTGGTGAAACGCTCGATGAAGGGCATGCCGCCCGGCACTACCATCGAGGTGTCGGACCTCTTTTACAACACCCCGGCCCGGAGGAAATTCCTCAAGACCGCGGCCACGGAACAGCGCAATGTCATTGACGTGATTTCCCGCTACGGCCTTGCCTACCCTTCCCTCAGATTCTCCCTGGACATAGACGGGAGGGTGGTTCTGAACCTGCCCGCTCACCTGAACCAGGAGGATCGGACTACGGCCGTGCTCGGCAGGAAGCTATCGGGCCGTATGATCCCCTTCCGAAGGGAGATGCCGGGGATAATCGTTCATGGACTTGCTGCACCCCCCGGAGAGGCCAGGCAGAACAGGACGGGCATCCATGTCTTCGTGAACAGGCGCTCCGTCAAGGATGCCATGCTTGGTGCCGCGGTGATCGAGGGTTACCATGGCATGCTCATGAAAGGCAGGTATCCCCTGGCAGCGCTCTTCGTGGATATCGACCCTGCAGAGGTGGACGTGAATGTCCATCCGTCCAAGGCCGAGGTGAGGTTCAGACATGCCGGCGCGGTGTTCGGACTGGTGGCATCGGCCGTCAGGGGGGCCTTGGCGCTTGGAACGACCGGACCCGAAGGGATTCCGGCCGGTTTGTCCGTCCCATTGCATGCCGCCGACAGCGGGACCGAAGTCCATGCCGGGTATGGGGGCGGCACCCTGTCATCGAGGTCTCTGGATGCGGGAGAGGTCCTGTCGGTGGTCTACGGGCCCCGGGCTGCGGCCCGTATGCAGACGGGAAATCTCTTCAATGAAGCACTTCCGGAGGGACAGGACGGTTTCTCCTTTGCCGGACTTTCCGTTGTGGGTATCCTCCATGCGACCTATGTGCTTCTCCAGGACGAGTCGGCCCTGTATATCCTCGATCAGCATGCCGCTCATGAACGGATAACCTACGAACGGCTCATGCGTGTCCATGCCTCGGGCAGCCATGCCGGTCAACAGCTCCTGACCCCCATGGTCCTGGAGGTGAGTGCCCAGGAGTTCAATGCCTTTACCGAGGCTTCAGATGCCATCGGAGAAATCGGGATCCGCTGCGAGCCCTTCGGCGATTCGGCGATAGCGGTCCGTTCGGTGCCCCAGCCCCTGGCGGACAAGGATATCCGGGAAGCGGTCTACGGTCTCATCCATGCACTCATGGAGGGCGGACATCGAGGAGACAAGGTCGGAGGAGACCGCGCCGGGGAGATGCTCGCCACTGTGGCATGCCACGCGAGCATACGTGCAGGCAAGGCCCTTACCCTACGAGAGGCGGAGCATCTGCTGGAGTCGCTCGTGGAGGAAGGATCTCCCCGGACCTGTCCCCACGGCAGACCCCTGTTCCGGAAGATCACGATCCAGGAGATCGAGCGGTGGCTGGGCAGGAGGACCTGATCGTCATAACCGGCCCCACCTGTTCGGGCAAGACCGGTCTGGTCCTGCGCCTTGCCCTGGACCACCCCATCGAGGTGATATCCGCCGATTCCATGCAGGTCTATCGGCACATGGACATAGCAACGGCAAAACCCACGGCCCGGGACCTCTCCATAGCGGTTCACCACATCATCGACGTGGTGAACCCTGACCAAGAGTTCCAGGCAGCCATGTTCGTCTCCATGGCCCGGGAGAAGATAGCGGAGGTCAGGGCCAGGGGCGGGATACCTGTGGTGGTCGGCGGGACCGGGCTCTACATCAAGGCCCTCGTCCATGGCCTTGCCCCTGCGCCGGGACGATCCGAGGAGATCAGGAAGGTTCTGCGGAACCTGATTGCCAGAAGGGGGATGGATCATCTCGAGCGCATGCTCCTCAGGCTGGACCCGGAGGCTGCGGAAGGTATACGGAAAAATGATGCGATACGCACCGTACGTTCCCTGGAGATCATCCTACTGAGCGGACAAAAAGCGAGTGCAATCCTTGCCGGGCATGGATTCCGGCAGCGACGTTACGAAGCCCTGACCGCGTGCATCATGCCGGACAGGGAGCGGCTCTTTCCTGATATCGACCGGCGGACCGCGAGAATGGTAGACGACGGGCTTCTGGAAGAGACCGCACGGATACTTTCCCTGGGTTACGGTCCGGAACTGCGTTCCATGCAGACCCTTGCCTACAAGCACGTCATCAGTCACTTCAGATCCGCAATCGACCTTGATGAGTGCATACGCCTGATACAGAGGGACACCAGGCGATTCGCCAAACGTCAGATTACCTGGATGAAGGGGCGGCCCGATCAGACGTTCTTCCCATCGGCAGACACCGCATACGAAACGGTCTCGATGTGGCTGGAGCGAACGGGGCGGAAATGGGTGTAAGGGTTTCACCCAAGGGTAAATGTTTCTACCCTCTTCATCGGCCTTGTGCTAAGGGAAAAACGGAATTTTCAGTGCCATGGACTTTCCCAAGACAAGCCCATCGTCCTGACGAGGTAGGAGAGAAGAATCAACCGTCTTATACCCGTTTGAGAACGTTGAATGATGAGCAACGGTAAAGGATGCAACCTGTGCGGTACACATCAAGGAGATACCTCGAGAAGCTGATCCGGCGGAAGGCCGGGCAGGCCATCCACGACTACCGGATGATCGGGGAAGGAGACAGGGTCCTCGTGGCCGTCTCCGGCGGCAAGGATTCCATCGTCATGATGAAGATTCTCGCGGCGCTGAGGAAGGCCGCACCGGTACACTACGAACTCATCCCCGTGCATATCAAGACCGGGTTCGAGAAGGACTTCGAGCGGATCTCCGCATGGGTGAGGGAATCGCTCGGATACGAGACCCTTGTCCATGACGGCGAGATCGCACAGATCATGGACATTGCGGCCGATCCGGACAAGAGCCCCTGCGCCCTGTGTTCGCGCCTGCGGAGGGGAAAACTCTACGGCCTGGCCGAGGAGATGGGGGCAGCTTCCGTGGCGCTGGGCCACCACATGGACGACATCATCGAGACCTTCTTCCTGCGGAGCTTCTACACCGGACAGCTCGGGGCAATGGCGCCGGCCAGGGTGACCGACGACGGGAAGAACCGCATCATCAGGCCCCTGGCCTACTGCACCAGGGACCTCATCGAGGCCTACTTTCCGTACCTCGAGGTCGAACCCGTGGTCATAGCATGCCCCATCCGGAAGGACAGCAAGCGTGAGCTCATCCGGGACTATATCAAACGCCTCGAACGTGATATACCATGCATGAAACACTCGATCTTTGCCTCCCTGGGCAACATCGACACCAAGAGCCTGTGTTTGAAGGAGAATACCCATGCGGATCCAGATTGATCCGATGAGGCCGAAACCACGCACCACCCAGCATGTCGCGGACATCCTGAAGGACGGCGGCATCATCGTATACCCCACGGACACGGTCTATGCCCTGGGATGCATGGTCAGCAACAAGCACGGACTGGAGAGGATCAGCCAGATCAAGGCGTCCATGAAGCCCAAGAGCATCATCTTCGCCGAGATCAAAGACATCAGCGAGTACGCCAAGGTGGGGAACGAGGCATACCGGCTCATGCGTGTGCTCTTCCCCGGCCCGTACACGTTGATCCTGCCCGCCACCCGGCTCGTTCCGCGCCTGCTCCAGTCGAAGCGGAAATCCATCGGGGTGAGGATTCCCGACCACTGGTTCTGCCATGCCCTGGTGGAGCAGGTCGGTGAACCCATCATCACCACGAGCGTCCCGATGACCGATGAGCGGATACACATAGACCCCATCGAGATAGAGGCCCATCTCGGGAACCGGGTGGATGCCATCGTGGACAGCGGCATACTGCCTGACATACCGTCCACCGTCATCTCGCTGGAAACCGATTCGCCCGAGATCGTCCGGTACGGGCTCGGCCCCACAGAGCTCATCGAGGCAGCCTAGAGGTTCCTCTCATGAAGAAGATGCTCATCAATGCCGTCCATCCTGAAGAGATCAGGGTTGCCGTTGTCGACGAAGGGGTGCTTACCGAATATCATATGGAGAGCGCCCTGAAGGAACAGCTCAGGGGAAACGTCTACAAGGCGCGTATATCCAAGGTGGAACACAGTCTGAATGCCGCATTCGTCGACTATGGTCGTGAAAAACACGGGCTGTTGCCCGCAGGCGACATCAACCCCGCCGTTGTCCCGGATGTAAAGAACGGGAGCCCTGTCATGCAGTCCCTGCGCAAGGGCATGGAGATCCTCGTGCAGGTGGTCCGCGAGGAAAAAGGGGCTAAGGGGGCGCTGCTCACCACCGAGATATCCCTGCCCGGACGGTTCCTCGTACTGCTGCCGCAACAGGACATGGCAGGGGTATCGCGTAAGATCGAAGACGAGAAGCAGCGTAAGCGTCTCCGTGAAATCATCGACCAGATCAAACCGCCCGAGGGCATGGGGATTATCGTGCGGACCGCTGGCATGGACAAGACCAAGACCGAGCTCGCCAAGGACATGACCTATCTTCTCAGGTTGTGGAAGAGCATCCAGGACCAGTTCAAGAAGACCGATTGCCCGAACATCATCTACAAGGAAGGCGACATCATCATACGCACCATCCGGGACTACCTCACCACCGACACCACCGAAATCCTCATCGATGATGACGAAACGGTGAAGCGGGCCGCAACCTTCATGAAGACCTTCATGCCCAAGCAGAAGGACATCATCAAGACCTACAGGCAGAACAAGCCGCTGTTCACCAAATTCGAGCTGGAACAGCAGATCGAGGGCATCTACGACAAGAAGGTGAAGCTCAGGTCCGGAGGATCCATCATCATCGAGCCCACCGAGGCCATGGTGGTCATCGACGTGAACTCCGGACAGTCCACCAATACCAAGTCCATTGAGGCGACCGCATTTGAAACCAACCGGGAGGCAGCCGCTGAGATCGCTCGGCAACTGGTTCTGAGGGACCTGGGTGGCCTCATCGCCATCGACTTCATCGACATGCGGTCCAAGGAAAACATCCGCGGTGTGGAAAAGGCCCTTCGCGAAGGTTTGAAGAACGACCGGGCCCACGTGGTCATCGGGAAGATCTCCAAGTTCGGGATCATGGAGCTGTCCCGCGAGCGGCTCTCGCCGCCGCTTGTTGAGAAGAGCCATGTGCAGTGCCCTCTCTGCGAGGGGTTCGGCCTGATTCGATCCGTGGAGTCGGCTGCGTTCATGGCCCTTCGGGAGATACAGCTCTACCTGACGAGAAACAATACCTCAAGGATAAAGGTGAGCATGACGAGGGACGTGGGCCTCTACGTTCTCAATCAGCAGAAGCGTCACCTCATGCGGCTCGAGCAGGATTTCAATACCGAGATCTTGATCTCTACGGTACATACCCTGAAGGTTGGGCAGATACGGATCGAAGCAGCAGAGTAAAAGAAGGCTACGGTCTTCTTTTATTCAGGTGGGATTCGGACAACCTGAGAAATGCATGGAACGCATTCCTCTCGTCATGGAAGTCCCTTATCGTGATACATGTCTGCAGGAGCGCCCAGGCACCATAAACCCATAGGATCTCATCCCGGATATCAGGGACAAGGAACTGTGTGAGCCACAGCATGAACAGTGCCGCAGCCTCGATGAACCGGAAATCCATACGCACGAGGAATAGAAACCCAAGGTATGATTGAACGATGGTGAGCAGTATTTCCAGTTTCTGGTGGTCATCGAATACGACGGGTGCCACCGAACCGAGGCTGAAGGAATATACGAAGGGTATCGTGGCAACGAGGATCGTCCACTGATTTATGGATGAGGAAACGAAGTTGACCAGGGCCATAGGGGCCTTCTTGACCGTTCGCGCCCAGTGAAAGGCGGACAGTTTTTCGGGGAATTCACTCAGGAAAGGTGCCACCCACTGGACGAAGACAAAATGAGAGATCCCGATGGATGTAGCCAGGGCAAGCATCGAATTCAGGAACGGATGAGCAGAGTAGTAGATAACGATGGCGCCGATGACGAAGAATCCAACAATCCAGACGATATTGAAGGGGTAGGATCTCCTCATCACGTATTTTGGTATACGCCCGAGGTCCTCGATCTCTTCGCGGTCCTGGGGCGGCATTTTTGACAAAAGGTACAGGTACAGGAAGTATATGGCAGCCAAAACAAACCCGTCAAAAATGTTCAGCGATCCCTTGACATAGATGACCAGAAAGTAGGCCAGTGCAGGCAGCAGGGAAAGAACCGCTATCGAATGTTCGTCGTCCAGTTCGATGACGAATCTCCCGGTCTTCTTGTTTCCGGCCGATCTTCTGAAGAACAGGGCCACGAAGTACACCATGGGCCATCCAAGTCCCACGAACAACCGGAGAGATCCTGTATAATTGGCGGTAATGAGGTGGACCTTGGCCGGATCCTTTGCTGCCTCAAAGGCAATGACCGCCTCGATTGCAAATTCCGGGAGCGTCTGGATCCAGGCGAGCACGGCCAGGGCAAGCCCCTGGGAGATGTAGAACTGACCGCATTCGGCGGCCCATGCAATGAGCATGGCCGCCAGCACGATGGCAGGAAAGGTCCATAACGCGGCGTATGGGTCCACATCAGTCTCGCTTGTAAGGGGTATCAAGACGCGCCATACCACAGTCGGGTGGTCGAGTCCACCGGGATGGAGATCATACGGGAATGTGTCGGGGTATAGAAAAGTGAAGAGATGGTGGGCCGCATAGGATTTGAACCTATGACTTCTACCGTGTGAAGGTAGCGCTCTCCCCCTGAGCTAGCGGCCCGAGCCAATGGGCAAATCTATACAATCCGACCCCAGAGGTGTCAAGCGGAATATCCCCGGAAGCTGGCGAGGATGTTGCATATTTATTCCAGAGGTGGCGGTCAATGACAGGACGGAAAAGCCAGGCTTACGGGTCTTCACGAATCAGGGTCTTTTCCCTGGCCTTCGTCTTCGTATTCCTCATCATGATATGGAACGTCCATACTGTCGAGCACAAGAGCCTTTCCTTGATGCTTGGAGCACTCGCCGACATCCTGTTCAGCGAGAAAACCCTGAAATTCGGAGGCCTTCTGATGTACGGCGTGGTCGCCCTCATCGTGTGCGGGATCATGTGCTGCCTGGTGAACGATTTGGAGTGACCGGTCAAGGACTTCAACGAGACACGGCTTGCCTTTTCAGCGGATTCGACCCCCTACCCTGAGGGTCTTCCGATCCTCGATCATGAAGCAGACACATTTGTAACCAGGCAGGGACAGAACCGTATCGAATTCCCCGTTTGTCACTCCATGGGCAGCGAGAAGTAGAATGTCGATCCCCGGCCGGGTTTGGACTTCACCCAGATGTCTCCGCCCATGACCTGCAGCGCCTTTTTCACTATGGACAGGCCGATGCCCGTGCCTTCCACATGGTTGTCGGACACCCTATAGAAGATATCGAAGATATTGCCCGTATGTTCTTCGGGGATGCCCACGCCGTTGTCCTTGACGGAAAAGATATGCATGTTGCCCAGCGTCTCATACCCGATGCTTATGACAGGCACCCTGTCCGGGTGAGAATATTTGACCGCGTTGGATATGAGGTTGGAGAAGACCTGGGTGATCCTGATCCTGTCCGCCTTGATGGCGGGCAGGTCTTCGGCGGTGACGACCTTCCCCTTTTTTTCATCGATCCTGGTGGCCAGCTCCATGATGATCTCGTCGACGATCTCCCTGGTGGGGAACTCCTCTTTCTTGAGTTTCAGGTTTTCCACGGCCGAGAGCGTCAGGAGGTTGGTGACGAATTCCTCCATATGCCTGCCGCTGTCGTGGATCGCCTCGATGTATTGGAGTTCCTTGGATGAAAGTTTGGCGGCGGCCGATTTCATAAACCTATCGCAGAAACCGTTGATGGCTATGATGGGGTTCTTCAGATCGTGGGACACGGTGGAAACGAGCTGCCGGAGCTCCTCGTTGCGCTGGCGGATGAGGTTCAGGGCGTCCTTGAGTTCATCGGAGGTCCTGGAAATTTCCTGGAACAGGTAGATGTTCTCCATGACCGCACCCATGTGCACCCCGATGGTGATGAGCAGGCGCTCGTCCTCGGGCGAAATGGTTCGCTGCCCGAAGGAGCCGATGTTCATGACGCCGAGGAGCCGTGTCCTTGACTGGATGGGAATGGATGCGAACGACCGGATGCCCTGCTGCCTGAAGGCGATGGATTGGATGCGGTTGTCGAGGGATGCGTTCTCGATGATCATGGGTTTGCCGCTGATGGCCACCCTGCCCGCAATGCCCTCGCCGAGCTTGAGCTCCCTGACGGTCTGCATCACCTCCTCGGGCATGCCGTGAAACAGTTCACAGCGGAGGGTCTTCCTCTTCTCATCGAGGACATAGATGAGGCCCATCTCGATGTTCATGATCTGAAGCACCTGCTCCAGGGTGTTCTGCAGGACCTCCTTGAGCTCAATGGAGGAGGAGAGCGTCTTCGATATGGTGTTGACCGCAGCGAGGTCCTGGTTCTGACGCATCAGCCGTCTCTGGAGGAGCACCTTCTCCGTGACGTCACGCAGCATGGCGATGGAGGTCCCGGGACGGTCCTCGATGAAGTGGAAGTTGCCCTCGAGCACCTTCTGCCCTGTCTTGGTGTTCACCGCGATCTGGGCGAAGAACTTCTTGGCCGTCTTCCTCCGCAGCGCGGCGATGTCCTCCCTGCCCCGCTCATCCACCAGGTCGAAGATGGATTTGCCCAGGATCTCTTCCGGTTTGTTCTGCATGATATCGACGAAGGCCGGATTCGCGAAGGTGATGAACCCGTGGTTCATGATCAAGATGGCATCGGGTGCATCCTCGATGAGCTTGCGATACCTGCCCTCCCTGGCCAGACCGCCGCTCACGAAGTCACCCAGGAGCACATAGAGGGAATTCAGGCGATATCCGGTGATATTGATGAGACCGGATACCTTCACCCTGGGCGAGCTCAGGGTTTCCACGATGAGGGAGAACGGCTTGTTCGTCTCGATGAGGCGCTTGAGCATCTTTTCGAGGCGGTCATCCACGAGGAAGGTGTGGATGAGCTCATAGAGCGATTTGCCCACAAAGGGCAGAGCGGAGGGCTCCATGTTGGATTCCAGGAGCTTGTTGATGTAGATGACCGTTCCGCTCCGATCAAAGGCGCATACCGCAAAGGGTGCGTTTTCAAAGACGGAGCGTACCTGGTCGAAGTGGTCTTTCATGCCTTCAGTCGATCTCGAACGATCCTCCGGGACTCAGGATATGGACATTGCAGGCGCAGAGTTCGGAAAACTGTTCCGCATCCTTTTTTGAACCCACGATATCGCCGTAGTGGATCGGAACGGCGTGCTCGGCACTGATGTCTTTGAAGACCCCGGCCGCTTCACGGGCGTCCATGGTGTAGGTGCCACCCACGGGGATGAAGGCGACGTCCACCGAGAGCCCCTTCATCTCGGGAATCCTGTCCGTGTCCCCCGGGTGGTAGATTTTTTTCCCGTCGATCTCCACCACGTACCCGACCCATCCGTTCGCCTTGGGGTGAAAGGCTTTGCTCAGGTTGTATGCGGGTATTGCCCGTATGCCGATGTCCTTGATTTTGAGTGTCGAACCGGCTGCGATGAGGTCCGTCACCACAGGTGTGGACATGGGCGCCACGATCCTGCTGGTCTCATCGGTAAGGGTCTTGATGTCGAATTCGGAGTAGTGATCGTAGTGATCGTGGGTGAGCAGGATGATATCCGCATGATCCTTCTGCCGTATCTTCCAGGGATCTATGTACACGGTGGCGGATGAGCCTTTGATGCAAACACTTGCATGGCCAAGCCACGTGATACGTACAGCCATAGAGCACCTCCCGGGAATGAAGAATGCACGGTCATGATGCTGTAAATCTTAGAGCATAATACAAAAGCAAGGCAGGTGTTTCAATGGGAAAAGAGGGTTGTGAACAGCGGGAGAAAATAAGCGGCCAAAGCCCCCGGATCTGGATCAGATGCCGGATGGCATGACTTTCCGGGGGCCTGGGTTCTTAATTTCAGAACGCACCCAGTTGGCACGGGGTGACCTTGAGTCCCAGCGAGTCGGCCGCGTTTCCTGCCTCGGCCCTCATGATGCCCGAGGAATCGGCGATTTCCCAGAGTCGGGCGCAGGATATCTTTCCCTCCTTCGCGCCGGACCTGATGAGGTCGATGACGTCCTGTTTCACCTCGACCTTACGGCCAACGATCTTATAAGAGGATTGCCCCTTCCGGCCGTACCCGAAGAGGCCGAGCTGGCATTGGTCGAGTTTCACCCCGGCCTCGTTGGCGGCCTTGCCCACATCAAGGGGTTCGGCCTTCAGGTATGCTGCGATGAAGTGGGCTACTGAACAGGGGAGCTTGCCCTTGACGGGGTAGACGGCAATGGTCTCTTTGATCTTTTCAAACGACATGGTTTTCCTCCCTCATGTGTCCCTATACTATCACCAGTGCGTCCGCTACGAAAGGTTTTCCGTTCACCACGATCATGGGGTTCAGATCGATCTCCCTGATGTGTGGGAAGTGAATGGAGATCCGGCCCAGTGCCATGAGAATTGTGTTCAGTGCAGCTCTGTCCACGGGAGGCATTCCCCTGTAGTGGCCCAGGATGCGCCGGGAGGAAATGCCGTCCACCATCTCCGAGGCTTCGTGAGGCGCCAGGGGGGCGAGACGCAGCGTGATGTCGTCGAGCGCCTCGGTGAGCACTCCACCCAGTCCGAAGACCACGCAGGGAGGGAATCCGGGGTGGCGAGTGATGCCTGCCATGAGCTCGCGGTCTCCCTTGAGCATCTGAGCCACCAGGAGGGGGGAATCCCCGTCTTTGCCGCGGATGGACCGGTATGCGGCCTCAAGCCCGGCTTCGTCCTTCAGGTTCAGGTGCACGAAGCCGAGCTCGGTCTTGTGCGCAACGGTCGGCGAGCAGGCCTTGAGAACCACGGGGTAGCCGATCTCCCGGGCTTTCAGCAGGGTCTCTTCAAGCGTGTGGCTCAATGCCTCCCGGGGCGTCGGGATACCGTATACCTTCAGGAGTCTTTTCGCGCTGAATTCGTCGAAGCCGATCTGCGAAGCATGTTCGACGATCCGCAGCGCCTCCGCCGGGGGGGAGCCGGGATCTTCCGCCTTTTCCATGGGCCTGCTCCTGAACTGAAGGTGCCTGAAAAGTGCGCCCATGGCCCTGCCCGCCTTTTCCGGCGCGTCGAAGGTCGGAATGTGCCGTTCATGGAAGGTCTGGATGCAGTGGTCTTCCTTGCCGAAGAACGAGGAGATGAGGAGCGGTTTGCCGAATCGCTCGGGCATTGAGACAAGGGCGTCCATGCTGATGCTCGCCATTTTGATGAGGTCTTCCTTGGTGATCTTCGCGAATTTTTCCAGCACCGGATGGAGGAGCTCCATGAAGGCCGTGTCCATGATGCCGTGGATGATGACGCCGTCCACCTCGTCCGACGAGAAGAGTACCCGGGGGATCTCTTCGGTGAGCGCCTTCATGTCGGTATGGAAGGTCAGGTCCACGGGGTTGCGTGCACTGGCATGGCCCGGCAGAAAAGCAGACACCTTTTCCTGCATCTCCCGTGAAAACTCGGGCACCTCGAGACCGCCACGGTTGCAGGTATGGGCTATGCCGGTGCCAGGCCCTCCCGAGTTGGTGAGGATGGCGACCCGCTTTCCCCTGAGCGGGGGCTGCGTGGCCAGGGCCCAGCCCGTCTTGTAGACGTCCTCGATGCTCTCCACGCCTATGATACCTGCCTGCTCGAACAGTGCCTCGTAGAGCCGGGACGGACCCGCCATGGCGCCGGTATGGCTGGAGCCGGAGCGCGCCCCGGCCTCGGTGCCGCCCACGTACTGGGCCACGATGGGCTTGATACGGCTTACCTTCGAGGCGACGTCGAGGAACCGGGCCGCGTCGCGGATGCCCTCGATGTAGAGGCCGATGGCTCTGGTGTGCTCATCCTCGCCAAGGTATTCGATACAGTCGATGAGGTTTATGTCCGCCTCGTTACCCACGCTGACGGCCTTGCTCAGGACGATCCCGCTCCTGTGGAGGTAGGAGACAACCTGAGCCACATAGGTGCCGCTCTGGGATGCGAGACCCAGACTCCCATCGTGGTCCTGCATGGGGCCTACGGTGATGTTGAGCGGCAGGTGGGTGTTCACGATGCCCAGACAGTTGGGGCCCAGGAACCGGATGCCGTAGTGCCGGGCGCGTTCGACGAGGGTCTTCTCCATGCCGCGGCCCTGATCGCCGGTTTCCCTGAAGCCTCCTGTGACGATGACCATGGAGCGGGTACCGAGCCTTCCGAAATCCTCCACCATGTCGAGAACGAGCCGGGTTGGCACGACGAGTACCGCCAGTTCCGGGGCGTAGGGGAGGTCCGCGATGTTCCGGTAGGCCTTCTTCCCGAGCACCGTACTTTCCTTCGGGTGAACGGGCAGCACCTCCCCCGGATATCCCCCGGCGATGAGGTTCATACACTGGATGGTCCCCATGCTGGTGAACCTGTTGCTGGCGCCCACAAAGGCGATCGAAGACGGGTTCATGAGCTGTCGAATCGGATTATCCGCCATACATCCTCCTGGTCCCTGCGTCCTGGGACGACTTGCATGTGAAATACACATATCAAAATCCATGAACGGCATGAGCCGAACCGTAATATTGGATTATCATATTACACAATGCCATGGATATCCAGGATGAATTCATCTAACTTCTGCATTACGTGTATGCTATGCTGTATTGTGACTACGCAGCGGGAGGATCCCCTTGGTTATGAAAATATCAATAAATTTAGTGCGATACCCATTGAGGAAAGACGTTTTCTGCCGATGAGCATGGTAGCGGCATTATTTGACGGTAAAGGACGAACGGAACCATATGAGCTTGGCATCTTGCGTGTTCGCGAATACGTATCAGGCAAAGAGATTTCTCAGCATTTCCCTCCTTTCGCTCATCGGATTTTCCTGCATGTTCGAGGTCTTTCAATACATTGACCCCTCTCCCCTCAAGGACTGGATATACCTGAGGATAGCCCTGGAGAAGATCGGGGTCTCGGGTCTGCTGCTCTTCGTTCTCTGTGTGGCCACCATGCCGCTGGCGGCACCCCTGAGCCTGCTCATCATGGCGGGATCTTCGGCCTACGGGGCTCCCCTGGGCATCGTCCTGTCCTATGTGGGCTGCCTGCTGAACGCCAACCTCGCCTTTTTTCTGGTCAAGGCTCTGCATATAGACAAGTCATGGGGACATGGCTCAAGATCAGGCAGGGTCAAGGGTGCGATCCAGGAGAACGGGTACCTCCTGGTGCTTGTCTTTCAGCTGATCACCATCATCCCCTTCACGATGATCAATGCTGCAGCATCGGCATCGGGGGTGTGCTGGAAGGATTTCATGAAGGCCACGCTTTTCGGCGTCATACCGGGCATCGCGGTATTCTCGCTGCTCGGGGAGATGGTCCTTGACGAGGTTTTATCGCCCCGGCTCTACCTGGCGACTGTATGTGCCGCCGTGCTGGTGATCCTCTGCCTTGCCCTCCTGAAGAAGAACGCCCAGCTGAGATCCAAGGCACTCACCTAAGGCCTGGAAAAATCCATCAGAGTGGAAAGAAGGATGTACGTCGAGTAGTCCTTTGTTCTCAGGGACGTTGCCGGGACCGAACACCTTCAGGGCCATCTCCTGGTCGACCTTCAGGGGGATGACCCCCTGTACGAGCATGTAGCTTCCCTTCCTGGCCATGGCCAGGCCCATGACCTTACCGTCTTCGGAAAGCAGTTCCACCGGAGAAGGCCTGGTGAAGCAGACAGGCGAAAACGCGTGGTCCCCGCCCTTTATCCTGACATCCAGGCCGCACATGTTCAAGGTCGCAGCGAACACCCGGGAGATAACGAGGGAGCATTCGGGGATGCTCCCGGGGAAGATCCCGCCGACCGGCGTACTGATGCTGAAGGTTATGTCGTCCCCATGCAGGACCGCGCCTCCGCCTGTAGGTCTCTGCAGGACGGGCAGGACAAGGCTCTTGTCGTGGAGTTCAAAGGATTTCTGATGAAAGCCCGTGGTCACGGCGGGTTCGGCCCAGTCGTAGAGCCTTAGCGCCCCGGGGATGATTCCGTTTCTTACCGCCTCGAAGAGCTCGAGGTCGGTCTCCATGGTGAGGCTCGGCGGGCACTTCCCTTCATGCAGGAACAGCCATGGGCTCATAGCTCCTCGATGATGAAGAGCTGGTCGCCGTAACCCACCCGTTCCCCATCCTGCTTCAGGATGGCGGCGACGATGCCGTCCACATGGGATTCGATCTCGTTCATGAGCTTCATGGCCTCGATCACGCACAGAACCTGATTCTTGGATACCTTATCGCCCACCTTGACGTAGGGAGGCGTCTCCGGCGACGGGGAACGGTAGAAGGTCCCCACCAGGGGCGAGGTCACGGTGACCGTGTGCTTTTCCTTCATGCTCACCCTGGCGCGGTCGTTCTCGTGGAGCCGGGAAGAGGAGACATCATTCGGACCCGATCTCCGGATGATATGGATACGCTCGGGGGTCCATTCGAGCTCCACCACATCGGTGTCCTTGATGAGCTCTATGAGGTCCTTGACGATCTTGATATTCATTCAACTCACTCGTTCAATGTAGTCGCCGGTTCTGGTGTCGACCTTGACCACCTCGCCGACGCTTATGAACAGGGGGACCTGGATGGTGACGCCGGTCTCGAGCTTGGCAGGCTTCGATCCGCCGGAGGCGGTATTACCCTTCAGGCCCGGGTCGGTCTCCACGACCTCTAGTTCCATGAACATGGGAAGCTCCACACCGATGGGCACCCCGTTGTGGAGGAGCACCTCAACCTCGACGTTTTCCTTGAGGTAACCCAGTGCGTCTCCCATATGGTCCTCTGTCAGGGTCATCTGATCGTAGGTCTGGGTGTCCATGAAGCAGTAACCGCTCTCATCCTGGTAAAGATATGACATCCGTTTCTCTTCGAGGTCGGGGACGTCGACCTTTTCTCCGGACCGGAAGGTGATGTCGAGGACCTTGCCGCTGATCAGGCTCTTGATCTTCGTCCTGACAAAGGCCCCGCCCTTGCCCGGCTTTACATGCTGGAAATCAACGATGGTATACGGCTCACCGTCGATCTCAATCTTCAGGTTCTTCCTGAACTGTGCTGTTGAATACTGCATAAGGCCTCACCTCTAGCTGATATTTCTGATGATTCCCTTATCAAGATTTGTGAGACGCTTGCAAGAATTATCTGTTACCAGCACCATGTCCTCCAGCCTGATGCCGTATCGGCCGGGCATATATACCCCGGGCTCGATGGTGATGACCATGCCTTCTTCCAGGAGGTCTTCGGACAATGGCGACACCGTGGGGGCCTCATGGACCTCCCTGCCCACGCCATGGCCGAGGCCGTGTCCGAAGTAGGAGGAGAGCCCTCCCGAGGCGAGATGATCTCTGGCGATCCTGTCCACGTCGGAGGCCTTCACCCCGGGTGCTACGGCCTTCATGGCCCGGGCCTGGGCCTCGTGGACCTTCTGGTAGGCCTCGCTGAAGCCGTCCGGCGGAGAGCCGGTGAGCACGGTGACGGTCTGATCGGAGCAGTAGCCGTTATACACGCATCCGAAGTCGATGATCACCACCTCGTTTCCGCCTATCACCCTGTCCGAGGCTGCTCCGTGAGGCATGGCCGACCTCGTCCCCGAGGCGATGAGCAGTTCGAAGGACGTCCCGCTGGCACCCCTTGTCCGCATCTCCCACTCGAGGTCGAGGGACACATCGATCTCCCTGCGGCCAGCGAGCCCTTTCTCCAGGACCTTCTCCAGGGCCTCCTCGGAGATCGAGGCCGCCTTCCGGACGGCGGCGGTTTCTGTTTCGTCCTTGATGGAGCGCAGGTTCCTGAGCTGGGTCCCCATCGGAGTCATCTCGATGCCCCGGTAAAGGTCCTTCATCTTCAGGAAGCTGTCGATATCGAGGATATTGGATTCAAGACCCATGGTCTGTACGCCTTCTTCCCTGAGCACTTCAAGGATGTCCTCCCAGCGCCGCTTGAACTCGCGCACCTCGTCCCGGGTCTCGCCCATCGCCTGGAGGGTGTTGCGCGAATCCACGAACAGGAAGGATTTCTCCTCAGTGAACAGGTACAGTGCGTCCGAGCCGGTGTATCCGCTCAGATACGTGATGCTTGGACGGGAAAGGAGGAGGATGGCATCGAGCCCCCTGAGGTATCGGCGTGCCCTGCTAAGCCTTTTTTCCATGCAACTCCCAGACGGCCTCCAGGGCGATCTCGTAGCCAAGGGGCCCCATCCCGGAGATGGTCCCGGCTGCGATGTCGGAGAAGTAGTTGACCTGCCGGAACGGCTCCCGTGAAGCCGCCTTGCTCAGGTGCACCTCAATGAAGGGGAGGTTCACCGCAAGCAGTGCATCCCTCAGGGCAACCGAGGTGTGGGTGTAGCCGCCGGGGTTGATGATGAAGGCGCCGAAGCCCATGGCGGGGGCTTTCTGGATCCTGTCGATGAGCTCTCCCTCGTGGTTGGACTGGAAGAAGTCCACCTCGACGCCGATGCTCAGGGCTTTGCGCCTGAGGGCCGATTCGATCTCTTCAAGGCTCGTGGCCCCATAGACGGATGGTTCCCGCTTCCCGAGCAGGTTCAGATTCGGCCCGTTGATCACCAGTATCTTCATTTCTTCAGCCTCACCAGCCATCCCTCCAGCGTCTTCCTGAGGTAGAGGTTCTGGACGTTCAAGGCATCCTGGCGGGATGCCTCGTCAAGTGCACCAATGCTGTCCACCTGGGTATAGATGTCCAGGGCCTGCTCGAAGTGGCCCTGCTGTGCATAGACCTTGGCAAGATCGACGGACGGTTCCCTCATGAGTTCCTCACGGTCGGCTTCCTGTGCCTCGAGGAGGTCCCTTGCCTCGTCGTCATCGGGATAGAATGCCAGATACCGCTCGAGACATATACGGGCACGGTCCGTATCGCCGCGTTTTCTGTGGATGAGAGCGAGGTAATACATCGACCTGACAAGGCTCTGCGCCTGATCAGCGATCTTCTCGAGCACCTCGGCGGCTTCGCCGTACCTTCCGAGCTTGTACAGCGAGATCCCTGACAAGAGTTTGTCTTCAGGGTTCTTGCGGGTCTTGGCTGCCCGGACGACGTCCAGGAGCCTGCCTTCATCGAAGGCCTTCTGCACTTTCTCTGACGAACCGGCCATACGCACCTAATATTTGAGAACCAGTAAGCTTTTTAACGGTAACATCACCTACACCCGGAGTCAACACAAAGTGAATGCCTTCGCCGGTGGATTTCTTGTCCGCAAAGATGGACTCTCCTATACGGTCCGGATGCGGGTAGTCAAGCTCTTCGAGGGGGTATGCATGCTTTCTGACGAGCCGGAAGATCCGGTCCGCCTCCTTGGGCGGTACAAGGCCGAGCTCACGGGAGAGCCAGACGGCGAAGTACATCCCGGCGGACACTGCGCGGCCGTGGCTCATGGCGAACCCATGGGCGTGCTCCACGGCGTGTCCCAGGGTATGACCGAAGTTCAGGGTCCTGCGGAGACCCCCTTCCCGTTCGTCCCGGCTCACCACCGATGCCTTGTCCCGGACGCACATGGTCACGACCTTCAGATAATCGAGGTCTCCCGCTGCCTCCAGGTATTCGAACAGCGGGGTGTCCATGATGATCCCGTACTTGATGACCTCTGCCATGGCGTCTCTGATCAGAGAGGCATCGAGGGTGTCGAGGAACGCCGTATCGCTCACCACCAGAAGCGGCTGGTGAAAGGTTCCCACCAGGTTCTTGCCCTGCCTCACGTCGATGCCCGTCTTGCCCCCGATGCCCGAATCCACCTGGGCCAGCAGGGTCGTGGGGACCTGCACCACCGGGATGCCCCGCATGAAGATACTGGAGGCAAAGGCCGCCAGGTCGCCGGTCACGCCGCCCCCGATGGCGAGGCAGATCCACTGCCGGTTCGCCTGTGCTGAGAACATCTCGTCCAGGACATTCTTCAGAAAATCGAAGGACTTGGATGCCTCGCCCGAGGGAACCGTCACGACGGCGTTTCTCGTCCCTGTCAGGCAGGAGCGGATTACGGACCCATGGTGAGCCATGACCTGCTCGTCCACGAGCGCGAAAATACCTTCAGGCCGAAGGTGCCGGGACAGGTATCTCCGCATGTCCGGGATGATGCCGCTGCCGATGTGCACCGGATAGGGTGAAGATGGGGCCAGTACCGGCACCGGGTCAGGGAGTGCATGGGCCCAACCGGCCACCGCATCGACCACGTCCCCGGGGGAAAGGCCATCCGTATCCACGATGAAATCGGCATCGTCATAGGCCGGGGTTCTTTCCTGGAGAAGACTGCGGGCGTTTGTATCCCACAGGGGTCTTGCAGAATCTTCGGGCACGCGCCCGGACAGTGTTTCGAAGCCCGCCCGCAGGTGCACGATGTATCCGCTTGCCTTCATGACCGCCCTGTTTGCGGGGTCGACCGGCAGACCTCCGCCTGTGGCCACCACGGCCTGTATGCCCCGGCCGGCCACGTCGAGGAGGGCATCGTGTTCCAGTACCCTGAAGGCGCTCTCCCCTGCGACGCCAAAGATCTCCCTGACGGAGCTCCGAGTGCGGGAGCAGATTTCCTCATCGAGATCGAAGAAGGCGCAGCCGAGACGTTCTGCAAGCCTCCTGCCCGCAGTGGTCTTGCCGGCACCCATGAAACCGGTCAGGAAGATCATAGACTCTCCCAGTATGTTCTGTGCTCTGCGAAGGCGTCCGCAAGGGCGTCCATGGAGGGCTGGGTGAACCCATCGAGGATGGCGCCCGAAAGCGCAATGACGGCCATGGCCTCGCCTACCACCGAGGCCGCCGGCACGGCGCAGACATCGGAACGTTCATAGCCTGCCTGCACGGGAGAGCCGTCGCGCAGGTCAACGGTGGGCAGGCCCCTGGTGAGGGTGGGGATCGGCTTCATGGTGCACCTGATGACCACGGGCTCGCCGTTGGTCATGCCGCCCTCCAGGCCCCCCGCATTGTTGGACGATCTGGTCTTGGGTCTGGTCGGCAGGATGGGATCGTGTATCAGGGATCCCGGCTTTTCCCCGCAGGCGATGCCGGCGCCGATCTGGACCGCCTTGATGGCCGGTATGGACATGAGGTGCAGCGTGAGCAGGGCATCGAGCCGTTTGTCCCACTGGGTGTACGAGCCGATGCCCGGGGGAAGACCCGATGCCGTCACGACGAACTCACCGCCCAGGGAGTCGCCGTCCGCTGCGGCATGGTCGATGGCCCGCTCCATCTCTCCGGTCGCCTTGCCGTCGGGACAGAAGACGCTCGATGCGTCACTTGCCTGCAGGTCGAAAGGCCCGTCGTAGGCGATGGGCCCGATCCTCGTGACCCATGAACAGACCTCTATCCCCAAGGCGGAAAGGAAGGACTTCAGCAGGCCGCCGGCAGCCACGCGGCCTGCGGTCTCGCGGGCGCTGGAGCGTTCGAGGACGTCTCTCAGGTCTTTGTGCCGGTACCGGACGGCGCCGGCCAGGTCGGCATGGCCGGGCCGCGGTGTATGGAGCTCCCTGCCTGCTTCGATGCGCCAGGGGTCCAGGAACTGCTTCCAGTTCTCGAAGTCCCGATTCCACACGGCCAGCAGAATCGGGCTCGCCAGGGTGAGGCCTCCCCGGATACCGGAGAGCACATCGACCCGGTCTTTCTCGATGGCCATTCTGCCCCCCCTTCCGTAGCCGAGCTGGCGGCGGGCAAGGTCGGCATCGATAACGCCGCGGTCCACCCGGAGCCCTGCAGGCAGGCCGTCCAGGAAGGCGAAGACGCCCCGGCCATGCGATTCACCCGCAGTGTAGAAGACGAGCATGAAACCTCCAAACACGATTCAATGGGGTGTGATTATGGTGGATGGAGGCAGGGTTTGTCAACAGAGGGCCATAAAAGGTGGGTGGTGCTCTTTCTCCTGTCAAGGGGGGGGGGGATGGTTCTCTTTTTCCTGTGTCGGTCGTCTGGAACTCCCATGACACCCGATGGAAATGAGAAACTCTCCCCCCTTAAGAATCCTCAGAATCTCATCTTCGCCGCAAACCGGTAGGTCCTCCCTGCTACGGGGTAGTAGAACGACCCCCAGTCCGTCGTGCTCACGTATTCGGGGGATCGGTCGTCCAGGAGGTTGTCCACCTTGAAGGATACATTGGCGTTGGGCCCCACATCGTAGAGAACGGCGGCATTGACGAGGTACCGGTTGTCGGTCCTCTCCGTGTTGGCCTCATCCTCATAGGCCCTGCCCCTGAGCTGGTAGGAGAGCGTGACGGTCATGGCACGGTCCGCGATCTCCTCATAGAGATCCGTCTGGAGATTGAGGACCTGAGAAGGCTTCTGGCCGAGCTCGTTTCCCTCGTACTGCCCGCTCTCATAGGTATACCTGCTCAGGATGTAGTTGGCGGAGAGCATGATGTTTTCCAGGGGCGATGCCCAGACGCTGGCCTCCATGCCCTGGGCGAGCACCTTGTCCACATTGATGTAGGTGAATGTCTCCGGTTCCGGGTAGTCCATCTTGATGAGGTCGCGGTAGGTGGTGCGGAAGTAGTTTGCGCCGATCCCGAAGCCGTTGAAGGTAACGACCGGGCCGATGTCGAAGCCCAATGATTTCTCTGGCTCGAGGTCGGGATTTTGGATGAAGGTGTACCAGCTGGAAGGGGCATAGAGCTGCCCCATGGTCGGCTCGCGGTAACCGCTGCCCGCATTGGCCTTGAGCTGGACATGCCGGAACACTTTCCATGCGGCACCTGTATGGTACGACCACCGCTCGTCGAACTCCGAGCTGTCATCGTACCTGCCGGTGAGTTCGAGAGAAACGGGATCCAGGTCGATGCCGGTCGAGAGGACGCCGCTTGCCGTGCCCCGGCTATGGACCCCGTAGTCGTCGCTGTCCATGCGCTCGTGGAGGTATTCCATGGATGGTCTCAATGCAAAGATCCCCACCTTTCTCGCATAGGACAGCGATAAGGCCCGGTCCACCAGCTTCTGTCTGCTGTCCCCGAAGACGCTCTCAGTGCTCGTGCGGTTTGCAATCATCCACGTCCTCAGCTTCACCGATTCGTTGCCGGATATATCATGGCCGGTCTCCGCCACGTACATGTCCTGCACGGTGATCACCGAATCATCGGGGGTTATGACGCCTGCAGTCCCCTCACCGCCGGGCGAGCCGTTCTCCTGGATGATGCGGTTTCCCGTGAGCGAGGTTTTCCACCCGCTTGCGTCGAACACCGCCTTGAACAGGCCGGAGGTGTTCTCATAGCCGTTGTTGTCCCTTCTCGCAGAGCTGCCGTCTTCCCGCTCATAGCGGAAGTCATAGTCGGCAAATGAACGGGTGAGGTTGGCGAGGATGCCGATCTCCCCTGCCCTCATGCTCAGATGCCCGTGATAGAGCCCGTACCCGTAGGTGCCCTGGGACGCGGTGAGCTCATACTCATCCGTGGGAGACGGGTCGGCGGTGACGAGGTTTACCACCCCGCCCATGGCCGCCTTTCCGAAGACCGCGCTGTTGCTGCCCCTGATCACCTCGATCTGTTCGATATCCGGCATCACGTACCGGGACAGATCCACGATGTCGCCGGTGACCTGGTTTAAGGGTATGCCGTCGATCATGATGAGGGTCTGCTGGAAGTTCGATCCGCGCACCGACAGGGGCGACGGTGTGGCGCCGCCGTAATCGGAGAGGTCCACGGAAGAAGCGTGTCGGAGCGTCTCCTCGGTGTCGATGAGACCGGTGGACTCGGGGCCGACCGTGATGATGTCGGAAAAGGAAGTATCTGCCTTTTCGACGACGGAACCCTGCGGTGCATTCTCCACCGTCGGTGTAACGACGATGAGAATTTCGGAATCCGCAGGCAGGAATCTGGGAAAGGTGAAGAGACACACGATCAGGAAAAGGAGAAACACGGGTGTAAAACGATGGGACATCTGGACACCTCCATGGATTTTTCCCTTGGAGTCTCCACCCGGGTACGCGGGTGTAGTCCGTACTGCGGATAGGTCTTCTGACTCACGGTCTTTTCAGCAGCCTTGCCTTCCCGCTTGCGCAGTGGCATTGAAAGGTCTGCCATGTCCGTTTACAGCGGCGTCCCCGTCCCGGATTTACACCGGGTTCCCTTGAATCCGCAGCAGGGTGAGGTTTTGATAACAGACTGGCGTCGGGGGTGTCAAATTATTCTCTTGCACTGCCTGGAATTCTCTGGCATATGCGGAGTATGAAGACAGTATCGGCACCCACATATTTCGGCTATTATTTCTGGTTTTACGGGATGTGGCCACCTGTGGGCTGAACTGTTCGGATACGAACACACCAGGCCGTGGGTGGTCACCTCCCACGGCCTTTTTCTTTGGAGGCCCTGGGAAGTGATACACGCGGCTTAGGAAAACGGAAAGGAGGCCAGTGTGATCATTTCTATGAAAAAGGGAGCATCTCAAGAACAGATCGACCACGTCAAAACCCTCATCGAGTCGTTCGGCTACCGGATACACGAGAGCATAGGTGAGGAGCGGACCCTGCTGGGGGCCATCGGAGACGAGCGGGGCAAGGAGAGGCTCACCAGTCTGGAAGCCCAGCCCGGCGTCGAGAAGGTTATCCGCATCCTGAGCCCGTACAAGCTCGCTTCCCGGGAGACCAAGGTCGAGCCCACGGTGGTGGATCTCGGCATGGGGGTGAAGGTGGGCAACAGCCGCATTGCCGTCATGGCCGGGCCGTGCGCCGTGGAATCAAAGGAGCAGATCATGGAGGTTGCCCGGGCCATCAAGGAATGCGGGGGGCATGTTCTGCGGGGCGGCGCCTTCAAGCCGAGGACCTCGCCGTATGCGTTCCAGGGCCTGAAGAACGATGGCCTTCTGCTCCTGTCCATGGCGCGTGAGCAGTTCGGCATACCCGTGGTGACGGAGGTCATGGATGTCGCCCATATCGAGGTCATCCTGGAAAATGCGGACTGTCTGCAGGTCGGAGCCCGCAACATCCAGAATTTCCAGCTCCTGAAAGAAGTCGGCCGGACGAACAAACCGGTCCTGCTCAAGCGCGGCATGTCGACCACCATCGAGGAATTCCTCATGTCGGCCGAGTATGTGCTCTCGGCGGGCAACAGTCAGGTGATCATGTGCGAGCGGGGCATCCGCACCTTCGAGACCGCCACCCGGAACACCCTGGATCTCTCGGCCGTGCCGGTGCTCAAGGAGAAGACCCATCTGCCCGTCATCGTGGACCCGTCGCACGGCACGGGGCACGCCCGCTATGTGGAAGCCATGTCGTACGCCGCCATCGCGGCCGGGGCCGACGGCCTCATGATCGAAGTTCACCCGCGTCCTGAAGAGGCCCTGTCCGACGGACCGCAATCCCTGCGGCCGGACGAGTTCAAACGGGTCATGGAAGGCGTCAGGCGGATAGCCAGGGCAGTGGGAAGGGATGTATGAGGGGCTTGATTCTTCCCTGATTCATCCCTAGTATAGAGGCATTATGGGATACTTTATGCCGGAGCATAAGATCGCCGTCAGGTACGGCTCATGTCTTGCAGAGCGTGTGGTCTGCAAGGAGCTGAGCTGGAGCGGCAGCGGCATGTACGACATCAAGACCCTGGCCGAATTCGATGAAGAGGCGCCGAAAGGCGGGGTCTTCGCCCAGCTCCTGCGCGTGGAGCCGTTGAGGTCCACTCTGCCCCCCCACTACCGGGTCTGCCTGCAGGACAGGGAGATCCTGGATTTCGTGGAGGGGAACCTGGATATTGACCTTGTGTCGCTCATCACCTACATCATGACCCACGAGCTGCTCCATATCCACCGTTTCGCCACCGGCAAGGCCGATTTCTTCGGCGAGAGCAGGGACGAGGAGGTCATGGTGGATGCCCTCACGCGGGTCTTCCTGGCCAAGAACCCGGTCATCGGACTGAAAAGGGTGCTGTCCCTCCTTGACAAGATCGCGGCGGCGCCACTATATAACGACCACATCCTGAAAAACGAGCAGAGGTGCGTCAATGCCTATCTATGAATACCGGTGTCTGAAATGCAACCATGAGTTCGAGGCCATGCAGAAGTTCAGCGATGCCCCCCTGAGCAAGTGCCCGTCCTGCGGTGGCAAGGCCAAGAGGCTCATATCCCGTTCGTCCTTCCAGCTCAAGGGCTCGGGGTGGTATCTGACCGACTATGCCAAGAAGGGTTCGCCCCGGGACATTCCGGAGAGCAAGTCTTCGTCGGATACGTCCTCGGATGCTCCTTCCCCCTCTTCGACCACGTCATCGAGCGATGACGACTGAAGGCTGAAATGGCTCTGACCCATCTCGACAGGAAGGGCCGCGTCAGCATGGTGGATGTGGGTGAAAAGACAGTGACCCGCAGGGCCGCCAGGGCGAAGGGAATCATCCGGATGAGTACGGATGCCTTTGCCGCCGTGATGTCCGATTCCGTGAAGAAGGGAAATGTCCTGGCAACGGCGAAGATAGCCGGGATCATGGCCGCAAAGAACACGGGCACCACCATCCCTCTCTGTCACCCGCTCCCCATAGAGCACATCTCCGTCGATTTTCACCCGGACGAGTCGTCGTCTTCCATCGGGGCCGAGGCCACGGTGAAGGTGTCCGGCAGGACCGGTGTCGAGATGGAGGCGCTCCACGCCGTAACCGTGGCCCTGCTCACCATCTATGACATGGTCAAGGCAGTGGACAAATCCATGACCATCGGGGAGATCCGGCTGGAAGAGAAGTCCGGCGGGAGAAGCGGGCACTACAAACGGAAGTAGTCCCTCGCAGTAACGGGGATGCGGCGTCCGCCGCCCCTGTGAGACAACCCTTTGACTGTCCCTTAAGGAGCGGCGACCGCTGCGGATTGAATACGCTACTGCGTCAGGGGTGCGAGCTGGAGCTCGACCCGGCGGTTCTGCTGGCGGCCCGCCTCGGTGTCGTTGCTGGCGATGGGCCTGGATTCGCCGAAGCCCTGGGTGACGACCCTTCTCCCGTCCACACCCTGCGAGATGAGGTACTGGCCGACGCTGGCGGCGCGGCGCTCGGACAGGGTCTGGTTGTAGGCGTCACTGCCCACGCTGTCCGTGTGCCCGTAGACGTCGATGAGGGTCTTGTCGAACTCCTTGAGCACCAGGACCACGGAGTTGAGGACATCATAGAAGCCCGCATTGATATCGGAGCTGTCGGTCTTGAAGGTGACGTTGCCCGGCATGTTGAGGATGATGTTGTCCCCCTGCCTGGTCACGCTCACCCCGGTGCCCTGGAGCCTCTGCCTGAGCTTGTCCTCCTGACGGTCCATGTAGTAGCCGACCCCTGTCCCGGTGAGGCCTCCCACTCCGGCACCGATGAGGGCTCCCTTGCGTTTGTCCTTGCTCACCGCGGCCCCGACGGCGGCACCGCCCGCGGCCCCGATGAGCCCCCCTATGGCCGCCTTGCTCAGCTTCTGCTCTCCGGTATACGGATCGGTCGTGCAGCCGCCCTCGAAGAGAAACAGAGCCGCCACGGCAATCACGAGACCATAACTTACGATGCGCATTGTCTTCCCCCCTTTTCTATTCCGATATACGGGCGATGAAAAACCCGTGAACATCATGATTCAGCGGTTTCCGCTATGTACATAATAATCGTGAACAGCCGGGCTTTCAACAGGATTCCGAAGACACTGTCCGGTCATCCGGCATGAGCGAGGAGGCGCTCGCATTCCCTGACGATATCCGCATGCACCGCATCGCGGTCCTTGCCCGCATCGATGACCCTGTGACGGCTGTTCCGGGAGATGGTTAGGAATGCCTCCCTCAGCCTCCGGTGATACTCGATCCCCTGCCGCTCGAACCGGTCGGACGGGTCGATCCGCGCCAGCGCACGTTCCGGATTCAGGTCCATGACAAAGGTCAGGTCGGGTTCGACCCAGGTCCCGCTCATCTCCATGAGGGATCGGACCCTTTCCAGGCCTATACCGCCCATGATACCCTGATACGCGAGGGTGGAATCGACGAACCGGTCGATGACGATGATCCTGCCGGAAGCCAGTCCGGGTTCGACGATCTCTCTGAGGTTCTGCCTCCGGGAGGCGAGGATCAGCATGAGCTCCGTCATGACGTCCATGCTTCCGCCCAGGAAGAGGCCGCGGATCTCCTCGGAAAGAGAAGAGCCGCCGGGCTCCCTTAAGGAGAGCCACGGCAGCCCTTTTCCGGTCAGAAAGGAGCAGAGGCGGGAGGCGTTCGTCGTCTTGCCGGCCCCCTCACCCCCTTCAAAGGTAATGATCACTTCTTTTTCTTCTCGTCCTTCAGTGCCGCGTGGGCTGCTGCCAGCCGGGCGATGGGCACACGGAAGGGCGAACAGCTCACGTAGTTCATGCCCACCTTGTGGCAGAACTCGATGGACGAAGGCTCGCCGCCGTGTTCTCCGCAGATGCCCACCTTGAGCTTCTTGCGGGTCTTCCTCCCCTTCTCGATGCCGAGGCGGACCAGTTCACCCACGCCCTCGGTGTCCAGGGCCTGGAAGGGGTCCTTGGGCAGGATCTTCTTATCCACGTAGTCCGGGAGGAACTTGCCTGCATCGTCGCGGGAAAGGCCGAAGGTGGTCTGGGTCAGGTCGTTGGTGCCGAAGGAGAAGAACTCTGCCTGTTCGGCTATCTTGTCGGCGGTGACGGCGGCCCTTGGCAGCTCGATCATGGTGCCCACCATGTAGGGGAGCTTCACCCCGTAGGATTTGATGATCTCGTCGGATACTTCCACGGTCATCTTCCTCAGCGATGCGAGTTCATTCACATGTCCCACCAGCGGAATCATGATCTCGGGCTCCACCTCGACCTTTTCCTTTTTCACCTCGCAGGCGGCCTCTATGATGGCACGCACCTGCATCTCGTAGATCTCGGGGAAGGTTATGCCGAGCCTGCAGCCGCGGTGACCCAGCATGGGGTTGGCCTCGTGCAGGGCGTCACGCTTCGCCCTGACCTCTGCCACGGGTGTCTTGAGTGCCTTGGCCACCTCGGCGAGCTCCGCGTCGGTATGGGGCAGGAACTCGTGGAGAGGAGGATCCAGCAGGCGGATGGTCACCGGCAGGCCGTTCATGACCCGGAAGATCTCTTTGAAGTCGCCCTTCTGCATGGGCTTGATCTTGTCCAGGGCCTTTCTGCGGCCCTTCTCGTCGTTGGCGAGGATCATCTCGCGCACCGCCAGGATGCGGTCCGCCTCGAAGAACATGTGCTCAGTGCGGCACAGGCCGATGCCCTCGGCGCCGAACTCGCGGGCTACCTTGGCGTCCTTGGGCGTGTCCGCATTGGTGCGGACCCCGAGCTTGCGGTACTCGTCCGCCCACTTCATGAGGGTTCCGAAGGCGCCGGAAAGCGAAGGAGGCGTGGTCTTGCACTCGCCGAGGATCACCTCGCCCTTGGTGCCGTCAAGAGAGATGAAGTCGCCCTTCTTGATGGTCTGGCCGCCCAGGGTGAATTTCTGCTTGGCATAGTCCACCGTCAGATCCGGAACGCCGGAAACGCAGCACTTGCCCATGCCCCTGGCCACCACGGCCGCATGTGAGGTCATGCCGCCTCTGGCCGTGAGGATGCCCTGGGCCACGTTCATGCCGTGGATGTCCTCGGGCGAGGTCTCCACACGGACCAGGATGACCTTCTTGCCCTTTTTCTTTTCGACCTCGGCATCCTCGGCAGAGAAGACCACGCTGCCGACCGCGGCGCCCGGGGACGCGGGGAGTCCTTTGCCGATGATCTTCTTCTTGGCCTTGGGATCGATCTGCGGGTGGAGGAGCTGGTCGATCTGATCCGGGTTGACGCGCTGCACCGCCTCCCTCCTGGTGATAAGCCCCTCGTTCACCATGTCAACGGCGATGTGGACCGCCGCAGCGGCAGTGCGCTTGCCGGTCCTGGTCTGGAGCATCCAGAGGTTACCTTCCTGGACGGTGAATTCTATGTCCTGCATGTCGCGGTAGTGCTTCTCGAGGGTTTCGTAGATCTCCACGAGGTGGCCGTACTGCTCGGGAAGGGCCTCCTCCATGGAGACGTCGATCTTGCTCCGCTTGCCCTTGACGTTGATGGGCTGCGGCGTGCGGATGCCTGCGACCACATCCTCCCCCTGGGCGTTCTTGAGGTACTCCCCGTAGAAGACGTGCTCCCCCGTGGCGGGGTCGCGGGTGAAGGCCACGCCGGTGGCCGAGCCCTCGCCCATGTTGCCGAAGACCATGGCCTGAACGTTCACGGCGGTCCCCCATTCGTCGGGGATGGCGTTCAGCTTGCGGTAGGTGATGGCGCGCGGGGTGTTCCACGACTTGAATACCGCCTCGATACCTCCCCAGATCTGCTCTATGGGATCGGTGGGCAGCTCGGAGCCGGTGAGCTTCTTGATCTTCTCCTTCATGGTCGCCACAAGCTTCTTCAGGTCCTTGGCATCCAGCTCGGTGTCGAGCTTCACGCCCTTTTTCTTCTTGGCCTTCTCGAGCTCCTCCTCGAGCTCGTCGTAATCAGCGCCCATGACCACCTCGCCGTACATCTGGATGAAGCGGCGATAGCAGTCCCAGGCAAAGCGCTCGTTGCCGCTCATCTTGATGAGCCCGTGCACGGTGTCGTCGTTGATACCCAGGTTCAGCACCGTGTCCATCATGCCCGGCATGGATGCCCTGGCACCGGAGCGGACGGAAAAGAGCAGCGGGGCCTCGGTGTCTCCGAAGCCGAGCCCCATGGCCCGTTCCACCTTCTTGATGGACTCCTTCACCTGGGACTTCAGTTCCTTGGGCAGCCCCTTGGTCTCGTAATAGACGGAGCACATCTCTGTGGATATGGTGAATCCAGGCGGAACCGGAATGCCCAGGTTGGTCATTTCCGCAAGATTCGCTCCTTTTCCTCCCAGGACGGCCTTCATCTCCGCATTGCCCTCAGCCTTGGTGCCTCTGCCCCCGAAGAGATACACATATTTTTTCGCCATGATATTCTCCCTCTTTCAGATACTGGTGATCGGGTTAAAGCCTGCAAACGATAGTATACATGGGGAGTTCTGTTCAAGTGAAAAATGGCACCCCGTGCCTGTTTGTGCAGTAGGTGAAAACGTCCGGGTTTCGACAACGGGGCGAAAGACAGGTCTGCTCAACCCATGCATCTCGCGAACCCCATCTTTTTTAATGTCATCCGCGAGATGCATGGGTTGAGCAGGTCAAGTTTCTGGTCCGGAGAGTCGTCTCGAGCCGTCACTGATTGAGGCCCAGAATCGATCGTGCAGCGATGATGCCGGAGCAGCTTGCCTGGATGAGGCCCCGGGTGATGCCGGCACCGTCGCCTATGACGTAGAGCCCGTCCATCTGGGAGCCAAGACTGCGGTCGAGTCTGATGCGATTGGAGTAGAACTTGACCTCGATGCCGTACAGGAGGGTATGGGCCGAGTTGACCCCGGGGGCGATACGGTCGAGACCGGAGAGCATCTCCACGATGTCGGTGAGGATCCGGTACGGCAGGCAGTAGCTGAGGTCTCCCGGTGTGGCCTGCTTCAGGGTTGACCGGGTAGTGCATTTCTGGAGCCTGCCCTGGGTGGTCCGTCTGCCGCTCAGCAGGTCGCCAAGCCGCTGCACGATGACGCCCTTGCCCAGCATGTTGGCGAGCCTGGCCACCGATTCCCCGTAGCCGATCGGGTCGTCGAAGGGCTCGGTGAAGTTCGCGCTCACCAGCAGGGCGAAGTTGGTGTTCTCCGTGCGCTTGTTGGCCCAGGAATGGCCGTTGACCGTGACGATGTCACCCAGGGTCTCGATGACCACCTCGCCGTAGGGGTTCATGCAGAAGGTCCGCACCTTGTCGTCGAAGGTGCGCGAGTAGTGGATGTATTTGGTCTCGTAGGCCTTGCTGGTGAGGTGCTCCATGACCGCGGCGGGAAGCTCCACCCTCACGCCGAGGTCCACCGGGTTCGGATGGGTCTCGAGGCCGAGCTTCTTAGCCTGTCCGGACATCCATGAGGAGCCCACACGGCCCGGTGCCGCGATGATGCGAGGCGCTTGGATGACGGTCCCGTCCGACAGCTCCACCCCGGTGACGGCCCCGGCCCTGTGGAGGATCTCCTTTGCCATGGTGTTGAAGATCATGCGCACCCTGCCGTCGAGCTCATGCCGGAGCCTCTCGAGGATGACCAGGAGGTTCTCGGTGCCGATGTGTCGCACCCTGGTGGGCACATAGACGAGGCCTGACAGCCGCGCCTGGGCGGTCATGGCCTCGGCGTCGTCGCTGTCAACGGTGAACAGGTCTCCCGACGGGGCATATCCCGTATAGAGGCCGTCCACGTGCTCCAGGAGCCGGAGCAGCTCTTCGTCGGCCACCAGGCTCGACAGCTGGCCGCCCACATCGGTGGAGATGGTGAGCTTGCCGTCGCTGTATGCCCCGGCACCTCCCCATCCGACGAGCATCTCCCTGCCTGTCCTGGATCGGGCGTGGATATCGTTGCCCTGCTCGATGATGACGATTTCCATGGACGGGTCGTTCAAGGCAAGCTCACGGGCTGCGAAGATGCCGGCAGGTCCTGCGCCGATGATGACGACGTCAGCCATAGGTGGCCCTCCTCCTTCTCATAAGGATAACGCCCGCTGCCATGGCTGCAAGGTCGGCAGACCATGCGGCCAGGGCGGGATGGATATATCCGGACATTCCTGCACTGGTCATGGCGGAGTGGACGGCCCAGTATACGAGGCCCAGCACGATCCCGACGGATATGCCCCTCGCTATGCCCCCGGCCCTCGGGAAGCGCAGGCCGAAGGGAAGCACCAGGAGGGTCATGATGAGCGGCGCCATGGCGAAGCTGATCCGGCTGTGGATCTGCGTATCCAGGTTTACCGACCGTATTCCGCCCTCCCGCAGGTGCTTGCGGTATGCCAGGAGTTCGCCCAGGGTCAGCACGTCCGGGCTCGGCTGTGCTATGGCCAGGTCGGACGGAGGGTGTGCGAGCGGCAGGATGGATTCGCCGTGGTCGACGGATATGTTACCCGGAGACAGGCGTATAGTCTCCAGGTTCGGGGAATGCCAGGTCCGTCCGTTCCACGTTGCGGTGTCGGCGCGCAGGATGGTCGTGATCCTTCCTTCTCTGATCCGGTAACAGGTGATATTCCTGATGATCCCGTGGGGAATGTCGACATGCTGAACCCGATAGATGTCCCCGCCGATCTTGAATCTCCCGCCGTGGACGGAGAATGACCCCTCGACGCCCCTCTTCTTGATGGACACCTGCTCGATCTTCTCCGCCTCTCTCTGGGCCAGGGGGTAGATGGAGAAGGACAGCGCCGCCATGATGAGAACGGCGATGAGGCTTACCGTGAGATAGGGGATGGACAGCCTGGCGAAGGAGACCGAGCATGCCTGCATGGCGATGGTTTCCACATGGCGGGAAAAGGATGCCTGGGTGGCGATGATGCCCACGCATACGGAGAACGGGAGGACCCAGTGGATCATCTGTGGCGTGGAACAGAGCATGAACCTCGCAATAACCGCGCCGCTGGCGTCGTAGTCGTTGAAGAGGCCGATGTTGCCCAGAAATACCGACGCGAAGACGAGGAGCGACAGGCTGAGCCAGGACGCGGCGCACATGAAGGCGGCCTTGGAGAAGACGTATCTGTTCAGGGTGCCCGTAGTCAGCCCTCCCTCACTCTGAAGCCCAGGGCCCGCCATATCCATACGGACATCAGGGCAGCAGCGAATATCATGTTCGGGAGCCATGCTCCGAATATGGGGTTCATGGCCCCGGATTTGACCATGCGGTCTGAAAAGACAAAGACGAGGTAGTACCCGATCACTGTGGCAAGGCCGACGATGAACCCCGTGAACCGGGGGGATCGGGGTTTCTGGATGCCGAAGCTGATGCCGATCAGCCCCAGGATGAGGTTGAAGAGAGGAAAGGCATAGCGGTTGTGATACTCCTTGATCCTCTTCGGGGTTGCTTTCTCTTTCAGGAGGTTCCTGAACTCAGGCTGAGTCGCCGTGTCGTACGATTTTATCCGGAGCTGCGATGCAAGGTCGGCCTCGAGGGTGAAGACATATTCGTCAAAGGTCAGTGAACGGTCGGCCTGCCGGGTGCTCATGAACACGCTGCCGTTCTTCAGTTGCATGGTGATGGCCCCGCTGGTCGCCTCGATGGTACCCTTCTCCGCGGATATCACCGTGTCCTCACGACCCGAGGTTTCGATATAGATCCCCTTGAGCTGCTTCTTCTTCTGGTTCACCGCATCCACGTACACGATAATGTCTTTGAAGGTGTCATTGAACTCCCCTTCCTCCAGGAAGGCGAGGATCTTCTTGGGGGCCTCCTGTGCCAGGTCCGTCTGGATCTTCTTCATGGAAAGCGGGCCCAGATAGGTCGATATGGAGACGTGGATCAGGAGGCAGATCACCGAAAGGAACAGGAACGGCGCATACAGGGTGGCGGAGCGTACTCCGCACGCCTTTATGGCTATGATCTCGGACTCCACGGAGAGTCTCTCCAGGACGAGGAGGATGGAGAAGAGCAGACCCATGGGGATCACGAATGCCGACATGGGGACCATGGCCAGCAGCAGGATGTCCACATCCCTGATGGTAACGGCCTTGCCGATGCGGATCCACTGCACGATCAGCATGACGCCGTAGAGTATGGCAAGGGTCCCGATGAAGATCTCGATGAGCTGGGAGAAGAGATACCGTTTGATCCTCATATTGACCGTGATTATAGACCGGTGCGTTGAATTTTGTCCACACCCGCGGACTCCGACCCGGGTGCGCCCGGCGTGCTCGCGATTGACACATCCCGGAGAAGACGGTATGGTGTCTCACAAATGAAGAGAATATTTACCTTTTTTCTTGCCTTGGCCGTGTTCGCCGGCATGCTCGGGTGTGCGCACCGGCACACCGAAGAAGAATATCGGGCCGTTCAGGCGGAGCTGGGCGCGTGCAGGAAGCAGTATGAGGAAAGCCAGGCAGAGAAGACCCGACTGGAAAACGACCTGAAGGAATCCCTCCGGAAGCTCGAGAAGGCATCTGAGGACATTACTGCAGGGTACTCCAACAAGCAGGATCTTCTCGACAGCAATATCGAATGCATGGATGAGAACAGGGCGCTGCTCAAACAGCTCTCCAAGTTCAAGGTGATCACCCAGGAGCGTAAGGATGCCGAGTGGAGGCTGAACAAGGCCAGTGATAACCTCGTGGAATTTCTCGCCTCCGAGCGCATGAACGACCAGCTCTATATCGTCAAGGCCGAGAATGCCGTGAAGGTCATCATCCCGCAGCGCTCACTCTTTCCGGCGTCCTCCAGTGCATGGCTCATGCCGAAAGGGGCCGTGCTCATCAAAAAGATCGCCAAGGGGGTGGAAGGGCTCAAGCCGCTCACCATAGCGGTGGCAGGCCATACCGATGGCGTGCCGCTTCCCCGGGCCATCATGAAGACATACCCGAGCCAGTGGGATCTCGGCTTTGCACGGGCGGTCTCCGTGCTCCTCGCCCTCGAGAATGCGGGGATCGCCAGGGACAAGCTCTCGGCCGTTTCCTATGGGGATACCAGACCCATCGCCGATACGAACACCGAGGAGGGGAAGGCCATGAACAGGCGCGTGGAGATTGTCATCACGCCGTAGGGGAAGATGGATCTTTTTCCCCTGCCTTTTTGAGCTTCGGTCTTCTCCTGATCTTCGCCACCATCACTCTCGTATGGTCCCGTATATCGACGTTTCTGTCCCCGAACCTCCATGCCAGGTAGGTTTCGAGGTAGTCCCGGAACTCGCGGCCAAGGATGGGGTCCGCCCCGGTCACGGTGTCCAGGTGGTCCTCGTGGGTGCTGTTCGCCCTGAGGCGGATGCCCTTGCGGACGAGTGCCCTGCGCACTTTCTCGTAGGGTTGGAGCATGGAGTTCCTGAGAAAGAGATATGCAGCCAGGAGCGCCGAACAGATCCCGAACAGGACCAGTATGTGGGTCGTCAGGTTCTCGAGCTGTCTGGTGATGCGGGGGGCCGTATGGAAGGCCCTGAGGGCGATGTGGATCTGGTCGTCCAGGGAGTATTCAATGACCCACCTGATCCACCTGAACCGGAGCTCGTCGAGGAGGTGGAGCCGTAGGACCCCAGCGGCACGACCGGCGGGGGTGGCATCGATGGTGCGCCACGTCCTGTCCCAGTACTCCACCCAGGCATGAGCATCCGCAGCCCTGACGATGTAGTAGTTCCCGTTTTCATTATACTCGGTTACATGGAACCCCGTGACGACCCGGGCCGGGATGCCGCATCCCCTGAGCATGGCGGCGAGTGCGGAGGCGAAGTGCTCGCAGGTACCGCTCTGTCCTGACGTCACGAACCATTCTATGCCTCCCCTGCCCCGGGGCGCCGCAAGGGGGGTCAGCGAATAACGGTACCGTGTCCGGAGGTATCGGGCGATGCGTTCCGCCCTGATCATGGCGCTTCCCTGCCCTGCAATGCGAAGCCCGAGATCCGTAACCGCAGCCAGGCCTTCCGGGACCTTCGTGCTTCCCGGTGTGGAAGGTCCGGGGATCCGGCTCACCCAGAGGTCGTACCGGGGTGGAGGTCCGGTGGTCCAGTAGAGGTTCGTGCCCTTGACGACATAGAGCTCGGGATGGATGTCGTGAAACCAGAACGGGAAAAGGACGTTTTCTGAGACGAGGGAGGCCGGATAGACGCTGAGTCTGTCGGTAGTCCTGTTCGAAACGGGTGCGGCGGACCCCCTCGTTCCCTGTTTGAAGAAGCCGTCGGGGGATATCCCCTCGAGGCGTGCGCCTGAGAGGTAGAAATCCCTCGGGGGCTGGCCCCAGGTCCAGATGATCCGCATGATGATTGCCGTACTGTTGCTGACCCTGTCGGAGGATTTCAGGTCCACGTCTTCCGTGAAGGAATACCTGTTCTGCTGTGCGAGGCTGTGCCGGATGAGGGATGACGCAGGCCTTGGAAGAACATAGAAGAGGATACTTGAGGTCAGGACGATCCCCAGGGCGACCGCCGTCCAGTGCATGGCGCCCATGCGCCTCATGTCCGCCGCCGGAGAGAACAGATGGGCATCGAGGGCGCTCAGTGTCATCGGAACCAGGAGGATCATCGGGATGAGGCCGAGGAGAAACAGGGGACTGATGGTGAAGATGGTGGCGAGCATGCACTGGGAAAAGGCTATCCCGACCATCTGATACATCTCTCTCGGAGATTTCTTCATGAGGAGCCTGGCCGTGGCAAGGAGCAGGATGAGGTCACGGAGTGCGGGAACCACGGAGTCGCCCCCGACTGAGGAGATTCGCCAGGCCTCGAGACTCCCCGCAGCCAGGATGACCGCCAGGGCAAGGCCCTTGCCCATGACCCCGCGGTCGAAGTACCGGCGCCATACGATCAGGTGTATCCCTGCAAGCAAGAGGAATATACCCCAGTTCAGGAGGTTCGAGAGGCTCAGGCAGAGCATCCCGGCCGCGGACGTGCAGACGACCAGCAGCTTCAGATTCTCAGGGGTATCAGATGTATATGATGTGTGCTTCATTGGGCAATGTCTCGATGGAGGGCTGGTGAATCGTGTCCGCAAGGGCCAGGCTGGTGAGCATCCTGATCTTGTGTTCCCGGGAGAGGGCTATGCCGCTGTAGTGGTTGTTCAGGAGAAGGCCGATGGGTCTCCCCATGCGGTGGAGCTCGGCTATAACATAGGCGGCATGAGAGAGTTTCGTCTCCATGTCGGCACCGGGAAGCAGGACCACCACACCGTTCATGCCCGATCCTCCCTCCATCACGCGGGAGACGAGGCCCAGGTGCTGCTTCTTCCATACCACCGTGGAGAGGGGATCGCCGGGTGCATAAGGCCTGACATGGGAGATGGAGTCGTGCGCCTTCCCTCCACCTGAGTCCCGAACTCCCGATACGGGCGGCGTGGCGAATATCAGCGGGCGAGGAAACACGATGACCTCCCCGGCGGCGGAAAAGGTGATGGACTTCTCGAAGAGGCCGTAGGGATAGGTCGTCGACACGACGATGTCGCCGAGCGCAGCCCTCCCCCTGGCGTGAAAGGTCGCATCCATATGGAGCAGTTGGGTCTCCTGCCTGTGCAGTTCGGTGATCTTCATGCGGGAATGATCGCTCAGCACGAGCCGGGATGATCCGTTCCGGGTGTTCCTGACGAGGTAGCCTATTCTGGCGGGAGTCTGTGCGTGGATCTCGGTGGGCAGAACCCTGTCAAGCTCCACATGGCGCAGGTTCATCTCGGACTCGATGCCCGAGACGATCATGAACGCCAGCATGCCTGCGAGCATCAGGTACAGGAGGTTGTTCCCGGTGGAAAGGGAGATGACGATGAGACAGACGAGGAAGAAGAAAAAGATCTTCCCCGCCTTGGTCAGTCTGAATCCCCGCGGGGGCTTGAGATATTTAAAGAGGGAGGTCAACCTCATCGAGTATGGTCTCTATGATGCCGCCAGCGGCTCCGTTCTTGGATATTATGCGGTGCTCGAGCACATGGGGCGCCATGCGCCTGACATCTCCCGGTGTTATGAAGTCCCTTCCGTCGATGAATGCCCATGCCTGGGATGCCCTTTTCAGTGCGAGTCCTCCCCTGGGTGAGACGCCGAGCTCGATGTGGGGGTGTGCCCTGGTGGCCCGCACGATCCGGGTGATGTAGGAGAGGATTTCAGGATGAACCTTGATACCGGAGGCGGCATCGATGAGGGAGAGCACCTCCTCTCGCTCCATCATGGGACTGAGCTTCAGTGCATCGGAGTGGTCGATATCCTTTCTGAGGATCTCGGTTTCCTCCTCCAGGGGGGGGTATCCAACGTTTACCTTGATGAGAAACCTGTCCAGCTGGCTTTCCGGGAGGGGAAAGGTCCCCACGATCTCGGCGGGATTCTGGGTGGCGATGACCATGAAGGGTTCGGGAAGCTTGTAGGTGATGCCATCGATGGTGACCTGCTTCTCCTCCATGGCCTCGAGCAGGGCCGACTGGGTTTTGGGGGATGTCCTGTTGATCTCGTCGGCCAGGACGATGCTGGCGAACACGGGGCCCTTGACCAATTCCAGTGATGAAGCGCCGCTTCTGAAGGTATGGAAGCCCGTTACGTCGGAAGGCAGCATGTCGTTGGTGAACTGTATACGTTTGAAGCTCAGGTGGAGGAGCTGGGCGAGCGATATGGCTATCAGGGTCTTGCCCACCCCGGGCACGCCTTCCAGGAGTACATGGCCCCCGGACAGGAGTGCCGCCAGGACGCATCTCAGGACCTCGTCCTGGCCTAGGTAGACGTCGTGCATCTTGAAGATGATGTCATGAATCTTCTTGGGGTTGTCCATGGGGTGATCCATCCTTCCAGATGACCTATCGGTATTCTTCATGTCTTTCTATGAGAAGGAAGGGACGATTTCAAGGGTCCTCTCATCGAGCCGCCCGGGTAATGAACCTGGGAGGATATGAATGTGAACGGGAGGCTTCTCCCTGAGGGCCTTTCGGGTTCGGGACAAGGGGAAGGCACCCCCGGCTGAGTCAAAGAATCAGGAAAAGTTCAGGGGATGCAGGACTCTCCGTCACTCATCCGGGAGAAGCTTCCTGACCTTTTCCAGGAGCTCATGGATCTCTTTCTCGCGGGTCTTCAGGTAATCGCGGTAATCGAACGACATGCGTGCATGGTGGATCTCGATGCGTGTGGTGAGCTCCTCCCTCTTCAGGAGCATCTTGATGAGAGCCAGCTCTTCCTTGGAAGTCTCCAGGTTCATCATATCGGGCTCCTTTCCTTGGTATACCCTGCTTCGCCGGGACGCAGGGCAATCCTCCACAGTTCACCTGATAGTTATATAATCACCATGGAACTGTGAGGGAAGATCTGATATAAAGTTTGTGCTTGAATTTTCCGATGTTCCACGTGAAGGTTGATCATGGCTGACATGCGGTACAGGCAGATTCTTGAGGACATGGAGGAGGGCTATTACGAGATAGACCTGACCGGCACCTTCACCTTCGTTAATAAAATCGTCTGCAAGATCGCAGATTTGCCCGGAAAAGACCTGGTGGGGATGAATTATGCGGACTATACCACCAAGGCCACTGCAAAACGGGTGTTCAAGGTCTTCAACAAGGTATTTCAGACCGGCTTTCCCCAGAGGATCGAATACGAGATCATCCTGAAGGACAATACCCGCAAGACCATCGAGAACTCCATCAGCCTTCTCAGAGACGGCGCAAACAACATCATCGGTTTCTGCGGTCTTGTCAACGACATCACCAAGCGCAAACGGCTGGAGGAGCAGCTCCGGGAGAATCAGGAGCGGTTCGAATCCCTCTTCGAGAATGCCAACGAGCTCATCATTACCACCGATGCCTACGGCTACATCAGGCGCCTGAACAAGAAGATCGAGGAGATATCGGGCTATACAAGGGCCGAGCTCATCGGCAAGAGCATCCTGGTCATTGCGCATCCGGATGACCGGCATATCTATATCGACTTCTGGAAGCAGCTCCTGGAGGGCAAGACACCGAGGCTCGAACTCAGGGCGGTGGGAAAGGACGGCAGGATCGCCTCGCTCCTTGCCAGTGGCAGTGCCATCCTCAAGGGCGGCAGGATCCTTGAGGTGCAGTATAATGCCCAGGAGATCTCGTCCCTGAAGATTGCACAGCAGACCATCGAAGACCTTAAGAACCACCTGAGCAGTATATTCGAGTCGAGTCCCAACATGATCATCTGCCTGGACAGTACGGGTAAGGTCATCATGGCCAATCCGGTCACGGAGAGAATCTTCCGCAAGCCCTTGAGCGCAATCGTAGGCAAGGGCGTATCGTCCTTGAGCCAGCAGATGGAATCGTATCAGAAGGTCATTCAGGAAGTCCAGAAGGAGAGCGTCCCCCAGTTTCTCCACGAGCAGATCCTCTCCTCCGACAGCGACGATGTGTTCGACGTGAGCATCTACCCCCTCATGAACGCCAGTGTCGGCGGGATCGTCTTTACGGCCGTTGACATCACCGAGAAGAAACACATGGAGCTCCAACTCATCCATGCCCAGAAGATGGAAACCATTGGAGAACTGGCAGGGGGGGTGGCCCACGACTTCAACAACATCCTCACCGGGATCACGGGAAACCTCTCCATGCTCAGGTATACCACGGACAGGGACAAGATGGAGCATTATATCGGCACGCTCGAAAACATCACCGAGCGTGCGCGGGATCTCACCCGCCAGATGCTCGCCTTCACCAAGAGGAACGAGGGCAAGCCCGAACCGATCAGCATAGGTCATGCAGTCGGTGAGGTCATGGACATGTCCGTCAAATCGATCCCGAAGAACATCAGGATCGAATATAACGGATCCGGGAAGGATTACCGGGTGTTCATCGATCACACCCACCTCATCCAGGTGCTCCTGAACCTCGTCGTCAATGCCAAGGATGCCATCGGGGACAACCAGGACGGATGCATAACCGTCTCCGTGAACCCCCTGGTCGTGGACAAGGACTCCCGGAGACAATACATTCTCGGTTCCGTGGGGAAGTATGTGAGGATCGATGTCTCCGACAACGGATGCGGCATGAGCCTGGATATCCTGCCCAAGATCTTTGATCCCTTTTACAGCACCAAGCAGAAGGGACCGGAAAAGGGAACCGGCCTCGGCCTTTCCATCGCGTACAACATCATCAAGAATGCAGGGGGGAGCATACAGGTCAGCTCCATGGAGGGCAGAGGGTCCACCTTCAGCATCCTGCTTCCCCTGTGCAGATCCAAGGAGAAGGTCAGGATCGTCGAGGATAGGATCAGCCAGGGTGCGTCGAAGAACCGGGCGCGTATCCTCATCGTGGATGATGAGGACATGCTGCGCGATATCGGCAGGGAGATGATCGGTCTGCTGGGACACATGGTGGAAACGGCGGCCGACGGAAACGAATGCATGGAGATCCTCAAGAGGGATCGGGGCGGCTTTGACCTGGTCATCCTCGATATGATCATGCCGGGCCTCGATGGTTACCATACCCTCCTGGAGATGCAGAAGCTCGGTATCGATACCCGGGTGGTCATCTCCTCGGGATTTTCCTTTGAGCACGAGAAGGATGACCTCCTCACAAACCCGCTCATTGTTGCCCGCCTGAACAAGCCCTTCAATCTCAACGAGCTGTCCCATGTCCTGGAAGAGGCGCTGGCATAGCCCCTGGAACACATGCCCCCCCCTTCTTTCATCGGAACCCGGTCTTGAGAAATTGTGTGAACATGCCGGCTCATCTTCCTTTTCCACCCTGCCGATAGTATTGTTAGTTCAGAAAGAGAAAACCTGTCCATGATGGCGGGGTACCTTCGGGGGCGCAAGCAATGTCAGTTCTGAGGGAATTCGATGATTCTTTCTTTGAAGACCTGTTCGTGAATTCTACTGCCATCTCCGCCGTCACGGATGAGAACGGGATACTCCAAAAGGTGAACACGAGAGCCATGGAGATGTTTTTCGGCACAGAAAACGATACCGGATCGGTCCTCGGCAGGAACATCCTCGAGTTCATCCATGTCGAAGACAGGCCCAAGGTCATAGAGAGATGGAAGGAAAGCCTTGAGGGGAAAAAAGAGGTGAAGTACGACCTCCGCATGACCGGCGCGGACGGGCATGTCATGTATTTTCTCATCAGCGGCAGGCCGATCCTCCGGGACGACAGGGTCGTCCTGTTTCATTACCAGGCCCTGGACATCATCGATCAGAAGGTGCAGGAGCAGAACCTCATGGCGTCAGCCGGCGCCGAGATCCTTGCGCAGATAGCCGGCGGGTTCGCCCATGACTTCAACAACCTGCTCACCGTCATCAACGGCTATTCCGAGATTCTCAAGATGTCCATGGACAAGAGCGATGCCCTGTACCACAAGGTGAGCCAGATCTGCGAAGCCGGCCGTCAGGCATCCGTTCTTACCCGGCGGATGCTCGAGTTCAGTAGGAAGACGAAGACCGAGGCCAGGCTGGTGGATCTGAACGCAGAGATCTTCAATCAGGAAGGCATCATCAAACACGTTATCGGCGAGAACATCTCGGTGGGCTTCTCCAAATCACCGGGGATCGGGAAGGTGCTCATAGAACCGGCACACCTGGCGACCCTCCTCGTCAACCTCACGATCAATGCCAAGGATGCCATGTCCAAAGGCGGCGAGATAACCATCAGCACGGAGCCTCTCGATGTCAATGGGGCCAATGAACATCTTTACGCTCAGGTGCCCCACGGGAGCTATATCCTCCTCACCTTCAAGGACACGGGCGAGGGCATGACCGAGGAGGTGCGTCGGCAGATATTCGATCCCTTCTTTTCCACCCGGGACGGCGGCAAGGGGATCGGATTGTGGACCGTACAGAATATCGTTCACACGGCCAACGGGCATATATTCGTTGAATCCGATCAGGAATTCGGCACGACGTTCTCCATTCTCTTCCCCTCGTCCACCGCAGAGATCAAGGGTTTGCCCCACGGTGACAAGGATGTTGAGCCGGTTCATGAACCGGCAGGAAAGAAGACTATCCTGGTGGTCGAGGATGACGATACGGTCCGCGATCTGGTGAATGAAGTGCTCAAGCAGCAGGGGCACGTGACGCTGACCGCACGCAACGGGGGAGACGCCCTCCAGATTGCCAGGCAGTTCGAAGGCCATATCGACCTGCTCATAACCGATATGGTCATGCGAAGGATCGACGGCAGGATGCTCGCCCGGAAGATGAAGTCCATCTGGCCCCACGTCAAGGTCATGTTCATGTCGGGATACGGCGGGGAGATACTGGATGAGGACGAGCTCAAAGGGAGTGTTTTTCTCCAGAAGCCGTTCCTCCCGAAGGACCTCATCGACAAGGTCATGGCCGTATTCCGGTGAGAAGGACGAGACCCTACCGGACCATGCACCTGCCCACCAGGGATTGAAGCTCTGTCACGAGCGGTTCAAGATCCTCGTCAGGCATGGATGCCTGCCCCTCGTAAGCCTTCTCCACGTGTTTCGACGGTATGAATTTCTGGAGTATATACAGGGAGGCACCCTCGATCATCCTGCCGATAGCCCTTACGTCATCCGGCTTCAGGAGGGTTTCCGGAAGGGTCGTCCGGAACTCGTGGGGGATGGAGGAGGCCCTGATGAGGTTGATACTGTCCCGTATATCGGTGATGTTCACGAGGGAACCTGTAACGAGAGCGTATTTCTCCCAGGGTGCCTTGATGTCCATGGCGAGGTAATCGGGAATGCCTTTGCCGATGGCTTCCCGCAGTATCTGCGGCCTTGAACCGTTGGTGTCGAGCTTCACGAGAAATCCCATGGACTTGATGCGCTCCATGAAGGGTATGAGATCGGCCTGCAGCGTTGGTTCACCTCCCGTGACAACCACGGCGTCGAGTTTGCCTTTCCTCCTGTCGAGATAGGAGAACAGATCATCCTGGCGGATGGTGCCACAGTATCGCTCAGGGACCACGAGTTCCGGGTTGTGGCAGTAGGGACACCGGAAATTGCATCCGCGGGTGAATACCACGGCGCTGATCCTGCCGGGATAGTCGATGAAGGATGTCTTCTGCACATAGGCCACGTTCATACCCTGCATAGAATCTCCTGGCAGATCATAAGGCATAATGGGAGGAACGTGCCTTATGAATAAGATGTCTGTCAATGCATTCTTCTATCATGAACTCATGAATGGCTTGATTTATCGGGCAATGCCGTCCATAATGATAAACTGTGATATGATCGATTTGATGGGCGTCCACCGGTGAATTACTGTCAAGATTCCTTTTCAAGAAATTTTGCTCTTTGGTCGATTGGGTAACCATGGGGACACCCAGCATGTGGTCGGGTGCTGCATGCCTAAGGACATGCGACAGATCCCGGAAGCATCTGTGAAAGGAGCGAGAGGACTCATCATGGCGAAGATGCGCATTCTCATTATGGATGATGAGGAACTGATCCTCGATGTCGTGAGCAGCATGCTCGAATATCTGGGCTATGACGTGGAAATTTCCAAGAACGGACAGGAGGCCCTCGAAAAATACCAGGCATCCCTGCATGCGGGCAATCCCATCAGTGCCGTGATCATGGACCTCACCATCCCCGGGGACCGGGGGGGGAAAGAGGTCATCCAGGACCTGTTGACCCTTGATCCTCATGTCCGGGCGATCGTTTCCAGCGGATACTCCAATGATCCCATCATGTGCAACTGCGGGGAATACGGATTCAAAGGGGTCGTGAAGAAACCGTTCAAGATGGAAGACCTCCGGGACGTTCTGGGCAAGGTGTTAAACTCCTGAATCGAAGCTCCATGCCGAAAAATGAGGCACCCGGCCGGGACGAGGCTCCATGGCCGGGCGCCTTTCATGTTCGCATCCTCGTTCACACCTGATGTGCCACGCCTTTCTCTGCATCGGGAGACGGTGATATGCCTTCCCTGCCGGCCTTTGCCTGGGAAGGCCGCATCTTGTAAACCTGCCCCGCCGTGATCTCCTCGTCAGGCACGGCCTTTTCGACACGGAAGGATTTGCGCTGGATGAATTCCTCCTTCTTGCCGTTGTTCCACTGCGCCACCGGCCTCAGGTAGCCGACCACGCGGGAATAGACTTCGGTGATCTCGCCGCACTCGGGACAGGTGGGGTGGCTGCCGGTGATGTATCCATGGCCCGGGCAGACGCTGAAGGTGGGACTGAAGGTGAAGTAGGGGATCTTGTACCCGTTGCAGATTTTCATGACGAGGCGCTTGATCACCTCGGGGTTGTCCACGCGTTCGCCGGCGAAGATGTGCAGGACCGTTCCGCCGGTGTACTTGGCCTGTATGTCGTCCTGCAGGTCCAGGGCCTCGAAGATGTCGTCCGTGTAGTTCACGGGCAGTTGGGAGGAGTTCGTGTAGTAGGGCTCGTGGCTCTCGCCGTAGGCCTCCTCGTTGGCGCAGATGATGTCCGGGTATCGCTTCTTGTCGAGCCGGGCCATGCGGTACGAGGTACCCTCGGCGGGCGTCGCCTCGAAGTTGTAGTTGTTCCCGGTCTTTTCCTGGAGGAGGACCAGCTTGTCCCTGATGAAATCGGCCACCTTCAGTGCGAAGAGCCTGCCCTGCTCCGTTCCGATGTCGCAGCCGAAGAGGTTTATGCACGCCTCGTTCATACCCACGATACCGATGGTGGAGAAGTGGTTTTTCCAGTACTCGCCGAAGCGCTGCTTCATGCCGGCCAGGTAGTACTTGGTGTACGGGTAGAGGTTGTGGTCCGTGAAGCTCTCCAGGACCTTGCGCTTGATCTCGAGGGACGTGCTGGCGATGTCGATGAGGTCCTCGAGGCGCTGCATGAATTCGCCTTCCGACGAGCTCAGGTACCCCAGCCTCGGCAGGTTGATGGTCACGACCCCGATGGAGCCGGTGAGGGGGTTCGATCCGAACAGGCCGCCTCCCCTCTTGACCAGTTCGCGGTTGTCGATCCTGAGCCTGCAGCACATGCTCCTGGCATCGCCCGGGTCCATGTCCGAGTTGATGAAGTTCGAGAAGTAGGGCACGCCGTATTTGGCGGTCATCTCCCACAGTCCGGTCAGGTTCGGGTCGTCCCAGTTGAAGTCGGCGGTGATGTTGTAGGTGGGGATGGGGAACGTGAACACCCTGCCCTTGGCGTCGCCGTTGGCCATGACCTCCACGAAGGCCCGGTTGAACAGGTCGAGCTCGTGCTGGAATTCGCCGTAGGTCACATCCTGGATCTTGCCGCCGATGACCACGCCCTGGTCGGCGTAGTGCGCCGGTACGTCCAGGTCGAGGGTCACGTTGGTGAATGGGGTCTGGAAGCCGACCCTGGTGGGCACGTTGATGTTGAAGATGAACTCCTGCAGGGCCTGCTTCACCTGGAGGTAGTCGAGGTTGTCGTAGCGGATGAAGGGCGCCAGCAGGGTGTCGAAGTTGGAAAACGCCTGGGCCCCTGCGGCTTCGCCCTGGAGGGTGTAGAAGAAGTTCACGATCTGGCCTAATGCGGTGCGGAAATGCCTGGCCGGTTTGCTTTCGACCTTGCCGGGCGCCCCCTTGAACCCCTGGAGCAGGAGGTCGTAGAGGTCCCACCCCACGCAGTAGACGGAGATGATGTTGAGGTCGTGGATGTGGAAGTCGCCGTCTGAGTGGGCATTGCGCACCTCGGGCGGGTAGATCTTGTTGAGCCAGTAGATCTTGCTGATCTCGGACGACAGGTAGTTGTTCAGGCCCTGGAGCGAGAACGCCATGTTGCTGTTCTCGTTCACCTGCCAGTCGAGCTTCTCGAGGTACTGGTCGATGAGGTCCACGCCCATGCCCGCCTTGATGTCGCGTATCTTGGCATGCTGGTCCCGGTAGATGATGTACGCCTTGGCCGTCTTCCGGTACATGGACTGGAGCAGGACCTCCTCCACGATATCCTGGATCGCCTCCACCGACGGTATGTCCGTCGTGGTCTCCTGGGCGATGGAAAGCACTTTGACCATGAGCCTGTGGGCCATGGTCTCGTCGAATTCTTCCGTGGCCCTGCCCGCCTTGGCTATGGCGGCGGTGATCTTGGGGGCATCAAAGGGCACTACACGGCCGTCCCTTTTCCTGATGGTGCTGAACATACGGTTCCTCCTCTAAGAATCAAACATCATTCGGCTGTTTTGTTGACGACACCTACCGACTCAAGCTCCCATAAACCTGACTGACGGTAACTTCTGTACAGTTCTTTTAGGGGTGAGGTATCAGTGATGAACTCCTGATGTAATACTATATATAGTGTACCCCACACAACATCATACTATATATAGGACTTCTTTCATGGAAAGCAAGGGGGAATTTGCGAAAAAATCTTCGCGGGTTTGTTCCGGAGAGGAGGGGCGGACCGGTCCCCGCCCCTCCGGGGTATTTTTGCTGAACCTGTCCTTATTCCTTGTCGTCCTGATACATCCGGTCGATATCTGCAGCGTAGTTCTTGCTGACCACCTTGCGCTTGATCTTCAGCGTCGGCGTCAGCTCTCCGCTTTCGATGCTGAACTCCCGTGACAGGATGATGAACCTCCGTATCTGCTCCACCCGGGCGTAATCCTTCATGAGACCCTTGATCTTGGCGTCGTAGAAGGCTATGATATCGGGCTTTTTCACGAGGTCTTCGTTGGAATTGAAGGAGATGCCCTGTTTCTTGGCATATCCGGCAAGCTCCTTGAAGTTCGGAACGATGAGGGCGCTCAGGAACTTCTTGCCCTCGCCGATGACCACGGCCTGCTCGATGAACAGGTCGGCGACGAGGCTGTTCTCGATGTTCTGGGGCGCGACGTTCTTGCCGCCTGCGGTGACGATGATGTCCTTTTTCCGGTCGGTGATGTACAGGCACCCGCGCTCGTCAATGCGGCCGATGTCGCCGGTCATGAACCATCCGTCCTCGGTGAAGACCGCCTTGGTGTCCTCGGGCTTGTTGAAGTATCCCTTCATGACCTGGGGACCCTTGATGAGGATTTCGCCGTCCCCGGCTATCTTGACCTGGGTGTCCGGGAAAGCGGGGCCTACGGACCCGAATGCGAACACCTCGAAACGGTTGGCATTGGTCACCGGGCTCGTCTCGGTCAGCCCATAGCCGTTGTGGACCGCTACCTTCATACCGTTGAAGAACCGGTCGATCTCCGTGGCGAGCGGGCCACCGCCGCTGATGAAGATCCTGATGCGGTCGAGGCCGAGGGCGGAGCGCAGCTTGCTGAACACCAGGGCATCGGCGAGGTCGTACTGGAGCTTGATGGGCCCCGGCATGGGCTTTCTCTGAACCAGGTAATCCACGGCCCTGTCCGCGACGCCCAAGGCCCACTCGAAGAGTTTCTTCTTCAGGGGGGGTGCATTGTTTGCCTTGGCCATGATGCCGGAATGGAGCTTCTCGAAGAGCCTGGGCACGCTTACCATCAGGGTCGGCCGTATCTCCTGCATGTTCTCCAGCACGGTGGAAAAGGACTCGGCAAGGCTTATGGAGGCTCCGACCTGGACCATAAGGTAGAAGGCGACCGTCCTGCCGAGGGAATGGCTCCAGGGGAGCAGCGCCAGCGATTCGTCCCGGTGGTCGATGATGGGGTGCGAGGCATAGGCCTGCATCACGTTGGCCACGAAGTTGCTGTGGGTGAGCATGACGCCTTTTGGCTGGCCGGTGGTCCCCGAGGTGTAGATGAGGGTTGCCAGATCATCCGGATTGATGCCGTTCAGACGGACGTCCAGCACTGACTTGTCCTTGACCGCATCGCCCCGGAGCATGAGCTCATCGAGGGTCAGCACGTTCTTGTCCGGCACATCGATCTTGTCGAAGGTGATGATGTATTTCAGCGGTTTGAGCTGTGCCTTGACCGACAGGATCCTGTCCAGGTGGTCCTTGTCGGAGACGAAGAGCACCTTGGTGGCGGAGTCGTTGATGATGTAAGCCGCTTCCGCCGCCGAATTGGTGGCATAGATCGGGGCGTCGGGAGATCCGATGGTGAGTGCGGCCAGATCGGCAACCATCCACTGCCAGCAGTTCTCGGAAAAGATGCCCACCATGTCGCCGGGCTCAATGCCAAGAGAGATGAGACCCAGGCCCGTGCGGCAGACCATGGTCTGCATCTCCTTCCAGCTGATGGGAACGTACCTGCCCTCCTTCTTGTATCGGACAAAGGTCTCGTACTGATACTTCTCAGCCCTGTTGTGGAAAATACCGGAAATGTGTTTCTCGGAATACGCCATAATTCCCCCCTTCTAAAGTTCTTCAGATGTAGTGAAACATCTCGTGTTGTCCGGGAATATGCCTTGCAGCGGGATCGTGGAAACCATGCCGTCCCCGTTGATCCGTATGTCATGTCTGTATACCATTTCCTTGCATTCAACAACTCATTTCTCCTGGAATCCGAGGAAGGTGAATCGTTGCGATGTATCGGGAAATTCACTATAGTGCTCACTATGAACAACGCCTTGAGCATCGATGTAGAGGAGTATTTCCAGATCCATGTGCTCTCCGGTATCATCCGTCAGGATCAGTGGAATCTCATGCCTTCGTTCGTGGAGGACAATACCCTGAGGATCCTCGATCTTCTCGATAAGCACGGCATCAAGGCGACCTTTTTCTGCCTCGGGTGGATCGCGGAGCGTCATGGAGACCTCATCCGTCGGATGCATGAGAAGGGCCACGAGATCGCCTGCCACGGGTTCGCCCACCAGGTCATCTACGGGCAGGACCCTGCACGGTTCAAGGAAGACGTGACCAGGGCCAAGCAGGTCCTGGAAGACGCCACGGGCGTCCCGGTCATCGGCTACCGGGCACCCACCTACTCCATCACGGACAAGACCCTGTGGGCCATTAAGATCCTTGAGGATGCGGGATTCCTCTACGACTCGAGCATCTTTCCCATCTACCATGACAACTACGGCATCCCGGATGCCCCCCGGTTCCCCCACCGGCTCCAGGGGAGCACCCTGGTGGAGTTCCCCATCTCCACGCTCAAGATCGGACCCGTGAACATCCCCGTCTCAGGAGGGGGGTATTTCCGGCTGCTGCCCTACACACTCACGAGGCTGGGGCTGAAGGAGGTCATGTCCGGCGGGAGGCCCTTCGTCTTCTACATCCATCCCTGGGAACTCAATCCCGATACCCCGCGGGTACCGGGCATGCCAGTATTATCACGGTTCCGGACTTACATCGGCATCCGTTCCGCCAGGGCTAGGTTCGAGCGGCTCATCTCGGATTTCCGATTCGCCCCGATCCGGGATGTCCTTGCTGAGCTCGGGCTCCTGTGAGGAGGGTCCGGATACGTCATTCTTGACATCTTGTTTCGAAGCAAAGAAAAGACAGAACCTGCTCAGGGAAGTACATCTCGCGTCATTCGTTGAAAATCACGCTGTTTCGCGAGATGTACTTCCCTGAGCAGGCCATGTTTTCTCTTGTACAGCGTCCCAAGCAGAAGCTCAGATGACTTGGCGCCGTGTCCATCTCCCTTCAGACACTCTTGAGGGCCTCGCGGGCCTCATCCCTGGTCTCGTAGATGTGCGGGGCGAGCCTCCGCTTGTTCAGCGCCTCCCCCAGCTTCATCCTGAGGAAGGTGTTGGTGGTGTAGCGGGTCACGCCGGAATAGAACTTCTTCACCACCCTGCGCACCATGGCCGTATAGTCGTCCACGAGTTCGGGGAGTATGTCGAAGTTGTCGTAGTTCACGATGGTATACACCTTCTTCCCCAGCGGCGAGCAGATGCCGGTGACCATGTCCTCGATGGCCTTGATGTCTCTGCGGCTCCTGATCTTGTGTCCCTCGAAGTTCACGAAGAAGAGGTTCTCCTCCGCATCATAGGTGAGCCGTTCCGCCAGGCTCAGCTCGGTCATGTCGTCCCGCAGGGACATGGGCGCCGTCCGGAAGATGCGCTCGTCCATGGTGCGGGGCGTTCCCCTGATGACCGGGGTGAAGTCCATGCGTGAGAGGACATCGCGTTCGATGTCGATGCCCGGAGCGACCTCGATGAGCTCGAGGCCGTCCCTTCCCAGGGAGAACACGCACCGCTCGGTGATGTAGAAGACCGGCTGGTTCTTCATCAGGGCATAGCGCCCGCTGAAGGTGACCTGCTCCACCTGGTGGAGGAACTTCCTCCCGGTGCCTTCCTGGTCGATGACGAGCCCCCGGTCTTTGACCGAGACCCTGAGCCCGCCCGCGGTGAAGGTCCCCGTGAAGACGACCTTCCTGGCGTTCTGGCTGATGTTGATGAACCCCCCGCAGCCGGCGAGCCGCTCTCCGAACCTGCTCACGTTGGTGTTGCCTTCCCGGTCCGCCTGGGCCAGCCCCAGGAAGCAGCAGTCCAGCCCGCCGCCGTCGTAGAAGTCGAACTGGTTCGGCTGGTCGATGATGGCCTCGGGGTTTGTGGAGGCCCCGAAGCTTAAGCCGCCGGCAGGCATGCCCCCGATGGTGCCGGGCTCTGCGGTCAGGGTGATGTACTCCAGAATCCGCTCCTCGTTGGCCACCCTGGCCACCCCTTCGGGCATGCCGATGCCCAGGTTGATGATGCTGTTGCCCTTGAGCTCCATGGCGGCCCTGCGGGCGATGATCTTGCGCGCCCCCATCTCCATGGGAGGCAGCGACTGCATGGGTATCTTGACCTCGGCGCTGTAGGCCGGGTTCGACCGCTCGGCGAACGTCGTCCAGTGGTTCTCGGGCCGGGAGACCACCACGCAGTCCACCAGGATGCCCGGGATTCTGACCTGACGTGCACTGAGGGTCCCTCTCTCGGCGACACGCTCCACCTGTGCGATGACGAAGCCTCCCGAGTTTTTGGCCGCCATGGCCATGGACAGCGTCTCGATGGTGAGCGCCTCCTTCTCCATGGTGATGTTGCCGTCGGTATCGGCGGTGGTGCCCCGGATAACGGCCACGTTGATGGGGAAGGTCCTGTAGGCGAGATACTCAGTCCCGTCGAAGGAGACGAGCTCCACCAGGTCCTCGGTGGTGACCTCGTTCACCTTGCCCCCGCCGAAACGGGGATCGATGTAGGTGTACAGGCCCACGGTGGTGATGGTCCGGGGCTTGTGTGCCGCGATGTCCCGGAACATGTGGGAGATCACGCCCTGGGGGAGGTTGTAGGCCTCGATCCTGTTCTCCATGGCAAGCCTGCCCAGCTTCGGGGCAAGACCCCAGTGGCCTCCCACGACCCGTTTCACCAGTCCCTCGTGGGCCAGGTGGTTGAGTCCACGATCCTTGCCGTCGCCCTGCCCTGCGGCATAGACCAGGGCAAGGTTCCTCGGCCTGCCCGTGGCAAGGAAGTGCTCCTCCAGGCTTGACAGGATCTCCTCGGGGACGCCGATGCCCACGAACCCTCCGGTAGCCACCGTGTCGCCGTCATGGATGGCCTGGACCGCCTCCTGGGCGGATACGACCTTGCCTCTGCGCATCCGCGAGGGCGGCCAGGTGGAGAGCATGGGGTGCAACGATCCGCGTTTCGCCATGGCAGACCTCCCTTCAATGAATCCTGGGAAAAATGAACAATATACACATTAATAGGGAATTGTACCCCTGCATCAAGGGGATCGGCAGCCCTCGGTTACTTTTTCCCCCGCAATTCGTTCATGAGGTCCATCTGAACCTCCTGGATCTCCACGAGGCGCTGCCACTGGTGGGAGATGAGGTGATCGAGCTTCTGGTGCAGGTGGCGTATCTCCAGCTCGGCCTTCAGGTTCACCTGGTAATCGTGCATTGCACGGTCCCGGTCCCGTGCCTCCTGGCGATTCTGACTCATCATGATGATGGGCGCCTGGATAGCGGCGAGGCATGAGAGGACCAGATTCAGGAGGATATAGGGGTACGGATCGAAGGGGCGAGCGGCAATGAGAAAAGAATTGACGGCCATCCAGCACACGATGACCAGAAAGAAGATGGTAATGAAGGTCCAGCTCCCACCGAAATCCGCGATCCGGTCCGCAAGGCGATCCCCGAGATTCAAGTGGGATTCAAAGTCAATGGTGGGATTTCTGGAAAGGATATCCTGCTCCTTCAGGCTTTCGAGCACCTCGCGCTCTATCTCCGTAATTTCCCCTTTCTCGGTTTCAAGGAGCTCTTCCACATACCTGTTGCGGTATCTTTCCAGGTCCCTGGTGCAGATCCATCCGTTCTCGTCCCAGGCGCCATGATCCCGCCTGATCAATTCTCCAAGAACGGGCCTGACTATGATACCGGGTCTCAGCTCTGCATGTGCCGTGGCGCCGCAGATCTGACAGACATGACTCTGTTCGGTTTTCTTCACCTCATACCCCCTCGTTTGTTTTCCGCGTATACTCGCCTGCAGTCCCGCCGGTTCCCGGAATTGATTATGAAGGATGAACGGATGTATTCCCCGTACGCCTCTTCATGATAATCGAATGCAGCACCCACACCACCATGCCGGTCATGATGATGAACCCTGCCAGGAGTGCCTCATACTTTTTGATGTGCTGGAGGACAAGTCCGGCCGCATGGCCGAAGACATAACCAAGACAGGCTATGACAAGGGCCCAGGCAAATCCGCCGACACAGTTGTATGCCATGAACTTCCACGGAGAAATGCCGCTTGCCCCGATGAGAAACGGGGTGACGGTGCGTATCCCGTAGATGAATCTGAAGAGGAGGATCACCGCCGTCTGGTTGCGCCGCATCAGGGAGAGGACACGCGTCGATTTGGCCTTCCAGGAGCGATGGGAATCGAGATAGGCGATCCCCTTTTTTCTTCCCATGAAGAAATAGAGCTGGTCTCCGGCAAAGGTGCCCAGGAATGCAGACAGGACGACGAAGGAGAACGAGAGGTAGCCCTGGTGAGAAAGGAACCCGGCCATCACCAGGACGGTCTCACCCTCGAAGAAGGTTCCCACGAGGATGATCGCATACCCGTAATGGATGATGAACGTCTCGATACCCATAATGATTCAGTGCATGATCCCGTCAAAACCGGCGCAGTATTCCGGGATGATACCATGAGGTACGCCCTGGATGAACTCAAATCTCGTCATTGATGCGATAGATAAAGTACACCTTCCTCTCGGTCTTGATCGTCTCTTGCAAGTGCTGATTCCGGAAGCGGTCTTCGAGGTTTTTCTCCGACAGCAGGATGAAGGCGTCATCCCTGCCGGCCATGACGCTTAGCTGCTCTTCCTTCAGCGGTCTGACGGCCCTGCCTGAGGCCCAGACGATCTCGGGGGGGAGGTCTCCCAGGGAGTAGAAGGCCTTTTCCCTGTACTCCGGGACGGTTCTGAGGTGCATGAACGGAGCCGCCTCATCCTGTCCGAGCCGTTCAGCGACCACCGGCGGGAGGAGGACGATGCCGAGGCAGATGCCAGCAACGGCGATCAGGAAGCTCCTCTCGGTGCGCTGTCTCCAATACAAGTAAATGAGCACCCCGCCTGTGCACGCAAGGAGAACGGCCCCGGGCAGAGCAATCAGCCTGTTCCGGGAGAAGTGGACGAGCACCCCGGCACCGGCGATCAATGCCGTTCCGGTCACGATGGAGAAGGCCCCGTACACGATCTTCCTGACAGTCCCCGATGCCGCCTTGAGATACCCGATCGATAGTGCCGAGACGACGGCACCCGGCACGACGGCAGGCAGGAGGTAACGGACCTTTTTCTCCGGGAAGACCGTTATGAAGATGATGGTGAGGATGAACCAGAAGACGAAGAGCTTCTCCCCGGGCTTCCAGTCTTTTTTGATAAAGGGAGCCGCGAGGCCGTGGAAGAGAAAGAAGACCCAGACGCCCACGATCTCCTGGAGGTGGAGCAGGTAGTACCACAGGGGCTCGGTATGGTTCGTGAACCACCCCGTGGATTCCCTCGATGCCACCGCAGCCGCGGCGTGGGGGGTGTTCAGGTACACATACACCGGCCATGCAGCCGATATGACCGCACAGAAGAGAAAGGACCACAGGAGCCCCCACCGGGTATCACGCAGGTCCTTCAGGCCGAAGGCGATGATGTAGCTGATCAGGAAGGGCGCCAGCATGACCCAGAAGGGCACGGGTCCTTTGCTGTAGAAGGCGAAGGCCATAAGCACCGAAAACAGGACAAGGTAGAAAGGCCTGCCCCGCTTGCTCAGGAAGGTCTCGGCCAGCGCCCAGACCGCGCCGGTCATGAACGAGATGGAAAAGATGTCCCAGGCGTTCTTGCGGGCCGAGAGCATGAACAGGTAGCTCGTGGCGAGGACGAGCAGCGAGGTCAGGGCAATGTCCCTGTCTCCGGTGATCCGCCTCACAAGGAGGTAGGTGAAAACAGCCAGAAGCAGAGCCGATATGCCCGACGGGATCCTGTTCACTGTGAGGTCGGCGTCGGTGCCCGCCCACTGCATGAACACGGCGGTGATCCACGTGGGCAGGGGCGGTTTGGCGATCCTGAGCTCACCGTTCATGGTGGGCAGCAGCCAGGATCCTCCCGCGGTCATTTCGCGCGCCGTAATGAAGTTCCTGGCCTCCATGACGTTTACGGGAACGATGTTGCCGTAGAGGAAGATGGTGATGAAGAGGACGACAGCGACGAACAGTGCCCCTTTGTTTATCCGGGGACAGGGCGGTTTCAGAAGGATTCCCCTGTCGAACATGTCACTCGGCTCCGGAGTTTCTGACAGTGGCGGGAAACCATTTTCCAAGCAGTTTCCTGGAAAAAACGGACATGACCAGGAGTGCAGTGGCAAGGGCGATCTGCTGGAGGTTTCCCTTGACCCCGCCGCTGCCGAACGTGGCGAAGACAGCTGCCAGGGGGATGAACCCGAGGAGGGATCCGAGCATGAAATCCCGGAAGGACACCCTGCAGCTCCCGCAGAGCAGGCTCATGAGCGTCGAGTTGGAAAAGGGGAAGAGCCTCCCGTAGAGCACCCACCAGAAGGCGTTCTCCTGGAATCGTGTCTGCCAGATCCTCAAGGTGCCGCCCACTCTCCGCTCCACCACCCCGGCAAGCATGGACTTCCCGGCGCCGTAGAGGATCGAGGCCCCCAGAAGAGATGCGAAGAGGGACAGGAGCGTGCCCATAGCCGCGCCGTAGATGATCCCGCCCACGGCGCTCGCCCAGAGGCGGGGAATACCGGCAGCGATGAGCCCTCCCCAGATGAGGGTAAAGAGGAAGGCGGAGAACAGAAGGCCGGGGCCGCCATGGCCGCCCTTGAGGGTTTCCCGCATGCCCTGGATATCGAAGAGATATTCCCGGACCCCGGGACTTCCCAGGAGAACCGCCATGGCAGTGAAAAGGACCGCCAGGAAGACAACGCGGCCGATGTCCTTGGCCAGCTGCTTATTGATTGTCAGACCCATTCTTCTTCGTCACCGTGTACCTCAGAGCCCTCTTCCTCAGCCAGAAGACACCTGCCAGGTCGGCAAGGCCCACCCAGAGCCTGCTGTTGATCCCGCCGCCGTACTTGCTCGTGCCGTGTTCCCGCACCCGGTGGTTCACCGGGGTCTCCGCCACGGTGAACCCGGCCATGATGAACAGGGCCGGGAAGAACCGGTGGGCGTTCCTGAAGAACCGGATGCGCTCTAGGCATGTGCGGCGGAACACGCGCACCGAGCACCCCACGTCCGTGATGTTGTCCTTGAGCACCGAGGAGCGTACCGTATTTGCGATCCTGCTGGACATGCGGCGTACAAAATTGTCGGCCCGTCTCCGCCTGATGCCGCACATCATGTCCACGCCCCGCTTGTCCATCTCCTCGAACAGGTGGAGGATGTCACGGGGGTCGTTCTGTCCGTCGCCGTCCAGGGTGGCTATGTACTCGCCCTGTGCCGCACGGAACCCGGCCTCCAGGGCGGCGGACTGGCCGCTGTTGGGATGGAGATGTATGGCCCGGAAGTTATCATGTGTCCGTGCAAGACCGTCCATGATCGCGGATGTCCCGTCCGTGGATCCGTCGTCCACCATGACGAGTTCCCATGCAAGGCTCCCGTGGGAGGACAGGATCTCCAGTACTTCCTTGCAGACGGCCTCCAGGGACTCGGCCTCGTTGTAGAACGGGATGACGATGCTCAAGACCATGGGTTTCACTGTCATCATAGTCTTCTCCATATATCCGATCGCCATGCATGACAATACACCATATTCGTCAGGCTTAGACCGCACACTTGAAGGCGCGGCCCGGCAGCAGACCCATGGTGAGAGGCCGGACAGGGAGAGTGCCGCGGTCAAGGGACAGGGCGATTTCTTCCAGCGTACGGATCCGATAGCCCAGCCTTACGGCAAGGTTCAGGATCTGTTCGAACACCTCGCTGCACATCATGCCCTCGACCTCTGCATGAACGGGCAGGACCTGGGGAAAAGGGTCGGATGACCGCTGCTTCAGGGAGTCCATGACACCCTCCGCTCCCACCTCCTCGATGCAGGGCAGGTTGGAGGGGATTTCCAGCATGCCGTTCTCTGCAAAGATGAAAGGGGAACGCGCCCGGGTGCAGCTGAGATATGCCAGGTCGAAACGTGCGGCGATCGCGAGGGAGCGTTCATCCATCATCCAGCTGGGTGCGCCGAAGGCCTTGGGTTTCTTGCCTGTAACATGGATGTATGCAGCCACCATCTTTTGAAACCATGTCTCAATGGACCGCCGGGTCATGAGAAAGAGCCAGTCCTGCCATAGACGGTGGTCCCAGGCATGGCAGGCGACCTCGTGACCTTTATGCAGGAGGTCCCTGATCGTGTCCGGGAAGGCAAGCCCGATCATGGGGGCCTTCAGGACCGTGCCGTACAGTGCGGTCTTCCACCCGTAAAGCCCCGGGGCATTGGTGCGGATCATCTTTTTTAAAAAGGCCGGACGGAGGAGCTGGAATACGGCCAGTCCGGACCGGTCGGGGCCGAAGCTGATGAAAAAGCTCGCCCTCAGCCCGTGTTCGTCAAGGGTGCGGGTAATGAGGGGCACACCCTCCTTCATGCCTCTGAAGGTGTCCACGTCGACCTTGAGGATCAGATCAGGCATCGGTTGAGGCTGTCTCCTCCAGGAAGCTGTCCAGTGTCCGCTTGAGGGCGTCGTCAAGGGGCACCTTCGGAGCCCACCCAAGCATTTCCTGTGCGTTTTGAATGGAAGGGACCCGGGTCTGGATGTCCTGGTACCCCTTACCGTAGAATTCGCCGGACGACTTGTACAGGATCTCCGAATACGATCCGTCTCCGCTGTGCATAGGATGCCGCCTGAACAGGTCCAGGAGTTTGTAGGCCAGGTCCTTGATGGTGATGTTGTTGGCGGGATTCCCGATGTTGAAGATCTGCTTGCTGGCACGGCCGCTCTCGTTGTGCAGGATCTTCATGAGAGCTTCCATGCCGTCGTCGATGTAGGTGAAGGACCTGCTCTGCATGCCTCCGTCCACCAGTGCGATGGGTGATCTGAATACCATGGATGCAATGAACTGGGTGACCACGCGCGAAGAACCCTCCTTGGCCGTCTCCAGGGAATCGAGCCTCGGGCCGATCCAGTTGAATGGCCTGATCAGGGTGAAGTCGAGCTCGCCCCGCTCTCCGTAGGCCCAGATGACCCGGTCCAGAAGCTGCTTGGAGCACGAGTAGATCCAACGCTGCATGGGGATCGGACCCAGAATGAGGGGAGAAGTATATTCGTCGAAGCTCTCGTCCGTGCACATGCCGTAGACCTCCGAGGTGGAGGGGAAGATCACCCGCTTGCCGTACTTCACGCACTGCCTGATGATCCGCAGGTTCTCCTCGAAGTCCAGCTCGAAGACGCTCAGGGGCCGCTCCACATAGGTCTTGGGGGTGGCAATGGCGACCAGGGGCAGGACCACGTCGCATTTCTTGATGTGATACTCGATCCATTCCTTGTTGATGGCGATATCGCCTTCTATGTAGTGGAACCGCGGGTCGCCCATGACGCCCTTGAGCTTCTGGTCGCCCAGGTCCATACCGTAGACGTGCCAGTCCGAGTCTCTCATGATCCGTTCGCTCAGGTGCGAACCGATGAAACCGTTCACGCCCAGGATGAGCACATTCATTGCAGGTTCTCCTTTTCGTGTTCCTTGAAATATGAACAGAGTCCAGTGCCGGTGAATACACGTCCGTTTATCTCGATCTCCAAGGGTCTCAGAGTGCCTTCCCCGGTCCCGATGAACACGTCATTACCCTTGACCACGATGCTGCCGGGTTTCAGTGAGGATCCTGAGGCCGGGACGGCCCGCCAGATAAAGACCATGTCATCCCCGATGAATCCGAAGGCCCCGGGATACGGCCGGGTGACGGCCCGGATGAGGTTGTAGATCTCCTCGGCGGGCCTGTCCCATGAGATCCGTCCGTCTTCGGGCTTTCTGCCGCCGAAGTACGACCCCTTGGAGAGGTCCTGCGGTTCTTTGGGGATGTCGCCGCTGATCATGCGGGGGAGGATCTCCGCGAGCATGGCATCCGCAGCCCGTTCCAGCTTTCCGAAGAGCGTGAGAGCGGTATCCTCATGGGTGATCTCCACCCGCTTCTGGGCCGTAACAGGACCGGCATCGGGCTTTTCCACCATCTCGTGGAGCGTCACGCCGGTGGCCTTTTCCCCTTTGAGGATGACCCAGTTCACCGGGCACCGGCCGCGGTAGGAGGGCAGCAGTGAGCCATGGAGATTGTAGGCGCCTTGCTTCGGAATGGAAAGGATCGCGGGCTTGAGCATGAAGCGGTAATAGAAGCTGAAGATGAAATCGGGCTGAGCGCCTTTGACCTTCTCGACCCACCCATGCCGGTTGGGGTTTCCCGGACACACGCACGGGATGCCGAGCTCACGGCAGAGCGACGGCACGGATGCGAACCATACGTTCTCGTCAGGGTCGTCCTCGTGGGAGAACACGAGCGGTATCTCCATGCCGGCATCGAGAAGCCTCCTGATGCCGATGACACCCATGTTGTGGTACGCGAAGACCACCGCCCTCACGGGTAGATCCTCCTGATGGTGTACGGCGGACGCTTCTTCACCTCGCGGTAGATCCTGCCCACGTACTCCCCCATGACCCCGAAGGCCAGGAACTGGGCCCCGATGAAGAAGAACAGCACGGCGAACAGGGTAAAGATGCCCTGTGCCGCCCATTCGGCGCCGAAGGCCAGCCGCGCCACGGCCAGGAAGGCGCCGAAGCCTATGCCGAGAAAGGCAAGTACGAAGCCGGCATAGAGCATGAACTTCAGGGGGAAGTCGGAAAAGGACGTGACGAGGTCGAAGTGCAGGGAGATGAGCCTGGCAAGGGAATACTTGGACTCACCGGCATAACGCTCCTCGTGGCCTACGTCGATCTCGGCGATGTCCTTGGCGAAGCTCACCGCCAGGGCCGGGATGAAGGTGGAGTGCTCGTGGCTCGATAGCATATATTCGACCACGTGCCTCCGGTAGGCCCTGAGCATGCATCCCCAGTCATTGAGGTGTACACCCGTGATGCGGCGGGTCATGGCATTGACCAGGCGGCTGGCCGACTTGCGGAAGAACGAGTCCTGGCGCATCCTGCGAACCGTTCCCACCACCTCATAGGCGCCCGTCTCCATGACGTCCACCAGGCGGGGGATCTCTTCGGGCGGGTTCTGAAGGTCAGCATCGAGCGTGACTACGATATCCCCGGTGCTTGTTTCGAAGCCTGCGAACACGGCTGCATGCTGGCCGTAGTTCCGGGAGAGCTCCACCACCTTCACCCGCCCGGAGGCATGGCTGCGCAGGATCTCCAGCGATCCGTCGCGGCTGCCGTCATCCACGAGGATCACCTCGTAATCCCTGTGCAGGCCCTCCATGACCGGCAGCAGACGTTCGAAGAGCCTTCCGATAACCTGATCCTCATTGTATACCGGGATCACCACCGATACCTTTGCCTGGTTCATGTCTATAGGGCCTCCTGCGTCCTCGTATAGAGCGATTTTCTGTTGAGGATTAAAAAAATGCTTCCTATGGCCACCGACAGCCACAGGGTGAACACGCGGGCCATGATGGCGGCCATCCCCGCATCCGGGGCCGGCATACCGGCATGGATGAGCAGTCCCAGAAGGCTCGCATCGGTCACCACGAGCCCGCCCGGGATGAAGGAAACCGCCCCGACCAGGGTGGAAAACCCGAAGATGACCGTGGCATCGATGATCCCGATTTCGTGACCAAGCCCCCGGGCTATGAGGTGAAGGGCGACGCCCTCGCTCGTCCAGGCTGCCAGGGTGATGACGAGGGAGATGACAAGCACCTTCGGCCCGAAAAGGGCGAACATGTCATCGAGGGCCCCTTTGAGCTCATGCGCCCGGGCGGCCAGGAACGGGGAGCGGGAAGCAAGATCAAGGAGACGCTCGGGAATCGGCCTTGCCAGCATGAGCATGGGCAGGCAGCACAGGAGCAGGGTCCAGCCGGAGCCTCCCAGAACGCTCACCCCCAGCAGGGAGATGACGCTCAGACCCACGAGGTCCATGAGGAGCTCGGCGATCACGACGGGGGAACCGGCGATGAGGGTCCTGCCTGTTGCCGTCTTGAGGAACTGCGCCTTGAGGAGAAAACCCGCCTTGCCCGGTGTGGCGCTCATGGACAGCCCTGTCAGGAATATCCCGAGGCTCCTGGCGATCTTCACCTGGAAGCCTGTTTTTTTCAGGTACAGGTCCCACCGGAAGAACTTGATCAGGTCGTTGCAGAACCCGAACACGGCTATGGCTGGTACCAGGGCGAGGGGGAAGGCCTTCAGGGCGGGCAGGGCCTTTCTCACATCGCCCAGCATGACGATTGCCGAGTAGGTTATGAAGGCGAGGATAAGGCCGAAGACTATGCCCTTTTTCACCCACAGATCTCCCTCAGGGCAAGGATCACCCTGTCTATCTGCGAGTCTTCCATGGATGGGTAGAGTGGTATGCTCAGGATGCTCTCCGCAGCCGCTTCGGTTTCCGGGAGACTCACCGTGCCGAGATGTTCCCTGACGTAGCTCAGGGCATGGCATGCAGGGAAGTGCAGGCCATACCCGATGTTACGTTCCGCAAGCTCCTGCATGAGGGCGGCCCGGCCTATTGACCGCGCCTTGACCACGAAGAGGTGCCATGAGTGCACATGTGCATAGGCGGGGATGCCCGGCAGGTCCAGGCCCTTGAGGCTGGACAGACCATCGAGGTAGCGCTGCGCGATCCGGGTCCTCTTTGCATTTATCTCCCCGATCTTGGCGAGTTGAACGATGCCCAGGGCGGCCTGCATGTCCGTGAGGTTGTACTTGAAGCCAGGCTCCGCTATGTCGTAGCTCGGGTCCGATGCCTTGCCGTAGCGTTTCCATGCGTCGCGTTCGATGCCGTGGAACTTCATGAGCTTCAGCTTCTTCATGAGATCTTCGGGACCGCCGGTGATCATCCCCCCCTCCCCTGTGGTGATGTTCTTGATGGGGTGAAAGGAGTAGATCGCCGGGTTCCTGGCGCCGATATGGGCGCCCTTGTAGAAGGTCCCCACGGCATGGGCCGCATCTTCGATGAGGGGTATCCCCCTGCAGGCATCCTCGATGGCGTCAAGATCCGCCGGGGCGCCGGCGAAGTGCACGGGGATGACCGCTTTCGTGTTTTTCGTGACGAGCCGCGCAATCTCATCAGGACGCACGAGCAGGGTGTCGTAGTCGATATCGGCAAAGACAGGGCGTGCCCCGGCGATCATGATCTGGTTCGCTGTGGAGGCAAAGGTCATGGACGGAGTGATCACCTCGTCGCCGGGACCGATGTGAAGGGCCCTGAGCAGCAGGTGAAGCCCCGCGGTGCCGGAGGCAAGTGCCAGGGCGTGGGGCGATCCCACATAGGCGGCGAAGCGCTGTTCGAACTCGGCGCACTTCGGGCCGGTGGTTATCCATCCGGACTTCAGGACCTCAGCGACGGCATCGATCTCCTCGCTGCCGATGTAAGGCCTGCTCATGGGTATGAAGTCATTCATTCGTTCTTGTCTCCCTGTGGTTCGGACGTGTCCTTGATGTTCCAGAGTTCGGTGGGCCGCTTATCATAGCCTGTAGTCCGTATCAGCCTGAACCCTCTGGACTGGAGAAGTTTCTGCACGTCCGAGCCGTCCCTGCCGTTGAAATACAGGACATATGGTGTACTCCCCGCATTGACCATCCCCTCGAACCGCTTCCAGTCCGGAATGGATTCCGCCCTGAATCCCCCGTAAAAGGAGCTGAAGGCCAGGGCCGTCTCGCTCAGGTTGTACCCCATGACCCGCTCGTTTCCCACAATGGTGCCTGCATACCGGAAAAAGGGGCGATAACTTTTGATGACATCCACCTGGTGGAAAAGAACCGGGGACCAGGTAAGCAGCAGCAGAGCCCAACAGGCAGCCAGTCTTTGGGGCAGGGTGAACATGCGCGACCCGAGCATGGTTCCCAGGAAGAGCGCCGACAGGAGAGATGCCAGCAGTGTCATCTGCCATGACCCGCCGAGCTTCGCATGAAAAGCGATGGGGACCATGATGAATACGAGGCCGGTGAATGCCCCGGGCAACCAGGTGGCCCACCGCCGTTCTACCGGCCGTACATCCTCGGGCATGCGTGACAGCCATACCCCCACGACGGCGGCCATGGCCGGGTACAGGGGAAGGATGTAGAGCCCGCGTTTCGTGGAGGCGATGCTCAGGAGTATGAATCCGCCGAAGAACCAGCTGTAAAAGAACCGGAGGCGTGTATCGGGCCTCCTCAGGAAGACGGTCGCCGGGATCAGCAGGAGCGACCAGGGCAGCCCCTCGGTGAAGATGACCTGCAGATAATAGTAAAGGGGACGCACGTGGCCGCCCTGGTAAACGCCCACGTCCATGAACCTGCCCAGGTTGTTGAACAGGAAGAAGGTGAAAAGGAAATCCGTTCCTCCCCGCTGGTAGAGGATGTAACCCCAGGCGAGCATAACCGCGAGTACCAGGAGGGTCCCCCTGACCACCCAAGCCCTTGTGATCAGCCTGAAATCCCTCTGCCAGAGTGCAAATGCGACCACCCCTACTCCCGGGATGGCAAGCCCGATGATGCCCTTGGTGAGAAAGGCACCTGCAAGGCATATCCAGAAGAACAGGTATCCCGCCCGGAGCATCCCCAGGTAGGCAAGGATGAAGGAGAACATGGCCCCGGTGATGAAGAATGCCAGGGCGTTATCCACGAGCATCTTGTGGGAGTACAGGAAGAACCCGATGGTGGTGGAGACAATGAGTACGGCAGGGACGGCTGTTCCGGTATCGTAGAGTCTTCTCATGCCGAAGAAGATCACCAGGAGCGTTCCCAGTGCAAAGAGCACCGAGGATAGCCTGCCGAACCCCTCGTTGGCAGTGCCGAGGGCCTTCCAGAAAAGACCTGTCACCGCATAGTACAGGGGCGGCTGCTCGAGGAAGGGAGAACCTGAAAGGTGGGGGATGAGGTAGTCGCCGGTTGCCGCCATGTTCCGGGCGATCTCCGCCACACGCGGTTCGTCGGGCGTCCACAGAGAATGGTCGAAGATGCCCACGAAGAGCAGTCCAATCGCCAACAGCAGCAATAAGAGATCTTTTTTTTGCATAGCATCAGGTTCAAAATCTTTTTCATCATATGAAGGATATTCCGAAATAACAAGCGCATTTCAAAATACCAAGCAGGACATGGAGGTTTAGGATTATGTAAGCATATGAAATATTATAACGTTATATCAGCCAGCTATGGCCCCTGCAAGGGCCTGAACCGGTGAAAATTAATTTTTTGTAATGTTTCCGCAATATTCCGGTAACCTCAATTGTTCATAATGCATGACCAGATCATTCTTGCTGTTCCGGAGCATAGAAGACATGGTCACCTTTCAGGAAAGGTTCTTTTCATGGGCGTTGGCAGTCTGTATCATTGCCTTGTTCCTCGCCTTGGGCAGCCGGGCTCTGTGGGACCCGGACGAGGGAAGATATGCAGAGATGGCCCGGGAGATTCTGGTGCTCGACGACTGGGTCACGCCCCATTTGGACTACCTGCCGTACTTTGAAAAACCCATGATGTACATGTGGCTCGAGGCATTGAGCTTCAAGGCCTTTGGCGTGTCCCCCTGGTCCGCACGACTGGTTTCCCTCGTTTCTGCGCTGGGTGTTGTCTCGCTGGCGGGGTTCATGGGGTATCGGTCCTGGGGCGCGAAGGCGGGCCTCACCGCAGCTCTGTGCCTCCTGACCTCGATCGAGTTCTTTGTGCTGGCGCATTCCGTTGACATCAACATGACCCTGACACTGTTCATAACTGCAGCATTCGTGTTCTTCTGGATCGGGCATGCAGAGAACAAACCGGGATACTTTCTCCTGTTCTGGACAGCCATGGCTTGCGCTACCCTCACCAAGGGTCCCATCGGGATCATCCTTCCGCTTGGAGCCATTGGTCTCTATATTCTCATAACCCGGCAGTTCGGCCTCATCAGGCAGTCAAGGCCGGTAATTGGAATGACCCTCTACCTGGTGCTCACCCTTCCCTGGTTCATCATGGTAAGCATGAAGAATCCCGATTTCTTCAGGTACTTCTTCATCGACCAGAACATCCAGCGGTATACCTCTTCAACTGAGCGCTACCAGCCCTTCTACTATTTCATCCCCGTGATGCTCGGCGGGTTCCTCCCATGGACCTTCCTGGTTCCCTCAGCCATCAGGAGGCTCTGGGGGAACAGATCATCACGGGACATACTCTACCTGGCAATCTGGTTCGGCTTTATCTTCGCCTTCTTCACGCCATCGCACTCGAAGCTTGCAACCTATGTGCTTCCCTGTTTCCCTGCCATGGCCATGCTCATGGGCAGGGCCTTCCGGGAAGACACGCCCGAGGGGAGTCTGCCCCTGTACCTGTCCGGTACACTCTGGGGTTGCATCGGACTCGCCATGGTAATGGTACCGCCTCTGGCGGCTCATGGATTTGCCTTGGGTCGTTCAAGCGGCATGTCCCCTGTTCTCTCCTCAGGAACATTGATGGGTCTCCTTCTCTTTGCCGGCATCCTCGCAGGACTCTGGTCCGGGAGGCGATACGGTTCCCTGACCGGCGTTGCCGTCACAGGGATGGCCGTCATGATTACGGCCTTGGTCTTTGCTCCCCGCTGGGACGATAACCGTTCCACGAGATCCCTGTCAGAAGTAATTCCTCCACAGGCAAGGCTGTGTTCATACAGAACATACTACCCCAGCATGAGCTTCTACGCGAAGAGGCAGATATCCCTGATTGACTATAGGGGTGAACTGGAATTCGGTGTCAGAAACAATCATACGGAGGGATACGTGCTGGACCTTAATGAGCTGGCGGAACAGATGAAAAATGACCCGCTCGTCTACTGCGTCACTGATGCACACTATCTCAAGGATATTAGAAAGATGGTTCCGAACACCATCCTGGCATGCAGAGAAGGAAATCATTGTTTGCTGCATGTGCCGAGATGATGAATACATTTTGTTGTTGTACCGTCAAGCGGGCTTCAGCTGGTGAAGTTTATTAATAAGTTCATGCCCGCGTTGATCAGAAAGATAAGGCAGAGTATGTACAAGATAACGGAAAGCCTTTGTCTAACCCAGAAGTTATAGACCCCATCCATCCACAGAGAAAATGTCCTCCGGCTCTCAGAAAAAGATATCGGCACCACCTTTTTGTAAACCTGGTCTCCCTTGATATCAATCTTTACATAATGGTGGAAGTGGTGCTCATCACTGTCACCGTGCATCTTCAATCCCTGTCCCGCTCCGCCGGTGACCACATAGTTCACCCCGTTCCTTGTCCGGTCGAAATACCCGTGCACGTGGGAGTTGAACACGATGTCCGGCCTGTACTTCTCCAGTAGAGCCATGAACTCCCTGGCGTTCGCCTCATCCTGGATGCAATGGTTCTTCCCGGGACGCGGATCGAACAGGGGAGTATGGAAGAACAGGAACTTATGGGTGAACTGCCTTCGCAGCTGTTCCTCAGCCCACGCCTTCTGCTCGCCGGTGATCCTGTCGTCGAAGGCTACGTTCATGATAATGAACAGGGAGTCTCCAAATGCAAATGAATAGTGCGGCCTGCCGAAAACATCCACGAAGTTCTGAGGGCTTCTGTGGCGGAGGTCATGGTTGCCCATGGCGGCAAGGTAAGGCGTTTTCCGGTTCCTGATGAGATTGAAGAACGCCCGGTAGTTGTCCCGCCGGCCATGCATGACCAGGTCGCCGTTAACCAGGGCAAAGATGTAATCGTCCATATCGATCTTCTTCAGTATCCGCTTGAACACCCGGTACCCGTGTCCGCTGTCACCCATGACCGCAAAGCTGAAACGGTCATGGGCAGGAATGGCATTGATCCTGTCGATCTGCTTTCGGTTGAAATCGCCGGGACCTATGGACGAACAGGCGCGCCAGGTGATGACCCCGATCAGTGTGAAGATACCAGCCATATCAATGGCGAGCATTGCCTTCAGGATAGCATTGCGGTCTGGAAAGAATACCTCGGGGATGTTGTATGATATTACGCGGCGAATAATTTCATATGCTTCATCATAGTATGCGATGCTCAAGACGGCTGCGAGCATGAAAGCAAGCATTGTCAGATAATATCTTCTGAACTGATATCCTTGACCGGCATTGAGAATATGCTGTGAAACCTGCAATGGATACACCTCCCCCGGTATGGTGTTCTTTCTTGTCGCCCTGATTATCCGGGATGGATCATTACCAGAGGATTACTGTTTCATTACGATCAGGTAAGACGGCAGGCCTGCCTCATTATTACAATCCGGTAATACAAGGGCAATCATCAGGCAAGCTTTCGCTGGTATAATTTAAATATAAAAGGTTTTTCATGAATCCAAAGGACCGAAGGAAACTCGGACATACCGGAAAGGAGGTTCCCGATGAAAACGAGACAAGTTACTTTTTTCTTGGGAGTATTCCTGGCAATTTTCGGGGGGTGCAGTTCAAGCAGTGATGGAAACAACGTTGATACGAGCTATAACCCGGTCATCGAACAGGCGGATTTTGTCACTGTTGTGGACAACCGGTACTTTCCCCTCGTACCTGGACAGACGCTGCACTATGAGGCGGAGACCGAAGACGGCATCGAGGAGATCGCCGTGACAACCACGTATGACACCAGGGTGGTCATGGGTGTCACCTGCACGGTTGTCCATGATGTCGCAACACTTGAGGGCGAGGTTCTGGAGGATACCTGGGACTGGTATGCCCAGGACGTGGAAGGCAATGTCTGGTATTTCGGCGAGGATACGACCAGTTATGAAGACGGCGAAGTGAGCAAGGAGGGGTCCTGGGAGGCTGGCGTCGACGGCGCCAAGCCTGGCATCGTCATGTATGCCGGTCCCGGGGATCACCTGGGTGAACCCTATCGGCAGGAATATCTTCCCGGCGTCGCCGAGGACAAGGCCGAGGTGCTCGGTATTGATGAGGCGGCTGATGTGCCTTATGGATATTACACTGGATGCGTCATGACCAAGGACTACTCAGACCTCGAACCGGAGATCATCGAGCACAAGTACTTCGCACCCGGCATCGGACAGGTGCTTGCCGAAACCGTGGAGGGTGGAACCGATCGAGAGGAACTGGTCGACATCACCTATGAGTGATATAGTATCCTGCAGTATGCATATATTGATTTAGAGGAAGCGATGTCATGAGAATACTGCTGGTTGAGGATGACGAGACACTGGCATCTTTCATTGAAAGCGGCCTGCGCGAGGCCGGATTCGCCGTCGACCATGCCTGTGACGGGGAAACCGGACTTCACATGGCCGTGGCCGAACCCTACGATGCGGCTGTCGTCGACATCATGCTGCCCAGGCTCGACGGACTTTCGCTCATTGAACAGTTGAGAAGTGAAAAGAACAATATCCCGGTGCTTATCCTGAGTGCAAAAAGGTCCGTGAGTGACCGGGTGCAGGGGCTTCAGACCGGGGGGGACGATTATCTTACGAAACCCTTTGCGTTTTCAGAGCTTCTGGCCCGCATTCAGGCCCTGATCAGGAGGAACAGCGGTAAATCCGAACCTCATACGCTCCAGGTCGGGGATCTCACGATGAACCTCCTTACACGGAACGTCACGAGAGGCCGCACGAAGATAGACCTGCAGCCCCTCGAGTTCTCCCTGCTCGAATATCTCATACGCAATGCCGGAAATGTCGTCACCAAGACCATGATCATGGAGCATGTCTGGGACTACAATTTCGACCCGCAGACCAATGTCGTCGAGGTGGGGGTGTGCAGGCTGCGTGACAAGGTGGACAAGAACTACGAAACAAAGCTCATCAGGACCGTACGGGGCGTGGGATATGTTCTTGAGAAAGAAACATAGCCTGCTGCACACCCTCGCATTCCGCCTGGCAGTTTATTATGCGGTGATCTTTACTGTTTCTTCATTTCTTGCCTTCATGATTTTTTATCTCATCATCAGCTCCATAATCCAGGACAATCGTGATCAGGACCTCCTGGGAGACCTCAGGGAGTTTACGGCAATCATGCAGAACAAGGGCCTTGAGGAGGCCAAGAGTGCCGCACTGCTGGAGACCAAAGGCGATGGTGAGCATAATTCTTTTATAAGGTTTTTTACAATGAATGGGCAGGAAATCATGTCTTCGGATCTTTCATCGTGGCGGAATATGAAAGTGTCACGGCTCGCACTCTCGGAAATCAGCAGGGGTACGGACCATGTCTTCGAAACCATGCATGTGCAGGGGCGCAGGCACAAGGCACGCGCTGTCTACGGGAGCATTGGCGACAGACTCGTCATACAGATAGGGGAGTATCTTGAAGACGACGAAGAGCTCCTGGGTGTATTCCGTTCCGTGTTCAGTGCTATCATGATCTTCATCATCCCTTTTGCCACCATCATCGGGCTTCTCATGGGCAGGCATGCCCTGCACGGGGTGGAGCAGGTAACCCAGACGGCCATGAACATTTCCACTGGCGATCTTGAACACCGGGTCTCGGTCAATACGAATGCGGAGGAGATCACCCGGCTGGCCAGCACCTTCAACTATATGCTCGACCGCATCAATGCACTCGTCACGGGCATGAGGAACATGCTGGACGACATCACGCATGACCTGAAGAAGCCCATCGCACGGGTAAGGATCATGGCGGAAAAGAACCTGCTGAGCAGTACCGGGGATGATCCATATGCCGCCAGTATCCTCGAGGAATGTGATCGTCTGATCCAGATGATAGACACCATCCTCGACACCTCCGAGGCCGAATCCGGGTCCACCCGCCTGCACATGCAGCACATGGACATGGCAGGTATCGTGCGCAAGGCGTATGAGCTTTTCTTCCCCCTTGCGGAAGACAAGAATCTGAACTTCATTCTGGACATCCCGGAGTCCTGTCCCATGACAGGTGATATCCACAAGATCCAGCGGATGGTGGCAAACCTGCTCGACAATGCATTGAAATATACCCCGTCCGGAGGTGAGGTAGCCATATCCATGAAGAAATCAGACCAGCATGTGGATCTCTCCATCAGGGACACGGGCCCCGGAATTCCGGGAGATGAGCTGCCCCATATATTCGAACGGTTCCATCGTGGTGACAAGAGCCGTTCCGAGGCGGGTTTCGGCCTTGGCCTCACCCTTGCTAGGGCGATTGCGGTGTCCCATGGAGGAGACATCACTGTTCACAGTATCCCGGGCCATGGAAGCACCTTCACGATCACCCTTCCTGACAGGTGATGATGTCTTTCATGGAAAAGAAGACGACAACTGTCAGAACCTTTTTCATCATCATGGCACTTCTGGTATTCAGTCTGGCCTTCCAGGGGTCACGGGGCCTCTGGGAGCGGGACGAGGGGCGCTACACCAACATCGCCATGAGAATGCTTCAGTCAGGGGACTTCATCGTGCCTGCCTTCAACGACGATGTGCCGCACTTCGCCAAACCGCCCCTCACCTACTGGTCCATTGCCGGAGGAGTCTCCCTGCTCGGATGGAACGAGTGGGGCGCGCGTCTGCCCAATGCACTGGCCTTTGTCGGGACCATACTGGTTATATATGCCATGGCAAGAAGGATAGTACCGGATCGGGCATGGCTGCCGCCGCTCATCTATGCGACATGCATCGTTCCCTTCTGTGCAGCCAATGTCATCACCACCGATACGCTCCTCACCCTGTGGGAGGCCATTGCCGTGCTCGGGTTCATCGAGTGGTGGCACCGCCGTGAAGATTCAGGAATGTCTCGGCTGCCATTAAACCTGCTCATGTGGTCCGGGTTCGGCCTTGCCTTCCTTACCAAGGGTCCCCCCGGGCTGCTGCCGCTGATCGCCATCATGGTGTTCGTCGGTATCAAAGACGGATTAAAGGCGATCATCAGGCTGTTTTCTTTCAGCGGCATCCTGGTCTTTGTGATTGTTGGATTCTGGTGGTACGTTCTGGTTGCCATCACCCACCCGGGCATCATGAAATACTTCATCCGCGACGAGTTCGTGAACCGCATCGCCACGGGCATGCACCATCGTAACCCCGAGTGGTACAAGCCGTTTGTCATCTACATACCGGTCCTGATAATCGGGACAGTACCCTGGACACTTCCCCTGATCAGGGCGATACGTTCATTCCAGTTCACCCTGGTTTCCAGGTCATGGTGGAAGGACAAGCTGGAACATAACCAGTGGCCCGCATTCCTCGTGCTTTGGGTTGCCCTCCCCCTTGCGGTGTTCTTCCTCAGCAGCTCGCGGTTGCCGCTCTACGTCCTGCCGCTCTTCGTCCCGCTCTCCCTGGCAACAGGCCGGTTGACACGATTCACGCCGAACAGCAAGACGGCTGTGTGCCTCCTCGCCGCATGGATAGTCATGCTGCCTGCAGTGAAATTCGCCGGGTCGCTCTATCCATTTGAAAAGGACAGCCGGAAAATGGCCCGGATGATTGCGGACAAGGTCCATCCCATTCCCCGGGAGATCGTGTTCGTGGACAGTGAACCTTTCTGGGGGCTCAACCTCTATCTCCACAGCGAGGTGGAACGGGTCTCCATATCAACCCCGGGTACCGGAGGGACATTGGCTGATGAACTGCTCTTCGCAGAGCTCGTCGAAGGGGAAACAGGGATCCTCATTGTCGCCGAGAAACGCAAGGAGGCCAGGGTCCTGGCCGGCTGCCGGCAGATAGGATACGAGGCCCGCACGCTCGGAGGTTATGGCAAGTGGGTCCTCATCGACCCTTATCAGGGGTTCGGAAAGCCCCCGGGGTCCTGAACGTGCAGGAGAGATGTTCCTGTTCTAAAGGAATATCAGGCGTTCGCCTGCACCTCACGTCATCTCCATGGAATACGGCATCACCCGCAGGTGCGCCGTGGCCCTGCTCTTGGTGGTGAAGTCCGTGAAGGCGCGCTTGACCGCTTCCTCTCCAAGGCCGAGCGCGGCGGCGGTCTCCTGCGCGCCGATCCCGTACTCCCAGGCGTAGAGCAGGTGGTCGAGCCTGTCGAAGGGGATGCGGAAGAAGAACTCCTGGTCGGTCACCGGCAGGCTGAAGGTGTCCGGGCTCGGCGAGCGGTTGATGATCTCCGGGATCACGCCCAGGTAATCCGCCAGCTGGTAGATCTGGTTCTTGTAGAGGTGCGCCAGGGCTTCGAGGTCCGTGCCGCCGTCGCCGTACTTGCAGAAGTCGCCCAGGAGGTACTCGGTGCGGTTCGTGGTGCCCGCCACCACGTACCCCCGGCGCTCCGCCTCGTTGTAGAGGTGGAGCATGCGGGACCTGATCTTGATGTTGGCAAACGAGGTGATGGCGCGGAACGCCTCGAATCCGAGCCGCTTCTTCTTCAGGTTGCCGTCGGGAAGCCGCACCTGGAGGACATAGAAGCTGAAGGATTCCCGCTCGAGCAGGTCCGTGGGCAGCGAGATGTTGTACGTGCACCCTGGCCCGTACTCGGGAATCAGGGTTCGGATGTACTCGTCCCTGCGTTCGTAGCCCATGACGCTGTCCACCGTGGCCGTGATGTCCGTCTCCCGGTAGTCGATGCCCATCTTTTCGGCATGTGCCCGGGCAAACGAGCTGCTCACCGGGTTCGATTCCCGTTCCGGCAGCACCAGGCCCATCACGGCGTCCTTACCCACGGCCCTGAGGCTGAGCTCGGCCATGACCGCCGAGTCGATGCCGCCGCTTAAGCCCACCACGATGCCGGACCGCCGGTACACGGTCCTGACCTGGTCCTGGAGAAAACCGATGAGCCTTCCCGTCTCCTTCTCCGCGTCTATCTTCAGAATATCGAGGCCGAACGTCATGGGCCCTCCTGTCGTTCATGGTGTGGAATTCACTCCCGGAATAGTATCACTGTGCATCGAAGGGTACAAGGTGCAAGCTGATCCTGCGCGCGTTTTTCGTTGATGAAACCGTCATTTTTGCAGTACATCTTGCCGATAGGAATAACGAAAACAAAGAAGAAGAGAAGGGGTTTTGCATGGCTGACGTAAGCGCTGTCGTTACTCAATTCATCCGAGAAAACTTCATTGCCGGCCGCAGTGACGTGACCATCGATCCCGAGGTGTCCCTCATCGAGAGCGGGATCATGGACTCCACCGGCGTCCTCGAGCTCGTGGAGTACCTCGAGGCCACCTTCGACATCAAGGTGGAGGACGAGGAGCTCGTGCCGGAAAACCTGGAGACCGTGAACAACATCGTCACCTTTCTCAAGACCAAGGGAGTCGCCTAGTGGCGAGGCTCGTCCACGAGTTTCTTGTATCCTCCTCACGGGAGCATCCCCATAAGGCCGCCGTACTGCACGGGGACCGCTCGGCATCCTATGCCGAGATCGATGCGCTCTCCAACAGGATCGCCCGCATGCTCCTGAATGCCGGTCTTACCAGGGGCGACCGGGTCCTCGTGGTCATGGAGAACTCCATCGAGAACGTGGCAGCCTACTACGGCGTCCTGAAGGCGGGCGGCGTGTGCGTGGAGATCCATGACCGCTCGACCCCTGCGGAGGCCGGGTACTATGCGCGCAACTCCGGGGCCCGGATATGCATCCTCTCCAAGGCCGCCAGCCGGAGGCTCGAGGGCATGGAGCTGCCGATCGTCATCAGCATGGAGACGATACAGGGCAGCCCCGGACAGAGGATCATCCCGTGGGACGACCTCGGTTCCGTGCCCGATTCCGCGCCCGATATCCAGCTGGACGAAAACGACTTGGCCGCCATCGTCTACACCTCGGGCAGCACGGGCAACCCCAAGGGCGTCGTGCTGACCCACGCCAACCTCTGCTCCAACACCCGGGCCATCGTGTCCTACCTCGGCCTGAACGATGCGGACCGGGTCATGGCGGTCCTGCCCTTCTACTATGTCTACGGCAAGACGCTCCTGAACACCCACTTCATGGCGGGAGGCTCCGTGGTCGTCAACAATCGCTTCGCCTTTCCCAACGCTGTGGTCAAGGAGATGGCGGAACGTGAGGTCACCGGTTTCGCAGGGGTGCCCTCCACCTTCGCCATCCTCATGAACCGCTCCATCTTCACGAAGACACCCCTGCCGTCCCTGCGCTACGTCACCCAGGCGGGGGGTGCCATGGCTCCTGCCCTGACCCGGCGCCTCATCGACCACCTCGGCGATGTCCCGCTGTTCGTCATGTACGGCGCCACCGAGGCCTCGGCGAGGCTCACCTACCTGCCGCCCGAGCGGCTCGTGAAGGACAAGCTCGGCTCCATAGGCATCCCCATCCCCGGGGTCGAGGTCGCAGTGCGGGACGACGCGGGCAACGAGCTGGCAGACGGCGAGGTCGGCAACATCTGCGCCACGGGGCCCAACATCATGCAGGGCTACTGGCAGGATCCCGAGGAGACGGCAAAAGCCCTGAAGCCCTGGGGCCTGGTCACCGGAGACCTCGGGCACAAGGACGCCGAAGGCTTCCTGTTTCTCACGGGCAGGAAGAAGGACATGCTCAAGATCGGCGGCGAGCGCGTCTCCCCCAAGGAGATCGAGGATGCACTCATCGCATCCGGCATGGTGCACGAGGCGGCGGTCGTAGGCCGGCCGGACGAGCTGCTTTCCGAGGTCCCGGCGGCGTACGTGGCGCCCATCGACGAGGGCTCCTTCGACCTGGAATCCCTCAAGGCGTATGTGGCCGAGCGGCTTGCCGGGCACAAGCACCCGAGGTTCTGGCATGTCGTGAAGGCATTGCCCAAGAAGCCCTCGGGCAAGATAGACAAGGAGGCCCTGAAGAATGAACTACTGCACGAAGTGCGTGTTGCCTGAAACCTTTCCCGGCATCGGCTTCGACGAGGACGGGGTGTGCAACTACTGCCGGAAGACCCCCATCCCCACGGATGAGGAAAAAAAGGAGCACCTGAAGCGTTTCGAGGAGCTCATCGAGAGGAAGCGGGGTGGACCCGGGTTCGACTGCATCCTGGCGTACAGCGGCGGCAAGGACTCCACGTACACCCTCATGATGCTCGTGCAGAAGTACCGGCTCAAGGTCATGGCCTACACCTTCGACAACGGGTTCATCTCCGAGCAGGCCAAGGTCAACATCCTCAAGATGACCGACACGCTGGGGGCCACCAGCATCTTCTTCAGGCCGGCCTTTCCCCTCATGCGGCACACCTTCGCCCTGGCCGCGGAAAGGATGCTCTACAGCCCCAAGACCCTGGACCGGGCGAGCTCCATCTGCACCACCTGCATCGGCATCGTCAAGGCCATGATCCTCAAGACGGCCCTGGCGTACAACATCCCGCTGGTCGCTTACGGATGGTCCCCCGGCCAGGCGCCCATCGCCTCGGCCGTGATGCAGACCAACCCCAGGCTCCAGCGCATCTCCCAGCGCACCGTGCGGGACCCCCTGCTGGAGGCGGCGGGAGACGAGTTGAAGCCCTTCTTCCTCAGCGACGAAGAGCTCGCCTCGGACCCGGCGCGGTGGCCGGTGAACATCCACCCGCTCGCCTTCACGGACTACGACGAGGACGGGATCCTGAAGAAGATCGAGGAGGTGGGCTGGGTCAAGCCGGAGGATACCGACCCGAATTCGACGAACTGCCTGCTGAACGCCCTGGCGAATTACCTGCACAGGCAGCGGTTCTCGTTCCATCCCTATGCCTGGGAGATCGCCGGCATCGTCCGTTCGGGCTCCATGGACCGCGATGAAGGACTGCACAAGGTCTGCCAGGACGAGGACATGACCATGGTCCGCTATGCCGCGGACCTGCTAGGGATTGACGTTTCCGGGTAGGGGTTTGTCGCCCTCCGGGGCCTTGTGGGGGGTGACGAGCGGCACGGGTTCCGCGCCCTTGGGGTTGACCTCCTTGAGGAACCTCTTCACCAGGATGTCCTCCGGGTCCTTCACCTTCTTGAGGGCCTGGGCGATGTCGATCTTGCCCGCCGCGAAGGTCTCGTGGCCTCCGCCCGAGCCGATGCCCGTGGATATCTTATGGGCCAGCACACCGGCCATGTCGTTGGTCCTCTTGGCCCTGATGGAAAAGAGCAGCGACCCGTCGTGCCTGCCGTAGCACATGCACCAGCGGATACCCTCCATCTGGACGAGCTCGTCGGCGAACTCCCCGATCATCTCGGGCCAGCTCATGGGATCCACCCTCGCCACGACGACCTCCCCGTACAGCAGCGCGCTGTTGAGCACCGCGTTGAGCTCCTGGAAATACTGCCTGGGCAGGTCCGGGTGCTCGATGCGGGAGAGCTTCTTCTGGAGGATGTGGGGAAAGAGGAAGATGGACGCCCTGATGTCGTCGTCGGTGGACTGGCGACCCAGGTCCCTCGTATCCGACTTGATCCCGTAGTACAGGGCCGTTGCCACCTTGCGGTCGGGCTCGATGCCCATGATCCTCAGGTACTGGGTGATGATCGTGGACGTGCTGCCCACATCCCTCGGCAGGTCGTGGTAGTCGGCCTTGAGCGAGGTCTTCCGCACGGGGTGATGGTCGATGATGATGTTCGGGAACACGCCCTTGGGCAGCTTGAGGTTTCCCGTGTGCGGCTGGCAGTCCACCACGGCGATGACGGAGTAGTTGCGGGGGGTGATCCTGGACAGCGGGACCAGGTCGATGTCCAGGATCTTGACCATGGCCCGGTTTTCAGCCCTGCCGATGATGCCGCTGTAGGCGATGACGCTCGTGAGCCCGGCGGCCTTGCGGAAGAGGTACTTCAGCCCGAAGGCCGACGCGATGCTGTCCGGGTCCGGGTTCTCGTGGGCGATGATGAGCACCTTGCGCTTGCCCTTCAACGGTTTCAGCAGCCTGTCGGAAAGCTCTTGTCTGGTCATGGTCGACATCCTTTCAGGATGGACTTCATTCTATCACATGCACGCTGGTAATGGGTACCCTTCCAGTAGATCCTTCTGCAGGACGGGCACCGGGCAAAGGTTTCCCGGGTGGCGTGGACATAATCCGGTACCAGCCCCTTCACCTCCTCGCGGCCGGCGGCCTGAAGCGGGGTGTTGCAGAGCGAACAGCGGGTGAATGCAGGGTCTCCCGACGAGAGGTCACAGACCCTGCCGAGCTCCATGAGCTGGTCCGCCACGCGGTCCTGGACGATGACCACCACGGAAGGACGGGCCGCCATGGTGCGCCGCCTGGTGAGCACTATCCTGCCTGATTCAATGGCACGGCGCACTACATCCTCGCTCTCGTGCCGCATGTATTCGGCGTCGAAGCCGAGTATCCTCAGCCACCTGGCGAGCTTCCCCAGGTTCGGGTCACAGAGGAAACGGGCCTTCGGCCCTGAAGGCATCCCGTACATGACACACCTTCCTGTCTTGGTCGATGGTGATGACGTCGAAGCGCATGGGTGCATCGAGCAGCCCCTTTCCCTTGAGGTAGGTCAGCGAGGCCAGGATGATCCTGTTCCGCTTCCACCGGGGCACCCAGCCCATGGGGTCGCCGAAGGCGGTCCCCGTGGCGGACTTCACCTCGACAAAGACGATCTCGGCCCTGTCGCGGGCGATGATGTCGATCTCCCCCGAACGGGCATGAAAGTTCGTGTTCAGGATCGTGTAGCCGTTGTCCCTGAGGTACTTCCTGGCGATCTCTTCTCCGATGGACCCCTTTTCCCGCGAGGATCTAGGACACACCCTTGAAGGACCTCCTGTGGATGGGGCATGCACCGAGCCGGTGGATGGCCTCGTAATGGTCTTTCGTGGGATAACCCTTGTGCCGTGCGAACCCGTACCCGGGGTAGATCTCTTCCATGCGTGCCATGATCCGGTCGCGGGTCACCTTGGCGATGATGCTGGCCGCGGATATGGACGGCTCGGTCTGGTCCCCCTTGACGACCGTGTAGCACCTGCAGGCCACCGCAGGGGCGGCGTTCCCGTCCACCAGGGCGGCCGAAGGGGTGATACGGAGCCTTCCCACGGCCTCTTCCATGGCCATGAGCGTTGCCTTGAGGATGTTCATTGCGTCGATGGCGGGCGCCTCGACGATGGAGGTGCCGAACCGTACGTCGTCCGACGAGACGAGCATTTCGTAGAGCTTTTCCCGACGGGCGGCGGTAAGCTGTTTCGAGTCCTTCACCGATGACCGGAGCGCCGAAGAGGGCTCCATGATCACCGCCGCCGCCACGACCGGCCCGGCAAGAGGCCCCCTGCCGGCCTCGTCAACCCCGCACAGGGGCCATACGCCGCGGGCAATGAGCTCGTCTTCCAGGGGCATGTCAGTTGCGGATCTCCTTCAGACGTGCGGCCTTGCCTCTGAGTTCTCTCATGTAGTAGAGCTTCGCGCGCCTGATCTTGGCGTGGCTGACCACTTCGACCTTTTCCACGCTCGGCGCGTGCAGGGGGAAGACCCTCTCGACGCCGACGGAGTATGACTGCTTGCGCACGGTGATGGACTCGCGGTTGTTTCCCCGGTGGCGGGCTATCACGACACCCTCGAAGATCTGGGAGCGAGAACGCGATCCTTCCACGATCTTCATGGAGACGCGGACCTTGTCGCCGATACGTATTTCGGGCAGCCCTTCCTTCATCTGCGATTTTTCGAATGCATCCAAGGTATTCATTGTTTCCTCCTAAGCTATCCTGTCTACTGCTATCGCTACGGCGGATCGAACGGAGAGGTGATTGAATTCTCCCGCCCCCGCGATGGGTTCGATCACGGCATCGAAAGTCTGCAATATCCGGGGTGACAGCCCCCACCCTGTCCCGAACAGCAGGCACATATCACGGGTGTGTGCAAGAGCTTTCGCTTCATCCCAGGAGATGCTGCCGGGCATGTTCCTGGCCGAGGTGCCTACCATGAGGGCCCCCGTGGCCCTCCTGACCTCGTCGAGGTTCTCCACGAGCCGCACGATCTCCAACGCCCGTTTCCGGTGGGGATTGTACTGCCCGCCGAACCCCGTGAGCCAGTGGTCCATGATACGCCGCGCAAAGTCCAACTGACTCCGGTTTGGGTGAACGATATAGAGCGTATTGAGGCCGTATGTCAAGCATACTCTTGCACAATCGTGCAGGTCAAGGTTCGTCACCGCGCTCGCGATCTCGTTGCCGTTCTTGTCGAAGCAGGGCCAGTGCAGTAATCCCAGGGAGAGCATCAGTCCGTCCCTTCTTCCCTGTCCAGGGCCGGGGCTTTCCTGCCGGACCCGTCCCCCGGTGATGCCAGAAGGTCGGGCCTGACCGAACGGGTCTTGTCCCGTGCGGCCTTTTCCCGCCATAAGCGGATCCTCTCGTGATCACCGGAGAGCAGCACCTCGGGGACGGGCAGGCCCATGAACTCACTGGGCCTGGTGTAGTGCGGGTGCTCCAGGAGGCCCCGGTAGTGCGAATCGCCGGTATGCAGGCTGTCCTTGCCGAGGACCCCGGGAATGAGCCTGACGACGGCATCCGCCATGACCATGGCGGGGAGTTCTCCCCCGGTCAGGACATAGTCGCCGATGGAGAGCTCCTCGTCCACGAAGAGCTCGGAGACCCGCTCGTCGACCCCTTCGTAGTGACCGCAGATGATGGTGATCGATGGTTCCTTGCTCAGGCGCAGGGCGTCTTCCTGGGTGAAGGGCCTGCCGCGGGGCGTGGTGAGGATGACCCTACCCCTGTTTTCCAGGGTCTGAAGGGCCTGTGCAATGGGTTCCGGTTTGAGGATCATGCCCCCTCCCCCGCCGTAGGGGGTGTCGTCCACGACCCTGTGGGGGCCCAAGCCGAACTCGCGTAAAGGGATGATGTCGATGTCCGCGAGGTTCTTCGCCCGGGCGCGGGCGATGATGCTCTCCTGGAACACGCCTTCGAACATGCCGGGAAAGAGGGTGATGATGGAGATCCTCACGGTCTGTCCCGATGCATCAGTCCAGGAGGCCTTCCATGAGGGCCGCATCGATGACGATGCGGCCGCGCTCCATGGATATCTCCCTGACCACGTCCCTGGTGAGAGGGATCAGGCAGCGCTTTTCGCGGCCGACCTCGAGCACGTCGTTGCTCCCGGTGGCGAAGATGTTCACCACCTCGCCGATCGCGTTCCCGTCCATATCGAAGACCTCCATGCCGAGGAGGTCGCGCCAGTAGAATTCACCGTCGGGCAGGGCCGCGAGCTGGTCCCTGCTCACGTACAGGGTCTCCCCCCTGAGGTGCTCCACCTGGGAGATGTGGTCGAGCCCCTCGATGGCTATGATGGAACAGCCCTTTCTCTGTTCGACGGAGGTGAGCCTGACCGGTGTGCCGGTGAGTCCGATATAGAAATGGGAATAATGCTGAAAACTCTCTGACGTGTCGCCCAGCGGTGTTACCCGGAGCCTGCCCTTGAGTCCATGCGGACCGTTGATCCGTGCGATCTCCACAAGCTCCGGCATCGTATCTATTCTATGATCTCCAGCACCGCCCTCTTCTTCATCTTGGTGGATGCAGCGGTAAGGAGTGTACGCATGGCGCGTGCGGTACGCCCCTCCTTGCCGATTACCTTGCCGAGATCGGATTTGGCCACCCTGAGCTCGATGACCGAGGTCACTTCACCCTCGACCTCGGAAACCCTCACCTCGTCCGGATTATCGACCAGAGCCTTTGCGATCAACTCGATAAGCTCTCTCATGGAATCACCACCTCAGCGATATAGTGTAGATGCCCTAGAGTGAGTATCCTTTGTCCTTGATGAGCTTTTTCACTGCCGGAGAGAGCTGTCCGCCGTTGGCCACCCATTCCTTGATCCGATCCATCTTCAGGTTGATGCTTTCCGGCCTGAATTTCGGATCGAAATAACCGACTATCTCTATGAACCTGCCGTCGCGCTTGTTACGGGAATCGGTCACGACAACACGGTAATACGGCTTTTTTGCGGCGCCTCCACGGGTCAATCTGATGCTTACGGACATGTATCTTTTATCCCCCTTTGAGATATATGCGATCTAGTTTGCCACCCTTATATTACTTGTCGAAACGTTGTCAAGTCATTTATCCAAGAGCCTTTGCGGGCACCCGGGCCGACCGGAACGGCATGGGACGACACGCGGACGGCCGAGCCGAGTGTACGATCTTTCTCACCCTTACCGACGTGTCATTCCACGGACTTGGCGATGCGCAGGATCTCCATGGGGAGCTCCCAGTTGAGCTTCTTGAGCATCTTCGTGTCCACCAGGATCTTGAGGTCCTCCTGCTTGAGGATGGGCAGCGCGTCGGGCTTCGCCTCGCCCTTGAGGATCTTGACCGCCTGCTGGCCGGAGAGGGTGCCTATGTCTCCGAAGTCCGACCCCACGTAGAGGATCGCGCCGGGCACCTTCATGAGGGCGAAGCTGAAGGCCGGGATCTTGGTGTCGATGGAGAATTTTTCCAGCTCATGGCAGGCCTCGTAGTTCCTCAGGCCGTAGTAGGTGTCCAGGGGCACGGCAAAGGCCTCGACCCCCTTGCCCTGGAGTTCGGCCAGCGCCGGGGTGAGCTTGGAGTTCTTGTCGATCTCCTTGGAGACGACCGTAAGGCCCAGCGTCGGGGCGACCCTCTTCGCCTCCTCCACGTGGGCGATGCCGTTCTCGTCGTCGCTGTGGACGATGCCGATGGTCCTGAGCTTGGGGAAGGCCAGCTTCACGATGTTCAGGGCGTCCTTCATGTTCATGTACAGCGTCGAGCCGGTGAATCCCGGGCCCGCCTGGGTCAGGGATTTACAGCCCGCCGCCGTGGGTATGGCCACCGCGGTGAAGACGAGCGGGACCCCCGCACCGATGATCTTGTCCTTGGCGTACTTCGTGGACGGCGTCCCGATGGTCAGGGCCAGGTCCGGCTTCACGTCCGCGATGCGCATGGCCTCGGTCTTGATCTGCATGAGCACGCCCACCTTGCTCCACATGTTTGATTTCTCCATGTCGAACCCGATGACCTTGCGGCGGATCTCCAGATTCTTTCCCTGCACGAATCCGTTGCGTGCGAGCTCGGTGACGAAGCCCATATACGACTTCTGGAAGGGCTCGATATTGGTGACCTGGAGCACCTCCACCCTGATCTTTTTGTCCTCCGCGAAGCCGGACGACCAGAGAACGGCGGTCATGGAAAGGATACACGTTGCGACGACAAGGATCTTCTTCATGGCTATTTCCCCCCTCTCTTCAACAGGCCCCTGTGGTATGCCACCCAATCCATTCTATCCGATGGAAGTCTAAGCATAGATCGCCAGGTGAGTCAATGCGGTTGGAAAAGGATGCCCCCCATGAGCGGAGGCGGGATGCGGAAGCCTACCCCTTGTCCAGGTGTCTCTTCAGGAACTGTCCCGTGTAGGAGGCCTCCATCCGGGCGATCTCTTCCGGGTTTCCCCTGGCCACGACCCGGCCGCCTTCATCCCCGCCTTCCGGGCCGAGGTCGATGATGTGGTCGGCCGAACCTATGATGTCCAGGTTGTGCTCGATGACGATCACCGTGTTCCCCTCATCCACGAGACGGTGCAGGACGATGAGCAGCTTGTTGATGTCGTCGAAGTGCAGGCCGGTGGTGGGCTCGTCCAGGATGTACACGGTGCGTCCGCTGGACCGCTTGGAGAGCTCGCGGGCGAGCTTGGTCCGCTGCGCCTCGCCCCCGGAGAGCGTGGTGGCGCTCTGACCGAGCCTGATGTAGTCCATGCCCACGTCCACGAGGGTCTTGAGCTTGCGCTTGATCCTCGGCACCGCCTCGAAGAACTCTAAGGCCTGGGCCACGGTCATGTCGAGGACATCCGCGATGGACCTGCCCTTGTACCTGATCTCCAGGGTCTCGTCGTTGAACCGGCGGCCCTGGCAGTGGTCGCACATGACATACACGTCCGGGAGGAAGTGCATCTCGATCTTGATGAGCCCGTCACCCTGGCATGCCTCGCACCTGCCGCCCTTGACGTTGAAGCTGAACCGTCCGGGCTGGTATCCCCGCACCTTCGCGTCGGGCAGCTGGGAGAAGAGCTCCCGGATGAGGGTGAAGACGCCCGTGTACGTGGCGGGGTTGGACCTGGGGGTCCTGCCGATGGGGCTCTGGTCGACGTTGATGACCCGGTCGACGTGCTCGATGCCCGCGATCCCCTTGACGCTGACCGGCCGGATACGGGACCCGGACAGCACGGAGCTGAGGTAGGGGTAGAGGGTATCGATGACCAGGCTCGACTTGCCCGAGCCCGAGACGCCGGTAATGCAGGTGAAGAGCCCCAGGGGGATGTCCACGGTGATGTGCTTGAGGTTGTTCGCGTGGGCCTCCCTGATGCGGAGACAGGGGCCCTTCGGCCTCCTCCGGTGCTCCGGGGCGTGGATGCGCAGTCTGCCCGAGATGTACCTGCCCGTGAGCGAGGAGGGGTCGTCCAGGAGCTTCGCCGGCTCGCCCTGGAAGACGATCCTGCCGCCCTGCTCCCCGGCGCCGGGGCCCATGTCGATGACGTGGTCCGAGCTCATGATGGTGTCCTCGTCGTGCTCCACCACGATGAGGGTGTTGCCGAGGTCGCGCAGGTGCTTGAGCGTAGCGATGAGGCGCTCGTTGTCCCGCTGGTGCAGGCCGATGGTGGGCTCGTCCAGGATGTACATGACGCCCATGAGCGCGGAGCCGATCTGGGTGGCGAGCCTGATGCGCTGGGACTCGCCCGACGAGAGGGTCCCGGCGGACCTGCTCAGGGTGAGGTACCCGATACCCACCGAGGCCAGGAACCCGAGGCGGTCCATGATCTCCTTGACGAGCCGGGAGGCGATCTCCTCGTTCTTCCTGCCCATCTTCAGACCCTTGAAGAAGGTGATGAGGTCGTCCACGCTCATGGTGGTGAGCTCGAAGATGTTCTTTCCCCCGACCAGGACGTGGAGGACCTCCTGCCTGAGGCGGGCGCCCCTGCAGGTCGGGCAGGTGAGGTTGTTGAGGAACCGGGAGATGTCCTCGCTGATCTCCCCGGTGTCGCTCTCGTTGAGCCTCCGGGTCAGGTTGGGGACCACACCCTCGAAGGGGGCGGCGTAGGAGTCCTTCATGGGCCCGCCGTGGAGGATCGTGTGCCTGACGTCCTCGGGGAGCTTCCCGAAGGGCGTGTCCTCGTCGAAGTGCAGGTTCCGGGCGAGGTAGCGGATCATGCGGCTCGCGAACCTGCCCGGCGGCACCCCCCAGGGCACGATGGCGCCCTGGATCAGGGAGCGCTTCGGGTCCGGGACCACCAGAGCCGGGTCGATCTCCATGAGCACGCCCAGGCCGTGGCAGGTGCCGCATGCGCCGTGGGGGTTGTTGAAGGAGAACATCCGGGGGGATATCTCGGGCAGGGAGGTGTTGCACTCCGGGCACCCGTGGTGCTCGGAGTAGACCGAAGTCCTGCCCGACTCGTCCACGACGTTCAGGACGCCTCCGGAGAGCCTGCACGCGATCTCGATGGAGTCGAGGAGCCGGGTCATGACCCCTTCCCTGATCACGATCCTGTCCACCACCACCTCGATGGTCTGCTTTTTGTTCTTGTCGAGCTTCGGGATGTCCTCCATCTCGTAGTACTCGCCGTTGACGCGCACCCGGACGAAGCCCTCGCGGGAGAGACGATCGAAGAGCTTGACGTACTCCCCTTTCCTGCCCGTCACCATGGGGGCCAGGAGCACGACCTTGCGGCCTTCCCCGAGGTCGCCGACGGCCTGGGCCATCTGCTGGACGGTCATGGACTCGATGGGCCTGCCGCAGATCCAGCAGTGGGGGGACCCCGCCCGGGCGAAGAGGACGCGCAGGTAGTCGTAGATCTCCGTGACGGTCCCCACGGTGGACCGGGGGTTGTTGGAAGTGGTCTTCTGCTCGATGGCGATGGCCGGGGAGAGCCCGTCGATGGACTCCACCTGGGGCTTGGGCATCTGTTCGAGGAACTGGCGGGCATAGGCGCTCAACGATTCCACGTACCTTCTCTGCCCCTCGGCGTAGAGCGTGTCGAAGGCGAGCGTCGACTTGCCCGACCCGGAGACGCCGGTGACGACGACGAACCGGTTCCGCGGTATGCGGACGTCGAGGTCCTTGAGGTTGTGCTCGCTCGCTCCCCTGATGTCGATGAAGTCCTTCATGGGTGGTGGTCTTGCGGGGCCGCCTCAGCCGGGGCCCCCGTGACGGATGCTAGAGGAACACCCCGATGTAGTGGTCCGCCATGATCATGTTCAGCCAGTGCTCGAAGGCCTCCTTGCGGTACTTTTCCTGCAGGGCCTCCACGATCTCGCCCTTCACCTCTTCCAGGGGCCGTGCGCCCGTGACGCCCCGTTCCACGACCTCGTACACGAGGAAGTTCCCGTCGAGAAGGACCGGGCCAGCCGTTTCACCCGGCTTCACGGTCTCGAGGATCTTGTGGACCTCGGGTGCGAGGTCCTTCAGGGCGACCCAGCCGATATCCGGTGACCCGGAGACCAGGATATCCGAGTACGTCCCGGCCACCTCGTCGAAGCCCTTGCCGGACTTGAGCTCGGAGAGGGCCTTGTCGGCCTTCTCTTCGTCCCCCTTGATGAGGATCTGCTTGAGATGGACCGAGTCCGCACCGGCATACTCCTTCATTCCTGCATAATACTCCTGGACCATGGCATCGGTGATGACCACCCGGGACTTGACCATGAGGTCCATGAGGGTGGACTTCATGAGCAGGGACCTGGCACTGGCCACATCGATGTCCATGTCGCGGGCCATCTGTTCGGCATGCCTGAGATCCACGGGCTGGAACCCCATCCTCTTGTATATCTTCTCCACCACGGCGTCCTCCACCATGATCTGGAGGACCTGTCTGGCGGTGGCTATGCTGTACTCCTTGGCGCCCAGTTCCTTCATCTTCTTGAGCACGTCCGAGTACATGATGACCGTGTCGTCCACCACGGCCACGATCCCGTCGATCATCTCCGCACGGGCGGGCCGGATCGTGGCCGCCAGAACAAAGAGTGCGGCAATGATGAGGATCCGCACGGCCGTGTAAGATCCCGATGTCATTCCGTTCGTGCTCAAGGGCCCGGTGCCTCCCGTTTTTTCAAGGATTTCGAACTCTATACAAGGGCATAGAGGATGTCGCGGATCTCGCCTGCCGGATCGGGGCCGGTGAGCCGGATCTCCATGACGCCTTCCGGCCTGAGCCTGCCGTTCTTCCGTTCGAGCAGGTCCTTCAGCCGTCCGAGGTCCATGATGCTATCACGGCTTACATACAACCTCAACACCTCATCGAACATTTCGATCTTCTTGGCGCGCATCCCCTTCAGGAGGTCGCGTACCTCGGAGATGAACAGCAGCGTCTTCACCGGCTGCGGCAGGGGGCCGTAGAGGTCGGCCAGCTCGTCGGCGATGGTCCTCAGCTCGTCGATGGAGGCGGAGAAGAGCCGCTTGTACAGGCCGAGCCGCAGGTGCTGGTCCGGGCAGTAGTCCTCGGGGATGTACGCGTCGAGGCTGATCCTGATCTCCGGGTCGATCTCGGGCACGGTCTCTTTGCCCTGGAGGTGATCCACCGCCTCTTTGAGCATCTCCTGGTAGAGCTCGTACCCGATGGCCGTCACGTGCCCCCACTGGGCCTTGCCCAGGATGTCACCCACACCCCGGATCTCCATGTCGCGCATGGCCATGTGGAACCCCGCGCCCAGGGACTCGTACTCCTTGATGGCGGCGAGCCGCTTGCGGGCGTCCCTGGTGATCTGCCCCACCTCGGGCAGCAGCAGGAGGCAGTAGCCCTTGGTCTTGGACCTCCCCACCCTGCCCCGGAGCTGGTAGAGGTCGGCAAGGCCGAACTTGTCGGCCCGGTTGATGATGATGGTGTTCGCGTTCGGGATGTCGATGCCCGAGCTGATGATGGAAGAGGTCACGAGCACGTTGGCGCTGCGGTCGAGGAACCCGGCCATGACCCTGTTCAGCTTGTCCCGGGACATCTGCCCGTGGGCGACCCCGACCCTGGCCTGGCCGCACAGCGATTGAATGTGCCGCGCCATGGCCTCGATGGTGGAGACCGTGTTGTGCACGAAGAAGACCTGGCCACCGCGGGCGAGCTCCCGGCCGACGGCCGCCAGGATGGCCTCGTCGTCGAAGCGGGTGATGGAAGTGTCTATGGCCTTGCGCTCGGCCGGGGGCGTCTCGATGACCGAGAGCTCGCGGAGCCCGGAGATGGCCATGTTGAGCGTGCGGGGTATGGGGGTGGCGGTGAGCGTCAGTATGTCCACCTCGGCGCGCATGGACTTGATGCGCTCCTTGTGCGAGACGCCGAACCGGTGCTCCTCGTCTACCACCAGAAGGCCCAGGTCCCTGAACTTCACCTTGCCCGAGATCAGGGCGTGGGTGCCGATGATGACGTCCACCCTGCCCGCCTCCAGGTCGGCCAGGATATCTTTGTTCCCCGAGGAGGCGCCCATGCTGGAGAGGGACTCGACCCTGACGGGCCACTGGTTCATCCTGTCGCGGAAGGTCAGGAGGTGCTGCCTGGCCAGCAGGGTCGTGGGGACCAGGACGGCCACCTGCCTGCCCGACATGACCGCGGCGAAGGCCGCCCGCAGGGCGACCTCGGTCTTGCCGTACCCTACGTCGCCGCACACGAGGCGGTCCATGGGCCTCGTGGATGCAAGGTCGGCATAGGTCTCCTCCACGGCCTTGAGCTGGTCGTCGGTCTCCACGTAGGGGAACGCGTCCTCGAACTCCTGGATGACCGGGCCGGACGTGTCGATGGACACGCCCCGGGCGGCCTGCCTCTTGGCATAGAGCTCGAGGAGCTCTCCGGCAAGTTTGGCCACCGACTGGCCCGCCTTGACCCTGGCGGTGATCCACCGGGTGCCGCCCAGCCTGTCCACCGTGTAGTGGTCGACGTCGCCCACGTAGCGCTGGAGGAGCGACAGGCGGTATACCGGGACATAGAGCTTGTCGCCGCCGAGGTACTCGAGGAGCACGTAGTCGCTCGCGGTGCCGTCCACCTCCAGCCTCACCACGCCCTGGAAGATCCCGATGCCGTTGTCCCGGTGCACCACGGCGTCGCCCACGTTGAGCTGGGTGAACGGGTCGTAGATGGGAGGACCGGACGGTCCCCTTTTCCTGCGCCTGCGCGCCCCGAGCAACTCCTCGGCGCTGAGCAGCGCCACGCCGACCGAGGGCAGGATGAACCCGGACGACAGGCCGCCTTCGATCAGGCGCACCCGTGAGGTGAACCCCGCGTTGCGCATGAGGAAGTCGGTGTCCGAGGGCTCCAGGCGGATGCCGCGGTTGGACAGGGCGTACGCGATGCGCTCGGTGAGCATCTCGGAGCTCGAGAAGATGAAGACATCGAGCCTGCCTTCGGCCAGGGAGGCGATGCGGTCGAACACGGCCTCGCTGCCCTTGCCGGGCTGCAGGCGGGGCTCCAGGGGCTGGAACCCGAGGGTGTCCCCGGGTGCGGCCGTGGAGGTGGAGACCCTCCGGCCGGACCCGTCCAGGCGTACCAGAAAATCCTCCCTGCTCAGGATCGTCTCGGCGGGGTCCACCGCGGCCCTGCCCAGGGCGGCGGCGCGTTCGTAACCGTGGTCATGGGCGTGGAAGCACTCGTCCCAGAGCGCCCCGGCATCGGCCGTGTCCGGTGCCAGCATGACCGTGCCGTGGGGGAGATAGTCGAAGATCGTGGAAGGCTTCTCGTAGAACAGGGTCAGGTAGGACTCGATGCCCGGGGTATGGATCCCCTGCTCCATGTCCTCGATGAGGAACCTGACCTTCTCCTCGCCGAGCCTGCGCATGAGGGGCCGGGCGTTCCTGATGAACCGGGGGTCCAGGATGATCTCGCCCGCGGGCAGCACGAGGGCGGATGCCACCCCCTTCCGGGTCCGCTGGGACTGCACGTCGAAGGTCTTGACCGCGGTGACCTCGTCGCCGAACAGGTCGAGGCGGACCGGGAACTCCATGCCCGGGGAGAAGATGTCCACCACCGAGCCGCGCATGCTGAACTGGCCGACGTCGTCGATGAGCGCCTCCCTGGTGTACCCCATGCGGACGAGCCTGCCGGCGAGGTCGTCCCGATCGGTCTCCATGCCCGGCTTCACGGTGATGCTGCCTTCGGCGAGCTCGGCGCGGGGTATGGTGTAGCCGAGCACGGCCTGCACGGGTGCCACGATGACGGCCCGGGCGCCTGAGGACAGCGCGTGCAGGGTGGCGATCCTGCGGGCCATGATCTCGCGGGAGGGGCTGTCGTCCTGGTAGGGCCTCACGTCGAAGGGCGGGAAGAGCATCACCTGGTCGGCGGTGAGGAAGCTCAGGAGGTCGTCCTCGGCCTGCTCCATGGCCTCCGGGCTGTCCACGATCCACAGCACGGTCCTGTGGTCGCGCCGGAGCATGCATGCAGCGGCAAGGGCCTGCACCGACGGCGGGAGGAACCCCACGGCATCCAGGGAACCGAGAACATCGATGACCTTACGCTCCAAGGGCACCCCCCAGGACGATGCGGCAGGGGTCGGAAGAGTCCCTGTCAGATCCCACGGCGAGCACGCCGGTTTTCGAGGCGAGGACGGGCCAGAAGGGCCGCTGGCTCCCGGGCACCTTCAGGGCGGACAGCACGTCCGCCACCCTGTTGCTGTCGGTCCGGTCGCCGGGCAGCCAGGAGCGCAGGGTGAGTCTTGCGTGATTTCCTTTGGGCATGACGATGCGCACGGCCGTGCGGATCTCGGGGATGTAGAGGTCCCCTCCCCTGGCCACCGGGTGCGCGTAGTACGGTCTCGGGGCCGTGAGAAGGAACACGAGCAGGTCGCCATCCCGGCAGACCCTGAGCTTTCGTCTAACCGTATGGGCCGTGGCGCTGCCCTCTATCACCTTGAGCACACGCTCGACCTCGGAGGCGTCCATGCCCCGCTCCTCGCCGGTCATGTCCGCGATGATGCGGATCACGAACCGCCTGGTCACGGCCTCGGGTGCGGATACGACATGGGCCAGGGAGAACGCCCGAAAGGCGGACCAGTCGATGGTCGCTGCCCGGCTTGTGAGCTCCGTTGCCATGGCGTC